>Ga0307511_10007943_pt1 | contig 10645 bp, 13 predicted proteins | sample 13_EM_MG_FD_200266 | JGI IMG/M metagenome (GOLD analysis project Ga0307511, IMG submission 200266) | Populus trichocarpa ectomycorrhiza microbial communities from riparian zone in the Pacific Northwest, United States - 13_EM | ecosystem: Host-associated > Plants > Roots > Unclassified | place... | reverse complement strand
AAGGTGTGCGCGCCGCCGGCCAGGGTCAGGTCCAGGCTGAAATGCTGCCAGTCGTGGTTGGTGATGTTGATCACGACCTCGGCCCCGTCCAGGCGAACGGAGTACTGCTGGTACGGCAGAGCGCCGAAGTCGAAGGGGTCCCGCGCGGTAGATTGATCGTAGGCGCGCGCATCGAACGAGAATGTGTAGGCGCCGCCGGTGAGGTTCAGGGTCTGGCTGAGTTGGTGGGTGCCGCCTCCGAGGCTTTGGTCAGCCTCGGCGTTGAACGCGCCGCCGCCGGCCAGGAAGGGCGTGAGAAGGTGATTCCGGTTCAGGGGCGTGCTTCCGCCGTTGCCGATCACGAACCAGGCGTCGCCGCGAACGGAGGTCACCGTCCAGCCGGTGAAGTCGCCCGTCTCGAAGTCACCATTGACGAACGCGCTGGCGTGGGCCGTCGCCGAGACCGCGCAGGCCAAGATCAGGGCCGCGATGCCGGGGTACATCTTGGAGATAGGCATCTGCGACAGCACCCGTCTTGCTCAAAGCTAAGCTGTAGGGGGTATGGGTGTCCGCGCATAGTGCGCATGGCGGCGCCTTGCAGCGGGCGTGGCCGGCTTATGACGCGTGTTCCCGCACGAAGCCCGCCCGCTCTTCCACACTGCCGATCGGCACGACGACCGGCTCGTAGTCGAGCGCGGGCAGCGTGCTGAGGATCTGCGCGAAGACGGCCTCCATCCGCGACCAGTCCTCGCGGCGCTCGGCGTCTGTCCCATAGATCTCCTGCCAGGGCGGGAAGACGAACACGCCGGTGTTGTAGCGCCGGGTGCGGATCGCGTCGGCGAGGGCCGGCGAGGGGGGGACGCCGTTCGCGCCGTACATGTCCATCAGGCCGCGGTCGAAGAAGACGCGGCGGGTCTCGCCCTGCAGGCGGTCGAAGTCGGCGATGTCGCGCGCCGTGGTGAGGTCGCGGCACGCCTTTGCGTCGATCCAGGGCACAGCAGAGCCGCCCGTCTCGACCTGCTCGCGGATCACGGCGCGGATGTTCTCCTCGACGACCAGTTCGCCGGCCGCCTGCAGGTGACGGATCAGCGTGGTCTTGCCGGTCCCGCCACCGCCGGTGAAGACGAAGAAGTTTGGCTTTTCGATCACCAGGAACCCCCAAATATGATCGTCATCCCCGGCCTTGTGCCGGGGACCCATGCTTCAGCTGCACGGAAGGTGGCGGCAGGCCGCCCATGCGGCCTGCTTCGTCGTTCGGGAAGCGGAACGATAGGTCCCCGGCACAAGGCCGGGGATGACGATCCCTGGGGGAGCGCACGCGGCCGCTAGTTCGGCGGGCAGCCTTCGAACTGGCGCACCTTCACGGCGGTCAGCTGGGCGAGGTTCAGCTGCTGCATCTGCTTCATCGAGCCGGCGCCGCGGCCGGTGTAGAGGTCGATGCGCTGGCCCTTGATCGCGCTGCCGATGTCGGTGGCGTACCAGTAGCCGTCGTGCTCGCGGCCATCGGGCATCTTGAGCCCCACGGTTTCCTTGATGAACAGCACCGTGCGGCGGGGGATGACCGTCTTGTCCACGGCGATCGTGCGCATCGGCACGACCTTGCAGCCCAGGCTGTCCAGGGCGCCCACGCCCTTGGCGCCGGCGTGATACAGGGTCGCCTTCACGTTGAAGACACCCGTGCCGGGGAGGCCGCCCGCAATCAGCGAGGTAATCAGGTCGCCTACCGGATCGCTGTTGGCGGCCTGGGCGTTTGAACAAATACCGATGGCGGAAAGCACTGCCAGGGCGGCGAGGCGGCGTCGCATGGACGGCGTCCTCCTTCGTCGTTGAACTGGTGACCGGAGTCCTACCCGCTGGGGCGCCCCGGGGCAACCCCGCACGGGCGCGGCAATCCGACCTGTCAGCTTTCCTAACAGGCGCCCAGAGCGAGCATCGTTTGCTCCGCGAGGGAAAATCGCGCACAGCCGCGCTGGGCCAAAGGGAGCGCGATCCATGAAAATCTATGCGGATAGTATCTCGGGCAACTGCCTGAAGGTGAAGTGGACGGCCGATTTCCTGGGCCTGCCCTACACCTGGATCGAGACCGATATCATGCAAGGCGAGAGCCGCACGCCCGAGTATCTGGCGATGAATCCGGCGGGCCAGGTGCCGGCGGTGATTCTCTCCGACGGGCGGCCGCTGGCGCAGTCCAACGCCATCATCCTGCACCTGGCCGAGGGCTCGGCGCTGATCCCGGCGGACGCCTACGACCGCGCCCGGATGCTGGAGTGGATGTTCTGGGAGCAATACAGCCACGAGCCGTATGTGGCCGTCGCCCGCTTCCAGGTGAGGTACCAGGGCAAGGCGGTTGCGGACCTGGAACCGCGCCTGGTGGAGCGCGGCGCGGGCGCCCTGCAGCGGCTGGAACAGGGGCTCGAAGCGTCGGCCTTCCTGGCAGGCGACACCGTCAGTCTCGCCGACGTGGCCCTGGTGGCCTACACGCGCGTCGCCCATGAGGGCGGTTTCTCCCTCGACGGCTATCCGAAGGTGAAGGCCTGGGTCGGGCGGGTGGAGCAGGCGCTGAAGATCGCCTGACGCGCCTTGCCTTCGGGCGGGCGGATGGCGCACATCGGGCGGATGAAACGCCTTGCCGTCGTCGCCCTGGCCGCCATCGCCGCCGCCGCTGTCCCCTCGTCGCTGTTCGCCTGGGGCAACACCGGCCACCGCATGATCGGCGAGCTGGCGATCGGCGCACTGCCGGCGGAGGTCCCCGCTTTCCTGCGCACCAAGCAGGCGGTGCTGGACGTCGGCGAGCTGTCGCGGGAGCCGGACCGCTCGAAGGGCGCCGGCCGGCTGCACGACCAGGACCGCGACGCGGCGCACTTCATCGACCTGGATGAGGACGGCAAGGTGCTGGGCGGGCCGCCGATGCTGCCCCTAGCCCCGACGCGGGCCGAGTTCGAGACCCAGTTGCGGGCCGCGGGCCTGGATGAGTGGAAGACCGGCTATCTGCCCTATTCGATCATCGACCGGTACCAGCAGCTCACCAGCGACTTCGCCTATTGGCGCGTGCTGAAGGCCGCGGAGGCCAACCCGGTCTGGAAGGCGCACAAGACCTGGTTCACCCAGGACCGGGTGCGGCGCGAGGCGCTGATCCTGAAGGACCTCGGCGAGCTGTCGCACTTCATCGGCGACGGCAGCCAGCCGCTGCACGTCACCAGCCACTTCAACGGCTGGGGCGATGGGCCGAACCCGAACGGCTACACCAAGGCCAAGGTGCATGGGCCGTTCGAGGGCGACCTGGTGCAGGCGACCGTCAAGAAGACCGCCGTGGCGGCGAAGATGACCCCGCTGAAGCTGTGCGGCTGTTCGATCGAGCAGCGGGTCTCAGCCTATCTGACCGATACGGGCAAACAGGTGATCCCGTTCTATGAGATGGAGAAGGCGGGCGGCCTGGCCCCGGGCGATCCGCGCGGGACCGCGTTTGCGGTGACGCGGATCGCGGTGGGCGCCTCGGAGCTGCGCGATGTGGTCGTGGAAGCCTGGCGCGGCAGCCTGAACGCCAAAGTCGGCTGGAAGCCGGTGTCGGTGCAGGACGTGATCGCGGGGAAGGTCGATCCCTATCCGGCCCTGTACGGCATCGACTGATGACGGTCCCGCAGTTTGGGCAGGCCGAGCCTGGGGCCGTCTATCCCGACCGCCCGGCGGCCTTCGCGGTGATCGAGCGGGAGGGGCAGGTCGCCCTGGTGGAAGTGGACCGGATCAAGCGCGGCCGGGTGTTCGACCTGCCGGGCGGCGGTCTCGATCCGGGCGAGAGCGCAGCGGAGGCGGCCGTGCGCGAATGCGGCGAGGAGGCGGGCCTGGTCGTGGCGCTGGACGCCGAGCCGTTCGTGCTGGCCGACCACTACTTCCTGCACAACGACGACGTGGTGCGGAACACCCGCGGATCGTTCTTCGTGGGCCGCGTGGTGGCCGAAGACCCCGCCCTGAAGATCGAGGACGATCACACCCTGGTCTGGATGGAGCCGGTGGAGGCCCTGCTGCGGCTGGACCGCGAGAGCCACGCCTGGGCCGTGGCGACATGGCTGCGATTGCGCGGCGGGGCCTGAGCGGCTAGCAGCCTGCCATGACCGCCAGAATCATCGAGGGCCAGCCCGTCGCCGAGCGCATCCGCGCCGAGGTGACGGCGGAGGTCGCGCAGCTGCGCGCCAAGCACGGCCTGCAGCCGGGCTTGGCGGTGGTGCTGGTGGGCGACGATCCGGCCTCCCAGGTCTATGTGAAGTCCAAGGGCGAGCAGTCCCTGGCCGCGGGCATGCATTCGGAGACCCATCTCCTGCCCGAGGCGACGTCGCAGGCCGACCTGGAAGCGTTGGTCGCCCGGCTGGCCGCCGACCCGAAGATCCACGGCATCCTGGTGCAGTTGCCGCTGCCGAAACACCTGAACGAGAAGCCGGTGGTCGACCTGATCGGGCCGGACAAGGACGTCGACGGCCTGCACGTGGTCAACGCCGGACGGCTGGTGGCCGGGCTGCCGGCCCTGGTCGCCTGTACGCCCACCGGCTGCCTGGTGCTGATCCGCGACACCCTGGGCGACCTGACCGGCAAGCACGCCGTCGTCGTCGGCCGTTCGCTGCTGGTGGGCAAGCCGATCGCGCAACTGCTGCTGGCGGCCGACTGCACGGTGACCATGGCGCACTCGAAGACCGTCGACCTGCCGGCGGTCTGCCGCAGCGCTGACATCCTGGTCGCCGCGGTCGGGCGTCCGCGGATGATCCGCGGCGACTGGATCAAGCCGGGGGCCTGCGTCATCGACGTGGGCATCAACCGCGTGCCGTTCGACAACCCCGAGCAGGCCGCGCTGGGCAGGACCAAGATCGTCGGCGACGTGAACTACAAGGAGGCGCTGGAGGTGGCCGGCGCGATCACGCCTGTGCCCAAAGGCGTCGGGCCGATGACCGTTGCGATCCTGCTGCAGAACACCGTCCTGGCCGCCAAGCGCCAGGCGGGGATCGCCGGCTAGGCGCGCCGTCGATCGCCCTCGTCTGATCTGGATCTGGGGACGAAAGAGTTGAGTTCAAGAATTGGCAGGCCGCGATTTATGCGCAGTTTGTAGCGCCCTCAGGTGCAAGGGACCGGTGTCCCGAATTCAGAAGGGCCGTTGATCGATGACCGCTGCAGCCGCCAAGCCGTTCGAACAGTCGTTCTTCCACGGCACGAAGGCCGACCTGAGAGTGGGTGATCTGATCGGAGCCGGGTACGCCTCCAATTTCGGCAAGCGCGAGACGGCGGCCTATGTCTACCTGGCCGCCACCCTGGACGCCGCCATGTGGGGCGCGGAACTGGCCGTCGGCGAGGCGCCGGGGCGGATCTATGTCGTGGAGCCGACCGGCCCGTGGGAAAACGATCCGAACCTCACCGACCAGAAGTTCCCGGGCAATCCGACGATGTCGTACCGGTCCCGCGATCCACTGCGGATCATCGGCGAAGTCACCCACTGGACGGGGCACGCGCCCGACCAGGTCCAGGCCATGAAGGACCACCTGGCGGAGCTTCGACGCCTTGATGCGGACGGGATCGAGGCCTAGCCGGCTAGCTCGGCTTCGCCTGTTCGGTGGTCCAGGCGACGACTTCCCCCAGCACCTCGGCCACCGCCTTGTCATAAGCCGGCACGATGGCGCCGACGCGGTTGTCGGAGGCGGTGACCTGCTTCTCGAAGATGCGCTCAGCGACCGTCGAGCGGTCGGTCCCACGGGTCATGGCGGCGCGCACGCGCACCACCACGGTGGGCGCGGCCTTCGCGCCGTGGTCGTAGCGGGCCTCGAAGTTGCGGACGTCCAGACGCAGGATGTAGGCCGCGGTCGCCGGCTCGCCGCGTGAGATCAGGCGGATGGGCCCCGGATCGGCGTCGAACGCCGCCAGAACGGCCTCGTCCCAGAGGATGGCGGCCGGCGCGACCCAGCGGGTCTCGGAGATGTAGGCCGCCTGGCCGTTGATGATCGTCAGGATGCCGTCGCCGGCGGACTCGCGCTGGAAGGTGGCGTTGGTGCGGAAGACGCCGACCTGGCCGGGCGCGGCCGTCATCGCCTGGGCGCCCGCGGGCTGGCCGAAGCGGTAGAGGTGCGAGGGCTTGGTCTTCGGCAGCAGCGAGATGCAGCCGCTGAGGGCCAGGGCGGCCAACCCGACGGCGGCCAGGCGAGGCAGGGCGGGGATGGGCGTCATTGGGGCACCTTCACTTCCTCGGCCTTGGGCTTGGCGAGCGCGCCGGTCGGACTGGACTGGATCTCGTTGACGAGCCGCTCCAGCGCCTCGGCGGAGTTCTGCAGCTGGATCACCGCGGCGGTCACCTGCGGCAAGCCGTTGGTGGCGAACTCGGCGGTCGGGCCCTGCAGCCGGCCGATCATGGCCCGCGCATCGGCGGCGGCGGCCTTGGCCTCGGCGGATGCGTCGGCCAGGTTCTTGACCATCGTCTTGCCGTCGCCGGCCACCAGGCCGTTGGTGGTCTTCGACAACTCGGCGATCTGGCCGGCGGCCTCGTCGATGCGCTGCACCGCGCTCTGGGCGTCGGCGATGATCGACTTGCGCTCGCGTAGTTCGGCAGTCACCGCCTGGGCGTCGGAGAGGGTGGCCGAGAACGTCTTGATGTTCTCGTCGGAGAGCACCTCGTTGACCCGGTGCAGCGCCTCGATGGTGCTGGTCAGCACCGTGCCGCCGCCCTCCAGCAGGTCGGAGATCGCGCTGCGCTGGCTGTGCAGGACGGGGATGCATTCGCGGGTCATGCCGACGTTCTTGCAGGCCGCGTCGACCAGGAGCGGCCGCGTGCTGGTGCCGGCGCTGATCTGCACATAGTTGAGGCCGGTGATGCCCTGCGGCTCCAGGGTGGCGAAGCTGTCCACACGGATCGGCACGTCCTCCGTCACCCGCACCCGGGCGATGACGTTGGACGGGTTGGTCTTGTCCAGGGCGATCTTGGTGACCTCGCCCACCTTGATGCCGTTGAAGTGCACCTCGCCGCCCTCGTTCAGGCCGCGCACCGGGCCGGCGAAGACGATGTCGTAGAGGTCGTACTCGGCGTTGATCCGCAGGCGGGCCAGCCAGACGACGAACACCACCAGGGCGACCGTCAGGATCAGGGTCGAGAGGCCGACCAGGGCGTAGTTGGCGTTCTTTTCCATCAGCTCTTCGTTCCCGTCCGGCAGTCCAGCGCGGCGCGGCCCCGGGGGCCGAGGAAATACTCACGGATCCACGGATGATCCGACTTCTCGAGCTCCGCGACCGGCGCGGTGGCGACCACCTTCTTGTCGGCCAGCACGGCGACCCGGTCGGTGATCTCGTAGAGGGAGTCGAGGTCGTGGGTGATCATGAACACGGTCAGGTCCAGGCTGTCGGCGAGATCTTCGATCAGTTCGTCGAAGGCGGCCGCGCCGATCGGGTCCAGGCCCGAGGTGGGTTCGTCGAGGAAGAGCAGCTCGGGGTCGAGGGCCAGCGCGCGCGCCAGGCCGGCCCGCTTCTTCATCCCGCCCGACAGCTCGGCCGGCTTCAGCGACCCGGCGTCGGGCCGCAGGCCCACCATGGCGATCTTCAGCTCGGCCAGCTCGTAGGCGTCGCGCCGCGAGAGGTTGGTGTGCTCCAGCATCGGCGCCGCCACGTTTTCGCGCACGGTCAGGTTGGAGAACAGCGCCCCGCCCTGGAACAGCACGCCCCACGCCCGTTCCAGCGCGCTCCAGCGGCGCTTGGAGGCCCGGCGCAGCTCCTGACCGAAGACGCTGACGGTCCCGGCGTCGGGGTTGCGCAGGCCGATGATGGTGTTGAGCAGCACCGATTTGCCGGCCCCGGAGCCGCCGACCACGCCCAGCACCTCGCCGCGCTTGACCGTCAGGTCCAGGCCGTCGTGCACGACATGGTCGCCGAACACCGAGCGCAGGCCACGAATCTGGATGGCCGGCCCCTCCTGGTCCAGCAGTTCCTCATCGGTGAGGGTCCGTTCGTCGCGTTCGTCGGTCATATATCCAGCTGCATGAAGACCAGGGCGAAGACGGCGTCGAGCATGATGATCGAGAAGATGGCGTGGACCACCGCGGCCGTCACCCGCTGGCCCAGGCTCTGGACGTCGCCGCCCACTTCCAGGCCCTGGCGGCAGCCGATGCCGGCGACCACCCCGGCCATGAAGGGCGCCTTGACCAGCGCCACCAGGAAGTGGGTGGCGCCCACGTTGTCGACAATCCGCTGCAGGAAGAATGTCGGTCCCAGGCCCAGCACCGACCAGGTCACCACCAGGCCGCCCAGCAGGCCCGCCAGGGTGGCCACGAAGGTCAGCAGCGGAATGATGATCAAGAGCGCCGCGAAACGCGGCAGGACCAGGGCCTCGAACGGGTCGACGCCCATCACCTGCATGGCGTCGATCTCCTGCTGCATCTTCATCGACCCCAGCTCGGCCGCGAAGGCCGACGCCGAGCGCCCTGCCAGCAACACCGCGGTGATGACGATGTTGAACTCCCGCAGCACCGCGACGCCGATCAGCTCGACCGTGAACACCTCGGCCCCGAACTGGCGCAGGGTGTTGACGCCGAGGACGGCCACGACGGCGCCGATGAAGAAGGTGGTGATCGCCACGATCGGGATAGCGTCCAGGCCGGCCCGCTCCATCTGGGTGAAGATCGGCGCCCAGCGGATCTTGCTGGGGTGCAGGACCAGGTTGACCAGCGCCTGGACCGAAACCACCAGCAGCCGGCCCAGGAAGGCCATGGTGCTGAGGAACTCGAGGCCCAGGTCCACCACGCCCTTGCCGATGCGGATGGTCAGTTCGTGGAAGCCGCTGGGCTGGGCGCGGACCACCGGCTCGACGTGGACGGCGTTGTCCACAAGTTCCAGCAGCCGCTTCGATTCCGGTCGAGCCACCACTTTGCCCAGGTCGAACTCGGGCCCGACGGCGCGGATCACGGCGAAGGCGCCGGCGGTATCCATGCGGCGGACGCCGGTGAGATCGAGGGTCACATCGCGCCGGCCGCGCACCTCATGGCTCAGCGCATCGCCGACCCCGTTCAGGAGGTTCGTCGTCCAGTCGCCGCTGAGCATCGCCACCGGGCGATCCGTCGCGGCCTGCATCTCGAACTCGGCAGGTTTCTCCATACGGACGTTGTCCGGGCGCGGGGCGCGGCTGTCCAGCCTTCCCGTCCGGCGTGGTACTCCCTCGTGAACCGCGCCCAAGCGCATAGACCCAGGGCCCGAACGTGCATATGGCGAAGGTTGTTCCGCGACCCAAGTCCGTCCTGTGACGGTTGGGCTACGGCCAAGCTCAGCCAAGTTTTCGTCCAAGTCTCCCCCGAATGCATCCGGGAGGGTCGCGTATCGACTGTCTACAGCGTAGGAGGGGGTCCACATGAGCCGCCAGATTGATCTCGCCGGGGCCTCCGGCGCCCGGTACCGCTACACCCCGATGGAGGAGAACCGCTTTCTCCCTCCAGCCGGGGCCAATTACGTGATCGCCGAGGTCAACGAGGAGGACCTGCGCGTCGTCTTCGCCGGGGAAACCGACAACCTCGCCAGCCAGACCTGGCGCGCAGACCTGGAGAAGGCCAAGCGCAAGCATCCGGCGGCCATGGTGCTGACCCGGCTGAACGTGACCCGCGCGGTGCGCGAGGCCGAGCGGCGGGACCTGATCGACAACTATCACCCGCCGTTGAACGCCTAAGGGGATCAGCCCATCGTCCAGCGGGTGGACGCACCGCCCCTGATCGTGATCTTCGGCGCGAAGGTGCAGCCTGACGGCAGCCCCTCTGCGGCATTGCTGCGCCGGATCGGCTGCGGCCTGGAGGCGGCCCGCGCGCACCCGGCGGCGAAGGTGCTGTGCTCCGGCGGCGCCGGTGCGGCCGGGCCCTCCGAGGCGGCGGTGATGGTGCAGCACCTGGCCGCAGCGGGAATCGCGCCGGAGCGCCTGATCCTGGACGAGACCAGCCTGTCGACCCTGGCCAATGTCGCCGCGACGGCGCGCGAGGTGGCGCACGGGCGGCATCCCCATGTCGTGGCCTGCAGCGACGCCTATCACCTGCCGCGCATCCGGCTGCTGCTGCGGCTGGAGGGGGTGGACTGCGTCGCCGGACCGCTGGCGGCGGGCCCGCCGCTGGGCCACCAGCTGGCGATGAGCCTTCGCGAAGCGGCCGCGATCGTCCACAATCTGACCTCGGTCCTGACCTCGCGTCGGGACCGGGCGTCATAGTGCTGTCCAACTCCCCCGCGAACCTCCCGGCCGATGGCTTCCGAACCCGACGACAATCCCTTCGCGCGCAACAGCGCCTGGCCGAAGATGCCGCAGGCGCCGTTCCGCGTCGGCCCGCTGCCGAAGGCCGGGCCGGTGACGCCCACGGCCGAGGCGCCTGCTGCACCGCCGCCCGAACCCCTGCCTGCGCCGGAGCCGCCGCGCACCATCACGCCGCTGTTCGTCCGTCCGATCGAGCCGCAGGCCGCGCCGAACCTGGCGATGGGCGGCGCCGTGCCGCATGCCCCCGGGCAGCCACCGGCCGTGCCGCCGAGGGTGGCGCCCCAAGAGCCTGTGCAGGTCCGCGTCGAGCCGCCGCCCGCGCCCTCGGCGCCGCCGCTGCCGCCCGAGCCGGCGATCGCCGCGCCCGCGCCGTTCGAGCCGGAGCCGGTGGAACTGGCCGAGATCGTGGTGACGCCGTTCCGGCCCGCGGGG
>Ga0307511_10007942_pt1 | contig 10645 bp, 5 predicted proteins | sample 13_EM_MG_FD_200266 | JGI IMG/M metagenome (GOLD analysis project Ga0307511, IMG submission 200266) | Populus trichocarpa ectomycorrhiza microbial communities from riparian zone in the Pacific Northwest, United States - 13_EM | ecosystem: Host-associated > Plants > Roots > Unclassified | place... | reverse complement strand
TCCTCCCCCGCCACGCCCCTCCCGGCCCTCCCCCTAGTGCCTCCTGGACATTCGTTGGTGGCAGTAGTAAAAGAAATCCTCCACCGCGTCATACCTGTTCCCTTCCTCCCCCTTCATTATCGGTCTATCCAGGTCCTTCCATTCCCGGATCTCGCCCAACTTTCTCCTTTCCTGATGGTGTCCCAGACACTCGAAGACTATGTGCTCCCCCGTCTCCTCTTCTCCGCACTCCGGACAGTCGGGGTTAGGGATTTTTCCGATTTTGTGGAGCCAGCCGCGTTGGGGTCCTTTATTCGATCGGCACCAGGTGTATGCTGCGAGAGCCTGATTGCCCCATTTATATCGGTCCTTGCCAAAACCCTCTCTTGACCGGTGTCTCTCCACCTTTCTCCTGGACATCGCCCTGATACCCTCTTGTGTGATGACCGGGCTCCCTTCCCCCTTGGAACTCTCCTCTCCTACCACCTTGTCTACTGCCTCGTTGCCTGGGACCCCAATGTGGCCTTTTACCCAAGATATGGAAGTGGTGTGACCTGCTTCGTGCCTCCTGTGGAGGTGGGTGCTTATGGCTTTTTCTATCCGTGATCGTGGTGGGTGTCCCTTTGAGAGGTTCATGGTCTAAGTAATCGAAGTGGTTTTTTAAGCTATATAGGGCCGAGCTCAGGGTAACAAGTTGCGACCTGTGAACCAGTTGGGAATAACTCAACATTCTGGGAATCGACTAATCATTCCCAGATCCCAGACCCTGTAGGGGAAGAAATGGTTTCTCAATTTTATTCCAAGACCATTCCATACTCGTTCCACAATACCCCAGTATTTCACAACTGCCCGCTCAATTAAGTAATTCACAGATATTAGCTATTGAGCTCCAGAAGGTAACGCCGATGACGGTGATAGTATGCTGCTAGATCCACAGCAGGGGCAGGGCCTGCAGTTGGGAGATTGCCTAGGACTTTTGCAAGCTATGCCAGCAGCATCTTTGTAACTTAGGCGGTCGAACTGTAATATGAAGAGAAGCCAATTCAAGAGTACAGCAAAATCTGGCGAACAAGTTATATGGAGCTGGGGTTCTTGTTCGCCAGATTCTGCGGTACTGTACAAGTCATATATGACCTCGTCTAGGGAGTTTACCTTGAACTCGCGAAATTCCCTACTAGCTGCAAGCGTGTGAGCACTTGAGTAAGCTCATGTGAAATTAACTCTACACCCCCCCTGGTTTCCGGTTTGTGAGTCAACGTAACGATGTCGACGGTGGTGATTGGAACTCATGTACCCTATATTGAACCTACCCCCTCTAACCTCCCTTCGGGATGGCCCATGCATTATGTAGCCATTCTCTAGACCTCAAAATTTGTGGCCTGGATGATTATTTGGCGCTGGCCGCGGCACTCATGCCAAGCATCGCTGTCATCGTATATGCATATCAGCGTGTTAACACAAATATTATGCCTACACATTTTACTTTTCATATTATTATATTGGATCCCTTCTTGCTGGGTATCGGGTCGTGCTTATTGGATGGAATCTAGAACCCAAACTATTGTGAAATATGGCCCTTGCCCCTGGGCCCATGACTAGAAATATACGGTAGATCCTCGATATAAGAATGTCTGATATTAGATATATTCAGTTTAAGAATAAGGATCAACTGCCCAAAATATGGAGGTTGTGGGTACCTCCCCCGTCACCCATAAGGTAAGAAAGCACCCGAGTATAAGAAACGCCAGGGTACTAGGGTTTTGCACCTTACCAGCATAAACGAGAAACTACATGAAGAGATCGAAGGTGCGTACGGAGATACTCCCAAACTCAGCAGAATTCCATACGCATTGAATATTCAGTATACGTACAAGTATGTTCCGATCTGGTCCACCAATAAAGCCGCTTACTATTCAACCGCGGCCTATTCCACCAGCATGGGCAAGTACGGCAGAGGCAAGACAACATGTACAGGTGGAGGATGATTGGGAAGATATGGAGCTCAAGCATCTAGGCAGCCAGACAATACGCCAGCATCTACAGGAGGCCTGGAGGTTTCTACAGATATAAGTTCTACAACAGCAGACCATAATACTACAACAGCAAGCAACAAAACTTCGATATCAATATAGCCGGGAGTTAATTATCAGCTATTTGCTGTTGCTAAGCAGTATGAAAGCGAAGCCATCCAAAACTATATTCAGAGGACATGCTGTCTTGCCTCTGCCGTAATTGCCCATGCTGGTGGAGGCCGTGGTTGAATAGTAAGCGGCTTTATTGGTGAACCAGGTCGGAACATGTTCGTGTACTGAATATTCAATGCGTATAGAATTCTGTGGAAGTGCGGGAGCACGTGCGCTATGCTTGTACCACGTAGGGTTGTTTGTTTAATATAAATGGAGAAACATAGGAGGCTATAAGATATAGGGAAGGGAGGCTGAGCTCAGGGTAACAGGGTGTGACCTGTCGGGAACATTCCAGGAACAATTCCCTGATCCCTGATCTCGTAAAAAAAGAACAATTTTATTCCAAAGTTATTCCACAAGTACTCCAGTATTATTCCAAAACTGCGTTCTATATTTGGCAGTTGACAGAGCACTATGGTATTATCTAGGTAGGGCACTCCGGAAAGAGCAACTGCTAGTCTGCTGCCCGTTGGCACCGTATGGGCTACTAGCTATAGCCTGCCGCCTTGCCGGCAAGCCCGATTACCCCCAGCTATCTATATAGTTCAAGGTGGTGAGAATGTAATGCATTTCGGAATATCGCAGTATCCTGGAATACGATAATATCTTGCAGTTCTCTCAGCAATAAGAGACATTTTGGAGTGATATAGTGATACTTCTCCTTTTTGAAAGTATTGATGTGCAATTATCGTTAGTTGGCTAGTTCAGATCGCGAGTGCCGTATGGGTCACTTAGCCGGCTAACGTTTCTGAACCAACACCCATAGAGCCAGTTCCATAATACATTACTGTATATCACTTTACTTCTGAGTAATCTGATTTTGTATTGTCGTGTATTCTCTAGGGGTCTCTATAGTTCATATTACAGTGAGGTCTCAATATATGCAACCCTGAAGTTTCAGAAGTCTACCAACAAGCTGTCAAACACAAAGAAGTGGAAGACAGAGGGCGGAAGTAGTATGGAGATGGGAAGTGCGAATAAGAGTCGTCATGATCGCAAGGCCGGTGACGGAGTGTTTGTTGAGACTACCGTTACCCTGAGAGAGGAGTCACCAGATAGGGAGAGCGATAGGAAACTGCAGACGAGCGAGAGGGCAGAGATTAAATGGCGCCCCAGGGTATGAATGGCGGATAGACCGGGATTCCGAATGAGGACCTGCTTCAGTGAGACACTTTTGTGCTTTTATGTGTATATGCCGGCAAGTGGTGATGATGCGGAGCAGGTCTCTTTTGGTATTCTGTTATATTTTTTATCTCATTTTCCTTTCACTGTACATAACTCCCATTCTGTGCATTAGTTGGGCGCAGTTGATTTTTATCTTCGAAACTCATGAATTTTCTTGGGGTTGTTTGGGTTACGAATATGTCAATTACATTAGCATATAGGTTTAGGATAGTCGTTTCTCTCGATCGATTTATAAATTAACTGAACTGATTTAGAGGGTAAAATGGAAGATTCAATATTGCAATACCCAAGGGAAAAGAAGAAACTGTTACAATTACAAACTAAGTTTGGGGTGATGGTGGGGGCAGAGTGCCAATCCCTATAAATGAACTGAGGGCGCAATGGGTGCAGCCAAAAGTGTTCTTTGTAACTCTATGCCGCAGTAATTACACCGCTACCAAATTTGTCCGACAGGGAGGAGTTTAAGTCCGGACTTCAGTCGTGGCGGGTAAATCCTGTAACCAAATTTCAATTTTTCCCCCATATTGTATCTCCGTAGGCATCATTTTGTATAGTAGAGTACTCTAGAGGACAGTGGTTCCGCGATATTACCTTGAACCTAAGAATGGGGCTTGGGTGTTTTTGTCCTTGTAGTTACAGTATATAAGAATTCAGACGGTAGCCCCCATGAGCTAGAATGTATACGTTCACTGACGGCCGCTGGTATACTACATTGATACACAATTAGATATCGCGATCTTGTTGTCCCTAAGTCTTATGACTTTTTGCTTTTTCAACATTTTATCTTTAAAAAGAAGAAATATGTTTTAATTTTGAAATCGTTATCCATATTGAGAAGGAGACATTCAGGTAGCCCGGTAAATGCATGGCAAGATTTCTGTTGTGGTGAACAGCGACCCGGGCTGTAGCTCCTCCCCCACAGAATCTGCACACAGAACTTTAGAATTCCAGGAGGTAAGACTTTCGATTTGGGTTACTTGGTTTTGAGTTTTGAACATGCAGCTATGAATCACCCCCAAATGTGCAACAGTCCATATATAGCGCTATCACTAGAAAGATATCGACAATGACGGGTGCTCATCCTGTCGTATTACTAGACCTGAGCACCGGTACTGGTTTAAATACCCAGCTCTACAATCGCACTGGGAAGTGAAGATACCATTTCTGCAAATAGCAGCAAAGGGCTGGGCTGTACCAGCTACTAGGTAGCTAGGTATGTGAGTACGTATACTTGCGGCTTGCGTTGAGCTCATGAGACCAGCACCCCATCCATGTTCAGGCCACGATTTGCACACGTGGTAGGCCACCCCGGTACTCCGCTTTTGAATAGTCGTATTTCACAGGGTCATATCAAGCTTAGGGTGAGTTGAACGCAATTTTTAGCAAAGCATGCTATCCCATGGTTTCCTGAACAGGATGTTAGACTGTAGACTGTATGAAATATGAACTAGAGTAAGGCCTTGCGACTGGATGAGGGGTCGTCGACTCTTTAATAGGGATTTAAGCGACAAGGCTATATACAGTATATATACAGGTAAGCGACTCGGCGGCAGATCATCGTACCTAGGTACCAGTCACCGATTAATTCAGTGACCGCAGCCCTTAAAGGTTCAAAGCTTCCAAGTCAAGTTACCTTGCTCGAACGGTGGGTTTTGATTGGGTCCCAAGGGGCTGTACTCGATATAGTGTCGCACATTGCAGGGGTTAACTTCACAATGCAACCCGCAAGCGACAAATAGCGATAGTGTCAGTCGCAATACGTAATTTTACAAGTAGAGCAGCTCCTTGATATCAATCTATCACACTTGAAGTCAATCGCAAGATAAATCCCCAAATCCCCATTACTGAATGTTATATTCCAGACTACCTCAACCCCCACAAATAAATATTAGTCTCACTCTACTCACTCTATAATGCCACCGCTACGAGATACTGTCAAATGTTTCCGCTGCAGACAGGATAAGAAAAAGGTTGTTCACTCCCCCATTACGATTTAAGCATATGGATTTGGAGGAATTAGATGTTAATGTACCATATAACTACCTTGCAGTGCATCCGTCCCTCCGCTTCACAGCCTTGCGAGCGCTGTAGGGCCCATAACCACGAGTGCACGCGGAATATGAATGCAAGGGAATTCGCGCAACAGCGGCTGAACTCAGAAGCACGTAACCCGGGGGCGGCCACATTGGATACCACAAAGATTACGAACACCCTCCTACACCAGGATAAACTTACGCTTCAGGTTTTCACAAATCCAATGGATTTCCACCCTAATTTGGAAGATGAAAGTGAGTCTGGATCAGCTTTAACAGAAAATGCCGGGGCATCGATGAGACAACTTAAACCAGTAGTCCGTGGAGTTTCATTTGGGGGAGTCAGTTTCCCATCTTTCAGTGGTATATCACTGCAACACTCTGGGGGTTCTATTTTTAGTGGACCTGTTTCCATGGGGCCCGAATATAGTGATCGCCCAACAGCGCCACTCGATCCGGTGCAAATTAAGTATGCTTTATCTCTATATTTAGCCACCTGGAAGGGAATTTTAGATGTAATGCTAACGGAGGTTCATTAGGGCAAATCATACCCTTAGGCATTCACCCTTAAGTTTCGCCTACTCTGGATCCAGGCACCTTACGTCGATCAGTGACTCCAGACAAGCAGATACCAGTCAAGAGCCACCGAATATAAACACTCCTATTCTGCCTATAGCTGAAGTCACACGGGAAAGTTTAGCTAGGTCGAGGTCGCCGGTATGTATCTCAAAGGTTTATATAATTAGCAGCACATGCACTAACAAAATGATAAGTACATATCAGCCTTTCCCTTGAACGGACGTGATGGGACGTCGACCCTCTTACACCGCGCCGTCAGAGAATGTGACCATGAGAAGGTTCTTATGTGTCTCCGCCGCGGGTCCCAAGTGAATGCGAGAGATAGCCGTGATATGACTCCTTTGCACCTGGCTTTCTACGATGTTGATTACTCGGTCCCAGCAACGAAAGCACTGCCGCCCATTATTCAAGAACTTGTTACTGCTGGTGCAGATGTGAACGCTGTTGAGAAAGAGCGAGGAAGAACTGTAGTTCATCTTTTTAGGGACCAGCTTCAAGCGCTGCCTTATGATTTCCGGACAGACGAAGATGAACATGATCCTATCCCAGCTTTAACGCTGAGGTCCTTCACTACGCTTGTGGAGTGCACAAAGTCACGTTCGGGTTCCAGTACAAGCCTTGATATCACTGCAACAGATATTGGGAACAGGTCAGTTATACATAGATCTTGGCACTCTGATAACTGCGCGGCCCTCAAATATTTGGACTCCGAATTCGACCTTACGTCTTTGCTTAATATGACAGACCACCTAGGGAATACGCCCTTACATATACCGCACTCGGACGTGAAGGCCTTGGAGATTCTAGTGAGGCGATCTAAAGATATCTGTTGCAGGAACAAAGCTGGAGTGTCACCGCTACTCGACGTGCTTAAGAGGTTAGCACATCGAACCCAGGCCATAGGGTATGGCCAGGATTTTAGGGAGCAGTGCAAGATGATCCAGCAGTTACTTCTTGCCGGGGCATGGAAAGATATAGAGGACCCACCACCGGCTGCTGGTGTGCGCACACTCTTTCATTCAGAATACATATATCATAGAGAAGAGGTGTTCCAGCTTTTCGTGACAAAATGGCCGGGATATAATCACCAACAGTGTATTAACATACGAGACGACAATGGCGACACTCCTTTACAGTCATTGCTCAAACGGCTTGCGCCCCCTCGGCCAAAGGAGCCTCGGAGCCCAGCATACACTATTCATTTCTGGGTAGGGGCTCTCAGATTACTCATTTACGGTGGTGCGGACGCTAGTATTCAAGACAATGCTGGAAATACTCCTTTGATGACTATGTTTACAACACTCATCACTATTTTGGATGGGCACCTTCTCGGTATCTTTCTTCCCCATTTCCCGGTCTTAATATTATTTGCAAAGCTAGCCTGGAAGCTACTTCAGGTGCTAGAGAATTGCAGCAGTCAGAAGGCTTTGTCCTTGCGTAACAAAGCTGGGCTCTGTGCACCCCAATTAGCACAAGAGCAATTGCAAATATGGGAGCGTTCCGGGATTTTCTCCGGTCTACAGTGCATGTGGCCTGAAAAAAAACCTGTCGATTGGGTAATGCCCAAAGAAAATCTACTTTCTGATACCCTGGTCGTAGGGGTATTCTCAGCAATGGAGAAGCCTTGGCTGGAGTACCCGGGTGACAATCTCGGATGCTTTCTCGATGATACTATGTTTTCTCTGTCTGATCAGGTAGGTGATGTGCTGCATGGGGCTCTTAGGCCTGTAGCCGAGGTAATTAGCGATTGGAATCATCACGTAGATCAGATGGAAGCAGAGCTTGCTGCCAAAGCATCTGTAAAAGACGCTTCGGTCTAAGACTTGTTACAGTCGTAGCAGGTTTGTTTATTTTACCTTCTTAACAACCCACGGCTCATGTAGTCACAGGTTTGACGAAGGATAATGTATGTTGCTTAAAGGTTTATCTAAGTCGAAGGCGAGCCTTTGTTAAATACAATAATTAAGAGTACCGGCGTGGCGCAGTGCAATTGAAAGTGCATAACAAAGCAGGGGATCTATCCTTTCTGGAATATAGAAGTTCCATCCTTCCAATCCTTATCAGATCGGCTCAGAAACATGTCAAGCAGACACGGGAGACTGTGAGTTCAGGGTAATGGCCTGTCGAGATGGTGAGCCTGTGAGCTCAGGGTAATGGGCTGTGACTTGTTACTATGGGACTATGAAGGTAGCCGGTGGCTTTAGATGGGTGGCAAGTGTAGGGATCTTGCAAGGCCTATACCGTCGGTGTAATTTTGATGTTTTACATCCCTCGGTGCAAATTGAAAGGTTTTCAACAAACACGTCAACCTATCTATATATTTAATCTATGACTATGACTAGCTATGGGCGCTATGGCTGTGGATATATGATCTGTGACAGTATCAATATCTCCAGTTTAAAAATCCTGATATACGAGTGCTCACGTAAACGAAGCCTGCCGGGTGATATAATCAGTTCCTGTCAAGGCTACGACCCAAGAACTAGCCAAAGGTGCTACATGACAATTTCCAATACTTGGTATGTGTACCCAACTATCCACTGTCATTGCTATTGGTGCTCTGTGTCCCGCTTGCCTAGTGACGCACGCACAATTCTTGGAAACAAACTCAGGGTAACTGAACTCATGTCACATCCACCTGACAGCTTGCGTATACCGAGGTAAATTTGCATTCGATTCACTCGTCTGAAAAACGAACTTGACATTTAGTCCCTGCCCACTTACTGACACGTAACAACGCCGCATGCAGAGACGGCTGTGGTGCTTCGTTGAGTATAGTGAGTTGTAATTGAAACCAGTGACACCATCCGTTCAGTTGACTTTCAAATCGCACGAAAGTTCCAATACTGGGGCCTGTGGGGCTGGCAAGCTTTTCAGTATAGTTGTCAAGTTACTTGCACCACTCACGGCTTTTTTTTGGGTGCGAGAAATCAGGGGGGGCATGATCGAAGCTAAAAAGCAGCTGCATGCAAGTAAGAAGAGTAGTGCACTCTCCAGCCGCAAATCCAAAGCCACCCAATTACTCGGAGCTTGACAGCAAGGCCGGGGATATTTGAGGGAATATGATATCACTTCGAGCTCAGGAGTTTTTACCAGTATATACTATGTACCGATATGTAATACCTAATTAACAAATTTTTCAGGCTTTAGCACCTCTGCATATATCCGGAGTTACACAGGGTAGTTGCAGCAATCAATACTAAAGGGGGGAGAAGCAGTTTGAGGCTACGAAACCATTGTTTTTTGTACGCTGCGTTGAAGCCATACTTCATACATAATACTATGCACAGTTCTACTACTTACTATGGGGATATAATAAGTATAAAACGTTAGTGTACTGGTATTACTAGGAAAGGTGACCGAATATAAATTAGCTTGTAGCTAGTGGGAGCCATGTGGACATGGTTTCCAATAAAAATCCCCGTACGACATGATCAATTGCTGTGCCTGTGGGTCACTTATGAAAACTGTGACAAGTGGACAACAATAGTTGATACCAACTTTCAAGCAGTGTAGCAATTTTTCTCTTCAAAGTGGATACCCTATTCGAGATGGTTATTGGGGGTAGTACACCAGCTTTCAGTCTATGGAGATTCTTACCCAGTTAGCTCCGGCTCCCAAGGTTCTATATCCGGTGATGATGCGCTATATCTAGTTCTAAAGTAATGCCTAAATTCATACGCAGACCTTTGACAGTAGTCTAAGATAGCTAACTATATATTCAGGTACTCCCCTTGGTATGATCTGAAGCCTTTAATTATGGTGTATTGAAAACAAAAGCAAATAAAAACACATACAAGATTGTATTTGCGTTTAGGTAAGTTCCAAGGAGAACCTTTGCCCTGTATATTGAGTAAGTTAACGGAGTCATAAACCAAAGGTACGCTAGGGCTTATTAGCGGTAACGAGGCTATAAGTCGATTCGGTGCTAGGCGGTGGCTTGAATTGCTTATAGCACCATCAAAGGCTTTGATTTTGTATCTTCGAAGCTGGGGCAGTGGACTGGACCACGGAGGTATTTCCGCATCTAATTGGAATCACAAGGTCGTGCGGAGTGGAAAGGATCGAAACTCTTGATCTGAATCATGTCTCATTGATATCCGCAACTTATGCCAGGTTTCCTCATCAAGCCGATGGTTCAGCAGCTAACAGCCTTATCTCATAAGCCAGGGTTCAAGGTTGCCGGATTGGAGGGAGCCCCTTCATATCACAAAAGAACTATCATTCACAGTTGATATCATGCGCAAATAACCTCACAAGACTAACGCTTTGGACTCTAGGTCTGCGCATGCGGATGGAAAAATGTGCCGCCGGAGTCCAAAGCACTTGTGATTGAAAGAAAGTTGGCGGGTACTGTCTCAGAGCTATCTACACCCGAGATTGGGCCCTCGGCTCGGTACTTCTAGGTACCATAGACGTGGAGTTTTGTCTCGTTAGTCACGTACATGACATTTTGGCCCTCCTCAGACCTGTCAGTGTACACTGAAATTACAGACGCCAAACCACCCGTTTAGGTTGATCTAGGTATACATCCTTCGGCAGAAGAGATATCTTGTGCCCCATTGTGCGCTGTTAGAGGACGAGATCAGGTATTGATCTACGGTAGTTACGGTACTGGTATTGGTCTTTCTTTGAAGGCTGAGTTCTGGTTTGGGGTTTTTTTTTTTTTTTTTTTTTTTAGTA
>Ga0307511_10007941_pt1 | contig 10645 bp, 9 predicted proteins | sample 13_EM_MG_FD_200266 | JGI IMG/M metagenome (GOLD analysis project Ga0307511, IMG submission 200266) | Populus trichocarpa ectomycorrhiza microbial communities from riparian zone in the Pacific Northwest, United States - 13_EM | ecosystem: Host-associated > Plants > Roots > Unclassified | place... | reverse complement strand
CGCTCTATGACCTGGGCCCCACGGTCACCGCCTCCGGTGGCCACACCACTCAGAAGGTTCCCGAGGTTCAGAGCGGTTTCCCGTTCACCAGCTCCTTCTACGACGCGGGTTTCGACGCAACATGGGAGCTAGACCTCTTCGGCCGTGTGCGGCGTGGAATCGAAGCCTCCAGTGCCGAGCTACAGGGCGCCGAGGCCAACCTGCGCGATGCACAGGTATCTGTCATTGCCGAAGTTGCACGCACTTACTTCGAGCTTCGCGGCGAGCAGAACCAGCTCGCCGTCGCCGAGAAGAACGTACAGAACGAACAGGATTCGTTCAATCTGACCGACGCACGCTTGAAAGCAGGGCGAGGCACGGAGTTTGACACTTCGCGAGCCAAGGCCCAGCTCAGCACGACTCTCTCAACCATCGATCCGTTGGAAGCTGCCGTGCAGCGGTCCATTCATCGACTGGGTGTGTTGACCGGACGCGATCCCAACGCGTTGCAGTCGCTCTTGACCCTGGTGAAGGACCTGCCCGATTTGCCGAAGAGCGTGGCCGTCGGCGATCCCGGCACCTTGCTTCGTCGCCGGCCCGATATCCGGATCGCGGAGCGCCAGTTGGCGGCCTCGAACGCTGAGATTGGCGTGGCCGTCGGCGACTATTTTCCCAAGGTGACATTCACCGGCAGCTTTGGGTACGAGTCCAAAACCCCGAACGGACTGGGCACGTCCGCTAGCCGCTTCTATAGCATCGGGCCCGGCATCTCCTGGGCAGCCTTCGATCTCGGCCGCGTGCATGCACGGGTAGCCGGGGCCAAGGCGCGAACCAATACGGCCGTGGCTCAGTACGAACAGACGGTGCTCAAGGCTTTGGAAGAGACCGAGAATGCCCTGGTAACCCATGCCCGCGCACGGGATCAGCTGGTGCATGCCGCGGATGCCGCGGAAGCGAGCGCTGCGGCCGCCAAACTGGCCCGAGTACGCTACGAAGGCGGCATCGTGGACTTCCTCGAAGTCCTTGATGCAGAACGGACTCAGCTGCAGACCGAAGACCAGCTGGCTCAAACCCGTACCGCCACCGCCACGAGCCTGATTGCGGTGTACAAAGCCCTCGGCGGCGCTTGGGAGGGGGCCCCCTTCCCGCGCTACACTCAGGCATCAAACTAGACGCACCGGAGGGCTGCCATGCCCAAGCTTGCTGGAATCGCGGCGAACCCCCACATTGAGGTGACCGGGGGTCGACCCGGAACCCGGCTGGAGATCGCGCGATGAATGCCAATTTGGTGGAACTACCTGTTCTGGAAGAGAATTTTCCCTCTTCCGTGAGCAAGTGCGAGGAAGAGTTCACCCAGATCAGCGAGTCGCTGCAGCGCCGCGAAGAGCTGCTGGCGGCATCCGCCAAGGCCAGCCGACTGCTGCTCGAGGCGCCCGACGTCCGCGGTGTGGTTCCCGATGTTCTGCGCCTCATCGGCGAGGCGGCTGGGGTTGATCGCGTCAACCTGATGCTCTCCCAGGCCGGCCCCGGTGGCGAGCCCTTGTTGGTCGTCGCCAGCGAGTGGGTTGCCGAAGGCGTCGTGCCCCACCTGGAAGACCCCGCGACCAGCACCTGCGACGAGCGCGATTTCTCGGCCGTCTGCAGCGAGTTACGCGCCGGCCGCAGCGTGTGTTTGAGCAAAAGCGACTCCGTAGCCGAATATACCGCCGTGGGCTTTGAAGGAATCGGCACGAAGACCAAGGCCATCGTGCCCATCTTCGTCGGTGGTGAGTTCACCGGCATTGTTGGTTTCGACAACACGAAGCAACGCCGCGCGATCGACTCAGCGGAGCTGTCAGCCCTGGAGACCGCCGCGGGTGTCATTGGTGCGGCACTTCACCGGGAGCGCCTGGTAGACGACGTGCGCCGCGCCCGCGAGCGCGCTGCCGAAGAGAAAGTCACCGAACTTGCGAAGGCGAACGCCGTTATCCGCGGCAATCTCGAGCGCCTCGCCAGTGAGCCCGATCTCCATAGCTTCATGGGCCACATGCTGCTCGAGACAACCCGTCAGTTCGACGCGGCGTCCGGATCGGTCATCGTCTCCAAGGACTCTCTGCAGGAATGGCGAATCCTGGCCCACGTCCGTGATGGCAAACTCGAAACGCCCCCCTTCGCGACGAGCGTGCCGTTCGCCGGTTCGCCCTTCACGGAAGTGTTCGGGCGGAGCCCCGAGCCGCGCTACATGAACATCGAGCGTGGCAATTGGGAAATCTGGCCGGGAGCCCTGGCATTCCATCGGCACGAAGGCTATTCCAGCGTGTTGATATATCCGCTGGTGTTTGGCGCGCGGAACGTTGGGTTCTTCATCCTGTCCTTCCGCCGCGAGGCGCCGGATGTCCAGCATAGCGAGTTGCTCGTCGCACTCTCACAGCAGGCCACGCTCGCTGTGCAGCTGACGCGGCTTGCCTACTCAGCCAAGGAAGCGGCCGTTCTCGTGGAGCGCACCCGCATCGGCCAGGAGATTCATGACGGCCTTGCGCAGGCGTTCACCGGAATTCTCATGCAGCTCGGCGCTGCGGAGGAATTCCAGCCGTGCAAGAAAAAGAACTCCGAGCTGGCGGGCGTTCTGAACCGGATCCGCGATCTCGCCCGCGACGGCTTGTCAGAAGCGCGCCGTTCGGTCATGGCGCTTCGCCTGGATCAAACACGTCGCGCCGGATTGGAAATCGCGCTGCGGCAGCTTTGCGACCGCTCGACGATACCGGGGCGCGTCAAGTGCACGTTTGAGGGCGGCGACTTTACGACAGGACTGAAGCCGGAGCATGAGCACGAGTTGCTGCGAATTGCCCAGGAGGCGCTCAGCAATGCGGTGCGTCACGCGCATCCGAGCAATGTACGAATCACGATGACCGATGAGCCGGCTCATTGGGCGTTGGCCGTAGCGGACGACGGTGTTGGCATGGAGACGCATGTCGAATTGTATTCCGGAGAAGGATTCGGTCTCACCAGCATGCGTCAGCGTGCCGGAGCCATAGGAGGACAGTGGCAGATTGAAAGTAAACCCGGTCAGGGCACGCGCGTGAGCGTGCGGCTGCCGAAGCGGAGAGTGTGATGGTCGCGGTACTGAAGCGAAAGATCAGGGTGATCCTTGCAGATGATCATCCGGTCGTGCGGGACGGGCTGGCTGCGATGGTCAATCAGCAGCCGGATATGGAGGTTGTTGCGGAGGCCAGTGACGGCGAGGAGGCGATTGCTCTTTACGAGCAACACCGGCCCGACGTGATGGTGCTGGACCTGCGCATGCCCAAACGTGATGGCGTTGCCGTGGTGCAGCGCGTGCTGGAGGGTAACCCCAAAGCCTGCATTCTCATCATGACCACGTACGACGGCGATGAAGACATCTTTCAGTGTCTGAGCCAGGGCGCCAAGGGTTATTTGTTGAAAGACGCACCGCGTCAGGAAATTCTCATGGCCATCCGCGCCGTGAGCGAGGATCGCCCCTACACCTCGTCGTCCGTTGCTGCCAAGGCATTGCAACGAATGGCCAAGCCGAGCCTGACCCAACGTGAGCTCGACGTTCTACAGCTGGTGGCGCAGGGTCGAAGCAACAAAGACATCGCACGCCGGCTGGCTATCACCGAGGGTACGGCCAAGACTCACGTCAAGGCCATACTAACCAAACTCGACGCCATCAGCCGCACCGAGGCCGTAGCGGTGGCACACAAGCGGGGCATGATCCGCCTGTAACTCGACCCTGGATCCAGGGCCGTTCCCGGCAACGCTCACCGGATGCCACGGCCCGTCCAGTTCCGGTAACACGCAAAGTGAAAATGCAGCGACGGCGCGTCGCTGCCCTGCGGCATCTCTATCTCGTACTCAATCTGGTGCGGTTCAATCGATCCGCCGCATCCGTTGCATGTCGCTCCCGTGCCGGCCCCTGCCCAGGTGCGCAGCGGCCTCGGGACTGGCATGAGAGGGGCTTCGTTGTCAGACGTCTTGGTTTTAGGTCGCAGCAACGGTTCCATGCGTCATCCTCATGCTCTCAACACTTCACCGCATAACGCAGTTATGCGGATGCGGATGACACGCGAACGATTACGGCTTCGGCGGCTGGAAACCTTCGGGCGCCTGTGAGCCGGTGCCGAAGAAGAACTTCTCCATTTCGCTTTCAAGAAACTTTCGGGCTTTGGGCTCGATAGGCGTGAGGCGATACTCGTTGATGAGCATGGTCTGGTGCTTGAGCCAGTTGGCCCAGGCTTCCTTGGAGACGTTCTCGAAGATGCGCTTGCCCAGGTCTCCGGGATACGGTTGCCTGTCGAGGCCGGGCGCCTCGCGCTTGAGAACGACACACTGAACGGTACGGGACATGGGAGATTCCTGGCGCTATGAGGGCGGTGCGCTCGAATCGAACAAAGTTGGGCTCGAGAGGTTCTCGAGCAGCGTCTTGATCGGCGCGGGCAGTCCGATCCGCGCTGGATCACGTGTGTTATACCAGAGCGTCGGAATCGTATCCATGACACCCGCCTGGCCCTCGCACTTGGTCAGCAACGGCGTGATGACCAGGTCGAAGTGAGTGAAGGCATGCTCGACGATCGACAGCGGTTTGGGCTGTGCCTCCGCGGCCTGCAGCGTGTGTCCGGCGTAGATGCTGGCAGCGGACACGGTTTCAAACTCCGGCAGACACCACAAGCCACCCCAGATTCCCGTTTCGGGCCGCCGCTCGAGCAGGATGCTGCCATCGTTACGCATTGCAACGAGCATGAAGATCTCACGCGACCGTCTTGCTCCTTTGGCGGCTCGTGGCGTTGGGAGCTCGCCTTGCCTGCCAGTCGCCCTCGCGAAGCACTCTTCGGAAAGCGGGCAGTAGGTGCACAGAGGCTTGTGACGTGTACAAACAGTAGCGCCCAGATCCATTATGGCCTGGGTATAAACATCGACGCGATCTTCCGGAGTACAGGCGTCTGAGAGCTGCCATAACCGATCGGAGACGGACTTCTCCGCCGTACTGCCTTCGACTCCGAAGTAACGCGCCAACACGCGCTTCACGTTCCCGTCGAGGATTGGAAATCGCTCGCCGCGGCTGAGGGCAAGGATCGCCCCCGCTGTCGAGCGCCCAATGCCCGGCAAGCTGGCGACCTCTTCGAAGGTCTTCGGGAATTCCCCTTGGAATTCGTCACGGATGCGACATGCGGCGCGATGGAGGTTGCGTGCGCGAGCGTAGTAACCGAGTCCGGTCCATAAGTGCAACACGTCATCTATTGGGGCATCAGCCAACGCCGTCACGGTTGGGAAGCGCGCCATGAATCGCTGGTAGTAGGGAATGACTGTGGCCACCTGCGTCTGCTGCAGCATGATCTCGGACACCCATACCCGGTATGAAGTCCGGTCGAGTTGCCAGGGCAGATCGTGTCGGCCTTGTTTCTCGTGCCAGACGAGCAGGGCGGCGGCGAGTTGGGGATACCGCGTCGTCATTGCGTTGCTTCCGGGGTCTGGACCTTCAGTCGAACATCGGTCATATGCGAGTCGGCGAGTTCCGCCCGATCAAACACCAGGCTGCCGTTTGCGTTGATGGCCCTGAGCGCCTCGACAGGCAGCTCGAACGGCTTTTTGTTCTTGCTGTCAACGTTGACGTAGCGGCCCAGGTCGATGTGATCGCCGTGCAGCTCGAAGCGCCAGGCCGATTTTGGAGGGGCGCTGCGTTCCACCCAGCCCTCGAAGGTGACACCGTCGAGTTTGAGCGCGATCGGTTTCGCGGCCAGCGCTCCGGACATGTAGCTCCAGTGAGTCGTCAATTCGAGCGGACCGAGTGTTGTTGGATCGTGAGGCAGCGTGTGGTCCAGCGCGAGATCGTGTGCCAGGTTGCGAACTGACGGTACGCGAAGCGCGATGGAGCCGTGAGTGACGAGGCCGCCGTCCGCCAAAGTCTCGCAGGCGAAGTCGCCATTGATTTGCGCGTCGGCTATGCGGATTGACAGCTTGGGACTTTGAACGTTGAGGGGCTCCACCCGAACCGCAAGTTCAGGCGACTCCACCTGCACCCAAACACCCTTCGCCGGCAGCGCCGCGCCGTGAGCGAGGAATCGCGTATGCACCGGCAAAGCCTGGCCAACCCGCCATTCACCCATGTCCAGCTCCACACTCGACAAGGTGACCTGTTGCCCGCTGCTCTCATCCACATAGTCCACTATGCCGTCACGGACCTCGATGCCTGCTATCTGGGGTGGGTTGCGTTGCTGAGCCGAAGGGGAAGGGGCGACCGAGCGGCCAGCGACCGAGCGGCCAGCGAGGGAACCCCCAGCGGGGGCGAGGGAACCCCCAGCGGGGGCGAGGGAACCCCCAGCGGGGGTGCGCGGTCCCAGGTCCTCCCAGTTCCCACGTCCTTGCGCGTCCCGGTGCAGCCGTATGTGAGGACTTTGCAGGCGAATGCGGTCGATCACAACCTGTCCCTTGAGGAGCGGCATCACCTTGGCGGCCACGGCAATGGACTGCCACTCGACGATGGGGAGCTCGGCCGCACCGGGGCGGTTGCCCAGATGAGCCGATCCCATGCGCACTCCCAGCCACGGAAACCAGGTGATCTCGAGGTTCCCGTCGATGACCAGCGGCCTGCCGGCCAGATCGCCGACGATGGCCGCCACTTTGCCGCGATATCGGTTCGGATCAATCAGGGAAGTCATCACGAGGGCGGTGATGACCAGCAGCAGCAGAACGCTGCCCAGGATAATTGATGTCCACTTGGCTATTCGCACCGGATCAGCCGCGCCCTCCCATTTCCGCAGCTGATTGTAGCTACACTCGCTGCTCGCGTTGGGGAGTGCATGGGAACTTGTCGAATATGACCTACTGCGTGGCGATGCTGCTCGATACCGGACTGGTTTTTCTATCGGACTCCCGCACGAGCGCGGGGGTGGACCAGATCAATACGTTCCGCAAGACGGTGGTTTTCCAGCGCCCCAGTGACCGGGTGATGGTCCTGCAGACGGCCGGCAACCTGGCCATCACGCAGGCGGTGACGAGCGTATTGCGCGAGCACATCGATGCAGCCGACGCTCGCCCGAATCTGTTTTCGGTGGCCAACCTGTTCGAAGCCGCCCGGTGTGTGGGCGATGCCATCCGCGAAGTGCACAAACGGGACGCGGAGCAGCTCAAGGAGTTCGGTCTGGAATTCAACGCCAGCATCATCCTGGGTGGCCAGATCCGCGGCGAGTCGCCGCGGCTGTTCAGCATCTACTCCGCGGGTAACTTCATCGAAGCCACCGCGGAGACCACGTACTTCCAGATCGGCGAGTCGAAGTACGGCAAGCCGATCATCGACCGCGTGTTGAGGCGCAGCAGCAGTCTGAACGAAGCCGCCAAATGCGCGTTGGTCTCGATGGACTCGACCATCAAGTCCAATCTGTCAGTGGGTCTACCCCTCGACCTCGTGATCATCAAGCGCGATCGCTTCGATGTGGCACGGCATATGAGCATCGACGCCGACAACGAATACTTTCGCGGCATCCGCACTCGCTGGAGTGAGGCGCTCCGCGAAGCGTTTGCGGAGTTGCCAGATCCGGACTGGTTGCGGACCCCGATGCCCTAAATCGGTCCGGCGTTCGGCGGCGAGTTGCCTGGAAAGCGGCAGAGCACGCTGTGCATCAACTGTCGGCCGGCGGTGCCAAAGGCGATGAAGAACACGCCGATGCGCAGCACATCCACCAGGCCGAGCCCCTGCAACTGCTCCACAGTGATCAGGCCGATCGCGATGAGGATGCCGTCGGCAACCGCCGAGGCCCCGGCATAGAAAGGTGAGTCTTTCGCCCAGCGGGAAAGTGCGCCGTGGGTGATGAGCAGCACGGCCCAAAGAATCCAGGTCATCGGTGTCTCGTCGTGGGACGGGAAGGCGCCCAGCGTCAGCGACTATTGTTGCGTGAAGCGGCGCGAACTTACCTGAATCCAGTTCTCGATTCATCGGTGCTATCGTGCGCAGCATGAAAACAGCATTGGTCACCGGGGCTTCGGGTGGAATTGGGGCCGCTATTTCGCGGGCATTGGCGGCGCGCGGCGTCACTGTAGCGTTGCATTACCAATCGGGGCGGGAGGCCGCGGAGGCTACGCGGCGGTCTCTACAGGGCGATGGGCACAGCCTCGTCCAAGCGGACCTGGGCGATCCCAAGGCGATTGAGCGGCTCTGGAAGGAGACCTCGGCGGCAGGGCGGCGTATTGATGTCGTCGTCAACAACGCGGGAATCTTCCCAAATCATCCGCCGCTGACCACGGAATTTGAAGACTGGACGGCTGCATGGCAGAAGACACTAGCTGCTAACCTGCTTGGGCCGGCGCACCTCTCCCATTTTGCTGCGCGAACAATGGTAGGGCAGGGTGGCGGAAGAATCGTGAACATCTCCTCCCGTGGTGCTTTTCGGGGCGAACCCACGGCGCCCGCATACGCAGCCAGTAAGGCCGGACTGAACGCCCTCAGCCAATCGCTGGCGAAAGCGCTGGCGCCCAAAGGCATTTATGTTTTCGTCGTGGCACCGGGGTGGGTGGCGACCGAGAGAGTTTCCAAGTCGATCACGGACCCGGCGGTGCTCGCGGACCAACCCCTGGGGCGAGTCGCGACACCGGACGAGGTGGCCGGGGTCGTCGCCTTCTGTGCGTTGGATGCGCCAGCGAGTCTTACTGGCGCAATTCTCGACGTGAACGGGGCCTCCTACCTCCGCTCGTAGACTCGGCGTACCCCCATCTCACGCAGTACATCGGCGATAGCCGCGACCGCCTGCCCCATCGTCGCGGCATCAATGGCCCCAATGCAGCCCACCCTGAACGTCTCGACGGATGTCAGCTTTCCCGGATACAGAATGAACCCGCGATCACGCACGCGCCGATAGAACTCCCCAAAGTCGTAGGCCGGATCCGGCGGGGCGTGAAACGTGACGATGATGGGCGCCTGCAGGGAGTCAGGCAGAAACGTCTCGAAACCCAACTTACGCATGCCGCTGACCAGCGCCGTGCAATTCTCAGTGTAGCGAGCCAGTCGGGCCGGCTGGCCACCCTGTGCCAGGTACTGGTCGATCGCGGCGCGCAGGGCCGCAACGACATGGGTTGGGGGCGTGAAGCGCCACTGGCCAGTCTTGCGCATGTACTCCCATTGATCGAGCAGATCCATCGCGAGCGAGCGGCTGTTCCCACCCGAACGCTCCAACGCCGACCGGCGGCAGATTACGAAGCCCATGCCCGGCACGCCTTCGAGACATTTTCCAGACGCCGCGATGAGTGCATCGAAGGGGAGGGTGCGGGCGTCGATTGGAATGGCGCCGTAAGAGCTCATTGCATCCACGATGAGGCCGCGGCCGTGGGCCGCTACGACTGCCGCGATCTCGGGCAACGGATTCAAGATGCCGGTTCCGGTCTCGCAATGCACTTGGGCCACATGTGTGATCGTCGGGTCTGCGGCCAGCGCGGCGTCGATGCGTGCCGGGTCAGCGGCGGCCTGTTCGTCATGTGTGAGGACAACGGCTTCGCGACCGAGAAAACCCAGCATCCTGGCGATGCGTTTGCAATAGGCGCCGTTGTCAGGAACCAACACTTTGCCATCTCTGGGCACCAACGTACCGAGAGCGGCTTCGACCGCGAATGTCCCGCTTCCCTGCAACGGGATACAGACATGTTCGGCCTGTGCGTCGACGATTGAAACGAGATCGCGGCATACGGATGCTGTCAGCCCGTTAAAGGCGCTGTCCCAGGAGCCCCAATCCGCAAGCATTGCGCCTTTAGTTGCCCCTGAGGTTGTGAGCGGCCCGGGTGTCAGAAGTACCAGGCTACTCATTGGGGCGACGGCGCCCGTGGCCGTTACGGCGCCACCCTGGCCCTGCGTTTGCCTCCGTTCACCGGCGCCAGCCGCGCTGACAGCGGCCGGCTGTTGGGCAAGGTAATGTTCCAGCGCGCCTACCAGCGTAGCAACACTATCCACCACAATGTCCGCACCAGCGTCATACAGCGCCTTTCCCGCCGCCGCGATCCGCAAATCGCGCTCGTCGGCCGCCAGCGAGGCAAGCGCCGCAGCTGAAAGTCCAACACCATTGCCCGACGCAGCAACACCCACTGTAAGACACCCCGCCGCCCTTCCTTCGGCGACACCGGCCACGGAGTCATCGACCTTAACAACCCGTGCCAACGGCCAAACTCCAAGTTCCGCGCACGCCTTGTAGATCATCAGCGGCGACGGCCGCCCCTGCGCGGTCTCTCCCGAACAAACAACATGATCGGGCACATAACCTTGCGCCGCCGCGCTCTCGAGGACAGGCTCCATCATGTCCCGCGTATATCCTGTCGAGGACCCAATCTTGAGACCAGCCGCCCGCAGCGCATCTACGGCCTCGCGCGCTCCGTCAATCAGTGCCGCGGCATGCGCAGCTTGCCCCCGCATCAGCGGCCCGAGTTCCGCAATCAGCGCGTCGCGCTCAAGAACGGTCGGCATCCGCCCGTTCGCCTTGTGCCACGCGCCGGCAATTCGGGCATTGTTGAGTAAGGCGCACACGTGATCGGCCTTGGCCTTTCCCATGTCGCGGCGAACCTCTTCTTCCGTCAGCGTCACACCGTGGCGCATGAAGGTCTCGATCAGTGCGTTGACCGGTGCGCGGCATCCGAAATCAACCATCGTGCCGGCCCAGTCGAGGATCACGAGGTCAAAAGATTTGGCTAGATT
>Ga0307511_10007939_pt1 | contig 10646 bp, 5 predicted proteins | sample 13_EM_MG_FD_200266 | JGI IMG/M metagenome (GOLD analysis project Ga0307511, IMG submission 200266) | Populus trichocarpa ectomycorrhiza microbial communities from riparian zone in the Pacific Northwest, United States - 13_EM | ecosystem: Host-associated > Plants > Roots > Unclassified | place... | reverse complement strand
TAAACTCCGTAGTCCCCCTATTTCAAGAGGGGGGGGGGGGGGGATGCTATCGATAAGACCCCAAGTGAATTTCTTAATGGTCGACAGTTCAGGGTAACAGCTTGCAATGAGAGAGGCAGGCAGGGTTCATACCAGTAAGTCCTGCAGGGCAGTCACTCAAACCCCCGGTCTCCCTCCCTAAGCCCCCACCCTGGTTTTTGAGGGGGAGCGCCAAGCCTGATCGGATTGAGGATCAGATAAACGATGGCTAGGTAGCTAAACCCTTACAAATAATTTTCGGTTCAGGGTAAGTTTTGAAATTAACCAAATACCAATAATCAATAGCAATGTGTCAAAAAAAGACGACGAACTTATAAGAATGGCGGAGGCTGAGGGTCAGCCTTTATATGCAGTATATTCCCAGTAATCTAACATAATACCATTAACCAACATAAACAGAGAGACAGAAAGAAATACCAAGTTAGGCACATGAGCAAACGATACTACAGCAACTCGCACCAAAAACTTGGAGAAATAATCACAAATAGTCGAAACACGGGCTTCGCTATATCCCCTTCAATACCCCCTCCACCACCGCCTCCAGCATCCCAAGCCCATAATACCCCGCTACCCCTCCCAACAACCTCACCTCCTCAACCACCACTTCCCTCCCCACCCCTGCCACCTCCCATGCCCCACTACACCCACAATGCTCCAAAAACTCATTCGCCCTCAACGTCTTACACTTGACACATTTCAAATCCTGGGTATTATACCTCGTAACCGCCTTATACACCCTTCCCACCAACTCCTCCTCCAACTTCAATTTATCAAACCCTGTTCCACAATGCTGGCATTTCCACTCACCCCCCACTGCGCCCACCTCCCCCTTCGCAGTCGGAATAATATCTTCGTCTTTGCATAGATCGAGATCTCGAGATAATGTGCACCCGGAGCAGACAAGTTGCGGAAACTTAACGCTGCCGCAGGGGTTCTCGAACATGCCTTGTTTTGAGAACTCTCGAACGTCAAAAATAGCGAGGAGCTCCTTTCGGAGCATACGGACTTCGAGGGAGATTTCTTTTGCGAGGGAGAATACTGCAATGAGGGACTTGACGAGTTGTAAGGATGGGTTGGTGAGTTGCTTTACAGTCCCGGGGAGCGGGGGGAATTCGAACTCCTCTGCGAACGCAGACAGTTGAGGGTTGAGCATTGCGTCGTTTTGTCTTCGTAGTAACTGTGTGACTTGTTTCCTCAATGGCTTTGTGAATTCCTTCGTCAAAACTGTAGGTGTCTTCTTGTCCTTCCCATCTGCTGCGTCATCGCCAATCTTCCTCGCGGGCAGCTGGGTGAGCCTTGGGACACCACCGTCAGTATTGGTGGTATTGCTGCCATGCTTAATCCCATGCATCATTTCGACAAACTCAATCACCCACTCATCAAAGACGCTTCTGCATACCGGAGGCAGAAATCTTCCCATCTGCCAATGCATGACCGTCCCCAACTCCTTCCTCCCCTGTCCCCCCGCCGCAGCTTCCGCCTCCATCTCTGCCTCGGTCGTCGCCTTCCCACCATAATTCACCTCATCAAACCACAACAGGTAATCCCAATACTCCTTCACCTCCAGATCTAAGAAGCTAAACAACGGTTTCGCCTTGATCGCCTTGACAATGTACTTTGCATACGCATAAGCATTTCCCACATCGACCTTACTCGTCTGCAATATCAACCGATTCGCACTCGCATAGACGACATTAGACCCAACTCTTCTGAAATCCGTCATAAGCTGCTGAAACGCCTTCTTGGACATCATCTGCACATAGTAATGTAGCGCTCTGTCGTACAAAAAGCTGTCCTTCGATTCAACCCACCGAACGAGATGCTGTACCATAATATCCGCCATATTATTCCCCGCACAGGCCTCGGTCCACCATGCTCGCACCATTTCCCGAAGAACCGTCACACCATCAGTGGCAAACGCCGTATCCGAGAATATTACATTCATTCCATTTCCATCCCCAGTATCATCCGAGCCCGGAGCAGCAGGATTCAGCGAGATACTATCGCTCCCCTCGAGCTCATTGATCAGTGAGCTAGTAAGGATAGTATTGATAACCAAATTTCGAACCTCAATGTCAACACAAACACTCGAGAAGCTCCCGGCATTATTAATCGCAGGCATCTCGACTGATTCGAAGGAACCGAGGATATCGTCTTTTTCATGCCCACCATGGTCAGGGTTAGGTGAAAGAGACCACCATAAGACAATGTTGTTCCTCTGTAAACGCCTCGCATAGGCAATATCGATAAGATATCTTGGGTCGTCTCTTTCTAGGTTACAGATAGGAACATCCCCATATCGTGCGAGCTCCAGGAGGTGGGATATCCACGACCCCAAGGCCAAGTAATGGGTTACGACTCTCTTGGCTACAAATGACTGCCATCCGAGTGGGGGCAGGTTGCTGTCTGATGTATCAGACCGTAGAGGAATGATGGGGAACTCATTGAGCGCAGGGACAGCCTGTATCAGTGCCCTTCGTTGGGGAGACTGTACCACTAGCATCATCGCCTTGCTCTCTATAGGTTTAAGCTGCTTAATCAGGTCTGCCAATGCCTTGTATAGCTTCTTCTTTGTGGTAGCATGCTCTACCTTGAATTTCAAGGCTTCTTGGTATTTGATCGAATTCTGCCACGGTTGACCGTTGCTAGCCTTCAATCTCCTAGCTAGCTGTTCGAGATATACTTTGTCCACACCCGGTAGGTTAGCCGCATCTTTCGAGTTTCCTAAGATCTGAACATAAGCCTCGCTATGTAGGGTTGAAAAGAGAGCAACAATCTGCCGTTCTCCAGAGACAATGTGGTACAAAAAGAGGTACTCCATTGAGGCCCCAGCCAGGTATGGTGTTGTCAGTGGGATCTTTCGTAAAGAGGACAGGTCGAAACCTTGCTCAAGACCTTTCCCAAGAACGCCCTTCTGCCTCTCATCGTAGGTGCAAGAGTGGCCTAGGTTTAGCAGGGCTCGCACACTGAGGGGGACTTGCGTCTCGTATACACCTTCGACACTAGGGTGGCACAATAAGGCACTAAACTTCTTCCCTTCCGAGATGTAGACATGTTCGGGCATTGTAAGTTTGAACAAGTGCACTGAAGGATGTCCATTTGGCAGAGTATGTGTGACCTTCTCCGCGGAGCACCCTTTGACATCCACATTTGGAAGTTCTTTACCCTTCAAGTTCATATATATCTCCCTAGAAACCTTGATCCTGAGGTTATATATCTTCTTGTCAATGAGAACCCAAGCTCTGACCTCTCCTGCAGAATTCGTCTCCTGAAGTCCCAAAATCTGCCATGTCGTTGAGAACAACATTTCAGCCTGGTTCCGGAAAAAGCTTCCAATTGCGTCTCCATGGGTATCTCTCTTTTCGCCAAACAACTGCCGTCGACGTGCCCGTGCATGCTTTTGGAGTTTCCACTTTTGCTTCTGGTACTTCAACCATCCTTTATAGTCTTCAGTCATGGAAGGCATTATCACAGGCAGGGACGCAAAAGGGTCATCCGAAACTGGTTTAGGGGGGGGTTCCATATTCTTCCTCTTGTTGCCGGCCAGCGTAATTCTGCCAGTCGATTTGGTTCCAAAGTCTTCCAGATCCATTATTGGCTTATTTCTCGTATCATGCTGCGGTCCATTAGACTTCTTGAATAGATCCGTCATCTTTTTCTGTTTAAACTTATCGTCCTTGATATTAATCCTCCTCTGTAACCAATCAGGATGCACCACCCTAGGTACCGGATTCCTGACCTTCTGCAACGCCGCAGGAATAGTGATCAGTTTTTGAATGACAGAGCCAAGACGCTCCAGGTAGTAATCCCAATCAATAATACTTCTCGGATCCACTATTTCACCAGGGTCATCTTTCAACCATTTTCTCAGGAAATGAGCCTTGATGGATGGGTCCGCTGAAAATATGGCCACTGGGATAGCCCTCTCGGTGACAGGGGCACCCTTAGGTCTGGAAGAGATGACATATCTACAGTTCAAGCCCTTGTCTTTCACCATCTGCTCTCCCAAGAACTCTGCAAGACGCTTCGCGGTTGTGATCGATGTGGATTTTTGAGCTCCATACTCCTCCAGAGTCTTGGTCATGCTTCTGTTTTCTGAAATCAAGTCGATAAGCTCCTCATTAGACAGCGTACTTCCGTGGCTATAAAGAACATCCAGCCATTGGTTGGAGATTTTCGCCACAGCCCCGTAGCATTCCTGTAGCGTTTTACCCTCGAGAAAAAACTTGAAGATTTGGCCCTGGAAGATCTTGATGAGCTTGAGCTCTCCTCTACGCTTGATCTCAAACCCCTTCAACTCTGCCAAGCTGCCATCATGGTTGAAGACCGCATATCTTTTCTTCAAGTTCTTGTCCTCTTCCTTAGAAGTAGGGAGGATCATAGCTTTGTAGGGACCATCGACTTCGAAGAAAATGGTATTTTCGCTATGCGTCTCATATCGATGTGTTACGGGATCGATCAACTCCTGATACTGATCATTTGTAAACTTCGCATGTACGAGATGATTCAACATGACACAAGGATATGAGATTGGTAATTTCTTCCCGCCTTGAAGCGTAAATGCAAAGTTCTCGGGGAACGTAGCAGGGAGAATACACCAGATACCATCGGTGTCCAACTCCAACGGCCGCCCGACTCTCTCCACCAACTCTTTCGCCATCTGGATAATATGGGCACCTGTGAGACAAGTAACCCCCGCCATCTCCATAGAGTACCAGCGTGAACCCTTTCGCATGACATAACCGTAGAAACTGTTCAGAATGACCTTGTGGGCAAGCTGGAGGGAGTCAAACAGAATTGTCATTTTCTTGGCCTCGTCAATCTCTGCTACTGTTGCACCGGAGGCTTTCAGGTCGTCTTCCTTCCTCTTCCAGACCTTTTGCTGTCCTTTGAAGTCATAACGACGATCTCTGAAGTCCTTGACAGTATCAACATAGAAGGGGTTCTCTCGTTGACAGATGATGGCTTCCTTCTCGATAGTCTTACTTTCATGGATTTTGTGGTAAATCTTCTTGCTATAGTCTTGCAACCGCTTCTTGATCAGCGAAGCCTGCTCGGTGGAAGAGAGATCTTCAAAGTGCCGGGGTGGTTGGTTTGGATATTTGGCGGGAAATTTTTCGTTTTCCAGAGACCTCTTGATCATATTGTACTCATTACGTTTGGCAGGAAGGTACTCTCCTCTCCATGCCCAGGGAAGACGACGGTCGCATCTTTTCCCAGGTCGGTTGAAATCACAAGCTGCACAGTCAGATTCTTTAATCATCGAATCGGGCTGCAGGCGGTTAGTAGTCATGATATTTGGATACATAGAGGCGACATCCAAATGGTAAATCAACGGCCCCTCGAGCCGTTGCGGTGTTTCCTTCAGCTTGAGGAGTTTCGCCCTAATTTGTTCTTTCACCTGGAAACAATTAGCAACCTCCTACGTATTGTCATATGGACTATACCTCTTCATAGTTTGTAACATCCTCCATTTTCTTCTTGGATTCAACTACAATACTGAACTCCAGGGCGGCATCTAGATCTTCAAGTAGCTGTCTGATATTAGCACGATGCACCCTCTATCAAGCTAAGATGGATCGAACACACTTCATCAATAGCGGATGTATCTATTACAAAGTTTGTTGGTATATCCGCTCTGAAAACTCCGGCTTCAATTGACTCGACGTGACCTCCAACATAGGTCTCAGACTCGAGTAAGTGACCTTCGTAGAAAGCCTCCTCCGCCCCTTTGTGCTTATTTGGCAGGATAATCTCCTTTTGATACGCTTGAACCTGTCTTTGATTAGAATATACCAGAGAATACTTTGGGTTCCAAGCTCACCATCAACAACATCTCACATAGGGTACCAGTTCCCTTTCTCAATACGTCATCCGGGTTCAATGGAATGATGGTGCAGAGCGAGAAGATGAAAGGATGCACATATTTCATGTATAGATAATATGTAGCAACAGCATCTGAGACGGAATATTCTGCCAGAGTTTGCGGTTTCTCACTCGCATACCTTCAAGAAGAATGAGTCCCAAATACGGAAATACATCACGTGACAAGACGGAATTACCTGGTCATTAACTCTGGATCCAATTCATCTGGATCATATCCCAGCTTTGCTGTTGTGACGGCTTTCAAACCTCGACTACCTTGGGGCAGGTAACTGTCTCGATTGACCCAAGCAAAGGCATCCATGTGAACACAGTAGGTACTCTGATAAATATCCTCACTGTTTTTCCGGAAGCCAATCTCCTGATACATATCAATCCCCAAGAATGATGCTCGAGCTTCCACAAATGGCCAATCAAAGAAATCACCGTTATAAGTGACAATAACCGTAGGTTTGGCCTCTTTGATGTGCTCGAAAAATCGTTCTAGGACAGCTCTTTCATCCGGCTCATTGAACACAACGAAAAAGCCTTCATATTCAGGCTTAGGTGTGTATTCAAAATCTTCAATATCTTGTGATACGATCTCCCGGTTGGTAATCAAGAAACCCTGTGCGTAATCCGTCAGCTGTACGTGGTGGAAACCAAGTTGTGCACGATTTACAAACCTGTCCCTCAATCATATACGATATCATCATAATCTGGTCAATCACTGCATCTGGGAACTTCAATGGTAACTTCGTTGTCTCGATATCATATGCCAACACAACTGGTTCAGCACGCTTCAAACGATCCACTATGCATGTTATAGAAATAACGCCATGTTTTGCCTCAACAGTATACCATCTTCCAACTCGGATGTCTATCGATTGAGGGAAAATGTGAGAAAATTGTATTTATATCGAAAGCTCTGGTGGCCTTGGTACCTTTGTCAATTGCTACCCGAACATGATATGGTACGTCAAACTCCCTAATATCTATTATGCAATCACTAGCCTCCAGGATAGTTGTAGTTTTTCGTAAATCATTATTGTCGTCAAAGAAATCGTGGGCGGTAGTTGCACTATTCACGTCAACTTCATATCTTCATTATACCCACTACTCATGATTCTAACCTTGCAACTTCCATGTATGCATCCATTGCATTCTGCTTCTTCTTATTTGCTTCAGCTATTGGCAGTAATACCCTTCTCACAGCCAGCAAATCGGAGATATTATTAAACGAGAGCTGTATATAGGTCCGCCTGTACCCGAGGAGGTGATTAGGCTGCACAGTTGGAATAGAGTAAGCTGCATTGCCCCGACCAAGCTATACCCGCGCACAAAACTAACCATTGACAGATCTTCTTTTAACCACCTGGTTGTTTTCTTCAGTAGTCCCTCAAATTTCCTGCGTAACCACTCCTCTACCTCTCCCTCTGCCCCAAGCTGCGTATAACTTGTCAGCATTGTCTGGACTGCCTGATGCTGGAGAAAGCGCACCTTGCATGCTATCATGAAGTACGGATCATATACTAATGATGCTTTGAATGACCCTCCGAAGTCGTCCAGGAAGTAGTAGTCGACCGCAGCTTTGCCTCCAGCGCAACCCTCATCCTCCAGGATTGTCTAACATATGGAAAAGATATCTTGTCAGCATAAACCCTTCCAATGGTACTCGAGATGACCCCAACGCAAAATCCTGACGAACCGTGTGCATGTTGACCAACCATCCAACTTTCTTTGGGCCGGACTCATATCGTGGGAACCCATAAGCTTCGTCAATCTGATTGCTGAGCCGTGCGCTCTCGAACTTTTCACTATTTGAAGTTGCATCTGTAGGTAGTAAGTTCCCAGCGGTTACGGTCTTGGGCTTCCCCCTGTATCCTCCACGGCCGCGGCCACTGTCGTCTCGCCCACCACGAAATGAACCTCGTTTATAGACATTATTTCCCCGCCGTGACGACATTGAATTGGAGGTGGAAGTCCGTGTGAAAAAGTCCTCCGAGCCACAGCTTTGTCTGATCTGCACAATGTAGTGGTAACCGACTCGGAGCTTCTAGGGCCGGATTATGAATGGTCTGGCTGCGAGCGAGCAATTGGGGTATCTATGCAATAGAGAAAGTAGCTAGGTTATAGTGAAAGTTAAATGACTAGAGAGAGACCGAAGCCGACGGAGGAAATTAGCAAAACGCTCCGAGTGAAAAGTGGTTCAGTAGTTCTGCGGGTACGGGGGGGGTTCCTGGGCCAAAGCGATTCGCGCTTCGTAGGAACGGTACCGACGCCAACCAAACCCGCTTAATTGATTTTTCCTTTGTCGCGTGTCCAGCGCGTCGACCCGGGGAAGCTTGTCCGCTAGCTGACTCAGCAGAGCTTCCCTCTTGGCACATTTGTGATGGTGATGTTGCACCTCGTTACAATAGCCCGACAAGCTGAAGCTCGGTTGTGTAGAGTCAGCTGAAAGGCTCGATATGAGGACTCGATGCTAAAACAAGGCTGAAGGTGGTCTGGCTGTTTAACAATTCACCGTGGCATAGAGTACAAGTATCAAAGGTACAGTATGTATATACATACAGAACGTCATCACATCCGTCTTCAAGTGACAGCAGTTCGGATTCACATCGAAAGCGCCGGTAAAAGAACGAGATCTTAACGCCCAATGACCGGCATGCACGGGTGGTGAAGTGGCGAGGCATCCTGCATGTTCTCTGCAAGAAACGACCGTCAGGAACCCGCCCGCCTATGCCAGTGGGCGCCGGGGAAGGGCCAGGATTGGGCACTCATGATCAGGCATCGCTGCGATCCCACACAGCTAGCCTGCCTACATACTGCATAGCTGTATATCTGTACATGTTTCATGCTGACACCTGTATCACTCTCATGATGTGAATTCAGTACGAGCTCGAGACATATGAGATTCAAGGTAGGTACGGCAACGGTGTACGGGTGGGCACAACACAAAGCCGAAGCCGAACGCTGGAGCCTGAGGGACAGCCTCCTCCTCATGTACAGTAATCAAGATCAAGCTCCTTTGAACGTCACTGTGTGTGTGCTTTGTTCATCCACCTCCAACTTTGCAATTGCCCAGGTCCTGCCTGTCTATTTGAAGCGCCTTGATTCAAGGTTGTCACTAAACTTCTGTAGGGAAGTATTGGAATCTTTCTACCTGTCTCTACTCGATCTCTCTCTCGTCGCCTCTATCGGCACAGACAGGGCTTTAGAAGACATCGGCAGTTCTCATCTTAAATTTGTTCTGGCCCACTTCAGCGGGAATTCAATTGCTGGCCCGTTCAACAAGCCCGCCCCTGTCCTCGAACCGCTCCCGGCGTCTTCACTCGGATCTCTGCAGAGTTGTCTTAATAGTAAAGTCCGTGCCCACCCCACACAGTGCAGATTAGATTACTTGAATACTTCCATCCCCACGCTGGAGCCTTCATCAATCTACGAAGTCCTCTTACAATCCTACCTCTCTCACCACGGAATGAAAGCCGCAAACGTCCCCCAGCCACCTCGGCCAGCACTTTATAGTGGTAGAAGCACCCCCCAGATGCAACCAGAAGCCAAAGTGCATACAAATCCGAGCTCGGCGTCCCAGGGCTCAAAAGATGGCGATGACGATATAGAGAATGTTATCATCGTCCGTACACCTCCTCGAGCTCTACCTAAACAGTCCTCACCCTCCCTCGGATCATCCCCGACCGTCCCTGAATTGCCAGCTCAGCGAACATCGCCCTCCACGGAGCTACCTCTGATGACTCGACCCTCTCCACCAAAAAGCTCTCCGATAACCCTCTCCAGGCGCGAAAGTGCACTGTCTGTAGGGCAATTCACTCCACCAATGTTCCCCGAACCCATACAAACCATGTCCTCCGCTGGACCCTTCTCACCTCTTCCTCCTATGGCTCTACCTTTACGCCCCGCAACTCCTAATACCTTTCGGGCTAGTTTTGGGAACCAGGGAGCTGGGTTTGGATCAACAGGCCCTATAGGGTCAGCTGATGGTGTTCTGGGGTCTCCAACCATGTCTTCTAGCAGTGGGAAGAGAAAGAGGATGCCCGGAGGCCCGGTGGTGCTAATACCTCGGACGCATCCATTCCAAAGGGCAACAGATGAGGAGATCTCTGATACTATTACTGCATCGCGACCTAGCTCAATCAGTGACAAGACGGATGAAGATGAATCTGAGAATGCCGGGAAGAAGCGGAAAATCAAGGGAATCATGAAAAAGACCAAGATTGTAACTCCGATTGCATTGCCATCTCCGGGGGTTGAAAGGGCCGAATTACTTTTTGATATGGATAGACTGAGTATTGAAAACGAAGCGGAGGGAGATAAAAAGCACCCACCTGAGCAGCAAGGGAAGCTTGGCGAAGAAGCAGGGATAGCTACTGGTTCCGGTTATAATTTGGAAAATGGAAACATGCAAGACGATGAAGAGAAGGTGGATGGGGTAAATGGAGGAAACACTATACCTGAGGAGGACGAGGGAGATGGTGGCGATCACCCTATGGAGGAACACACATCTCGGACTGTCAAACCACCCCATAGCCGTCGCCGCTTCCGCTCACCACCCCCACCACCCGTCGATATGGATGAAGATGTGGAAGATGAAGCAGGCAATCACGCACCGCTTCCTGGCCTTCAGGGCGGCGACGGTGATGGTGGCCAGGCTCTCTCTCCACCATTACCACCAACATCCATGATTACAGGAGACGAAGATGAAGACGACGAGGAGGATTTGGTGGCTG
>Ga0307511_10007938_pt1 | contig 10646 bp, 10 predicted proteins | sample 13_EM_MG_FD_200266 | JGI IMG/M metagenome (GOLD analysis project Ga0307511, IMG submission 200266) | Populus trichocarpa ectomycorrhiza microbial communities from riparian zone in the Pacific Northwest, United States - 13_EM | ecosystem: Host-associated > Plants > Roots > Unclassified | place... | reverse complement strand
TAGAACATAAATATTTTTTGAGGATGAAAATTGCAGGGACTCTTTGAAATAAGCTTTCAATTCAAGGGTCTGTGGTACAAGGGATTTTGGCAGTTATGGTACTACAGTGAAAGCTTGGTCAATTTTAGGGATGATGAGTTGCCTAGGTAGTAGGAATAAAGTGTCGTTTCTGTTAAGATATTTAGCCGTTTGTAGTTCAATAAATTCCTATCTGATAGGAAGTCTGTTGGCTTTTCCTAATCATTAGGAGAATCCCAGATTATTAAGAGCTGTTAGTCATGGGATTAGATGTCGCTTTACTTTCTAGCTTTCAGTTATTTACATTTTGTATTTAATTGGACTTCATGTCAATGAATCGATACAGGCATTTCTCTTTACTCATTCTGCAAACTTAATTTGACAACAGTGGTATCAGAGCCTCCCACTGGGGCCTAATTTGAAAAAGCAGCAGCTTTCATTCTTGCCGCAACAAGATATTCAATGGCTTCTGAAAACAACTTTGTGCAACCTGCGATTCCACGCTTCGATGGTCACTATGATCATTGGAGTCTGTTGGTAGAAAATTTTCTGCGATCCAAGGATACTGGACTCTCGTGGAAACTGGCATCGCTGAGCCTGCTAGTGAGATTGTTTTGAAAGAAGCGCAGAGAAAGACGTTGGAGGATTAGAGATTGAAGGATTTGAAGACAAAGAACTATTTGTTTCAAGCAATAGATCATGCCATTCTCAGAACCATCCTAAAGAAGGACACTGTTAAAGACATTTGGGATTCGATGAAGAAGAAGTACCAAGGCACTGCACGAGTGAAACGTGCACAAATCCAAGTTCTTCGCAAAGAATTTGAAATTCTTCACATGAAGGAAGGAGAGTCAGTTAATGATTACTTTGTAAGAACACTATCAATTGCAAACAAGATGCGCATTCATGGAGAAAGTTTGGAAGATATTGCAGTCATTGAGAAAATTCTTCACTCAATGACACACAAATTTGACTATTGGTGTGTGCCATTGAAGAATCGAATGACATAGATAGTCTTTCGATTGATGTGTTGCAAAGCTCACTGTTAGTTCATAAGCAGAGGATGACCAGATATGTTGCAGAGGAGCCAGCCTTGAAGGTCACTACTCATGAAGGAACTACTTCTCTAGAAAGAGGTAGAGGACATGGGGGATTTTGAGGAAGAGTCAGAGGATGCCAACTTTCCTACAATCAAGGAGCACAATTTGATAAGGCGAGTGTGGAATGTTATCATTGTCATAAGCTTGGCCACTATCAGTACGAATGCCCTGACAAAGAGAAGGTAACCAAGGTAAATTTTGCTGAGACTGAAGGAGAAATGTTATTGATGGCTTACATCGACAAGAAGGAGAATTCATCAGGGATACTTGGTATTTAGATTCGGGTTGCAGCAATCACATGTGTGGAAACAAGTCGTTTTATGATTTGGATGAAACATTTAGAGAAATTGTGAAGCTTGGGAACAACTCCTGCATGTCTGTCATGGGGAAAGGGGATATCAAATTCCATATGAAAAACAACACTGTTTAGACAGTTGCTAGTGTGTTTTATATCCCAAATTTGAAAAGCAACCTCATTAGTATGGGCCAACTGCAAGAGAGGGGTTATATCATCATCATCAAACAAAGCTGGTGTCAAATTCATCATCTAGAGAAGGGCCTAATAGCAGAAGCAAAAATGACAGCCAATCGTATGTTCCCTCTGCACATTCAGTATGACGCCCAGAAGTGTCTCTCAACAAGAATGCAAGATCCAACATGGTTGTGGCATCTTCGTTATGGTCATTTGAGTTTCAAAGGCTTGAAAACACTACATGAAAAAAACATGGTGGAAGGACTGCAGAAGATTAATTGTCCCACAGAAATGTGTGAAGATTGTATTGTTAGTAAACAACATCGTGATTCTTTCCCGTAATGAAAAGCATGGAGAGCTGAGCAAATCCTATAGTTGGTTCATTCAGACATTTGTGGACCAGTCAATCCAACATCGAATGGAAACAAAAGGTACTTCATTACCTTCATTGATGATTATAGTCGAAAAACATAGGTTTATTTCTTGCAAGATAAATCTGAAGCTTTTATTGTTTTTAAAAGCTTTAAGGTTCGTGTTGAAAAAGAATTTGGCAAGTATATTCAGATCCTTTGTACAATCATGGTGGTGAATTTAACCCACATAATTTTGCAAGTTTTTGTGAATTACATGGAATATGCATACAACTTACTGTTTCATACACACCGCAACAAAATGACGTGGCAGAAAGAAAGAATCAGACGATTATGAACATGGTGCGAAACATGTTGGTAAAAAAAAAATTCCAAAGACGTTTTTGCCAGAAGCAGTCAATTGGAGTGTTCATGTACTCAACCGAAGTCCTACCCTTGCTGTAAAAAACATAACGCCACAAGAAGCATGGAGTAAAGTTAGGCCATCAATTAATCACTTCAGAATCTTCAAGTGTATAGCATATGCACATGTTCCAGATGTAAAGAGAACAAAGCTTGATGATAAAAGTATGAAGTGTGTTTTTATTGGGGTCAGTGAGGAATGCAAGGCGTACATGTTATATAATCTCATTACCAAGAAAATAATCATCAGTAAAGACGTTTTGTTTGATGAAGAAAACATATGGGATTGGAGCAACACCGAACAACAACAAATTCTAATTGATCTTGAGGAAGTTGGTGGAGAAATTAAACAGCCATTGCAAGCTCCTCTTGAAAGTCAGGGGTTTGAATCACAATTCCAGCTTCCTAGTTAGTCCCTTGTAGAAGTTTCACCAATTTCCTCAGCAAGTGCTTCAATTCTAAATGAAAATCAGTCATCTAACTCAGAACCACAATGACAAAGGAAAAGACCATCTTGGATGACAGATTATGTGAATGGAGATGAATTATCTAATGAGGATTCTATTGCTCATTTTGCTTTATTTGCAGGCTCCGATCCTATATTGTTTACAGAAGCAGTGAAAGAAGAAAAATGGAAAAAAACCATGGATGCAAGATTCAGGCTATAGAGAAGAATGAGACTTGAGAGCTAACCGACCTTCCTGAAGGGAAAAAATCATTCGTGTAAAGTGGGTTTATAAGACAAAGCTGAATGAAAAGGGAGAAATTGACATGTTCAAAGTAAGGCTTGTTATGAAAGGCTACAATCAAGAGTATGTAGTTGATTATCAATAGATTTTTGCTCCTGTTGCAAGACAAGATACAATTTGGCTAGTGGTTTCATTAGCAGCACAAAACTCATGGCCCATCTTCCAACTTGATGTGAAATCGGCCTTCCTTAATAATGAACTACTAGAGCAAGTCTACACTGAGCAGCCTCCTGGTTATGTGATAAAAGGGCATGAACATAAGGTTTATAAACTGAAGAAGGCTTTATATGGACTGAAACAGGCACCTCAAGCCTGGTACAGTTGTATAGAATCACGCTTTGAAAAGGCAGGTTTCAACAAATATCCATATGAGCACACTCAATTCATCAAGTCTAGAGAAGGAGGTAAAATCCTGATAGTTTGCTTATATGTTGATGATCTTATTTTCACGGACAATAATGAGGCTATGTTTGTTGCTTTTAAGAATTCTATGATGACTGATTTTGATATGACTGATTTGGAAAAGATGAAATATTTTCTTGGTATAAAAGTAGTACAAACAGCTACTGGATTTTTTATTGGGCAAAAAAAATATGCTCAAGAGGTTTTGGAGAGGTTTCACATGGAGAATTGTAATCCAGTTGGGACTCCAACTGAACCGGGATTGAAGCTCTCAAATGATCTTGATGGAGAGAGGGTTGATAGTACTTACTTCAAACAAATTGTTGGACTTTTAATGTACTTGACAGCCACTCGGCCTGATATTATGTATGCAGTGTGTCTAATTAACAGGTATATGGAAAGAACAACGGAGCTGCATCTCAGAGCTGCTAAAAGAGTGTTTCGTTACTTGAAAGGAACAACAGATTTCGGTATTTTCTACAAGAAAAATGAAGGACCTATTTTGTCTAGTTTCACTAACAGCGATTTTGCTGGTGATTTGGATGATAGGCGAAGTACATCAGGCCATGTGTTTATGATGGGTTCAGGTGTCATATCATGGGCATCAAAGAAGCAACAAGTTGTTACTTTGTCCACAACTGAAGCAAAGTAACTGAAGCAGAGTTCATAGCTGCAACAACTTCTGCTTGTCAAGCAATGTGGTTGAGAAGGATTCTTGAAGAATTACAGTTTTATCAACATAGGCGTACTGTGATTCATTGTGATAATAGTTCAACTATCAAACTCTCCAGGAATCCACAACTTCTACATGTCAAGCAATTTGGTTGAGAAGGATTCTTGAAGAATTACAGTTTTATCAACATGGGCCTACTGTGATTCATTATGATTATAGTTCAACTATCAAACTCTCCATGAATCCAGTTTTACATTGAAGAAGCAAACATATAGATGTGAGGTATCATTTTCTTCATAATGTTGTAACTGAAAAAACCATTGATTTGGTTTATTGTCGAAGTGAAGACCAAGTTGCAAATATCCTGACCAAACCTCTAAAGCTGAAAGCATTTGAGAAGTTGCGTGGATTGCTTGGAGTTTGTTCAAGTTCTTTTTTAAACTGATTGCGTATTCAGCATTCAGTTTAAGGGAGGGTGTTAAGATATTTAGCCGTTTGTAGTTCAATAAATTCCTATCTGTTAGGAAGTCTGTTGGCTTTTCCTAATCATTAGGAGAATCCCAGATTATTAAGAGCGGTTAGTCGTGGGATTAGATGTCACTTTACTTTCTAGCTTTCAGTTATTTACATTTTGTTTTTAATTGGACTTCATGTCAATGAATCGATACGGCATTTCTCTTTTACTCATTCTGCAAACTTAATTTTACAACAGTTTCTGTGTTGCAGGTCGTAACCTTCAATCGTTGATAATTACAGTTATGGCTTGATAACAAGGTGTAGCTCAAGCCCTTTTCACTAATTTCTGAACTTTGATTCCACGAGAAAAGAAGCACATCTCTCACTAGATTACTTGAACGCTAGTAAGAAATCAGAGAACCACAGCCCAACATATATTTCTCAAAATTAGCGTAAGAGCAATGCAAGCCCACATGGAAGTGTTTTTTAACGTGCATCAAGACTGAATTACAAGAAAAGAAAAGGTCACAGGACATGCTATGTTAGAATTCAATATCAGTAGTGTTTAGAGTTTGTAAGAGTTCTTCTATTTTTAGAACTCTACAGTATTAAGATTATTATATATTAGAGTCTTATTATTATTGTTAGGAGTTAACTACTTGATTAGTTTTCGTCTTAGTTATATAAGGATAAACCTTAGTTAGATAAGGATAAAAGTTTTAGTTTAAGTATGACTTGTAAAGCTATATATAGTCACCTAAAACATTTAGGTTATAAATAAGAAAGCACAAGAAAATAATAAAGAGAAAGTGTTAGCTGTTGTGTTCTTCTTAGAGCAAAAGCAACTTGAATTTTGTTCAACAATTGATATCAGAGTCTATAGGATGAAAAGAAAGACCAATAAAACTGGGAAGAAGGAAAGGCACACGCGAAGCAGCAATGTCTTTGGCATATCTCCCTTAACAGTGACAGCACCAACAAGATTTATTTTCCAGAAGATTGGAAAACAGATTCGAGGTAGTTGTAGCCTCCCAAAATGATCCAACAGTGATCAAAAACTTTTCCAGCAGCAGCAGCCTTGGAAGAGCAAATCATTCTCTGGCAGCAGCAGCTTGGAGCGCCAGCAGCCTTGGACCAGCAGATCACGACTGCAAGTTATTCTAGCAGCTTGTAGCTGACGTGGCAGCAGTAGACAATTTTATTAGCCTCTTTGAAATAAAAAACACAGCAATAAATCTTCAACACAGTTAGTTTCTAGTAGTACTTGTTGTTACCCATTTTTTAAAGTTCTACATAAAACAAATTCAAAAAAAGGGGGAAAAGAGAAAATTGAAAAAAATAAAAAAATGTTAAAACAAAAACAAAAAATATATCAGTTGAGAAGAACATACCAGAATGCCTACGAAATTGCCAAAAACTAGTTGAGAAGGATCAAAATATATAAAATTGGAAAATTTGACCCTTTTGACAAAGAAAATTCAATTTTTGAGGAGGAACATTCAAAATTGTATGTGTTAAGGATTCAATTGGTATTTTTCAAGGTTTAATTGAATTTATTGAGGGCATAATTGCAAGGAAAATTAATTCTTGAATTAAATTTAGGCTTTAATTGGAAGAAATTAAAGTTTGGGGGTCAAATTGTAATTTTTAAGAGTTAATTTAGTCAAATCAAGGGTTTAATTGCATAAATATTGAAGTTTTATGGGCAGTTAGGGACTTCAAGGTTTGAAATCGTTGAAATTAAAGGCTAAATTTAAGAAAATTAAAAGTTTGATGGTTAATTTACGTCCAATTGAACAAATAAAAAACCAAGGACCAAATTGTAAAAGATGCTCAAATTCAATGTTGACAATTGAGTTTAGTAGGGCTGAAATTAGGAGTTCAAGAGGAACTTAAGGGTGAAATTAAAAGAAATGGGAAGAATAGGGATTGAATTGAAGTTTGTCAAATCCCAAATTAAAAAAAAACCTAATTTGTAGGGTTTAGCCTATATGACATCGTTTGGCTACTATGCATCTTCTTCTTCAGCAGTTTTAGCTGATCAAGTAGGCACTTTCAACTTAATGAATATGGTGTTTTCGACCACTTATGAGGCTATAACCACCACCGTTCAACTGAGAATCACCTCCTTTGCAACACCATTTCCATGAAATCAAATGTTTGCATGCCATTTTCTTTAATGATCTCAACAACTTGTTCATGATCAACGACCACTGCGTTTCCATATTCCATGCTTATCAGGTGGACACTTTCAAACGAATGAATGTGGAGCTACAGACCTCCAAATTAAGCAAGTTTGGATCCAACATAAAGGTATGGATCCTTTCTACCATGATCAAGTGTTCTCAAGCAACGTTGATGTCAAAGTTGCTCCAGCGAAGTCATGAAAGTGGCCAACCCAGTCAGCCTTAACTCAGACACCCACTTGCACAAAACTGCCCAACTCTTTCATGTGTTCACACTTAAAAACTCTCGGATGGTTCTTATCAATAAAACCTTTATCTCAAGATCAAAAGGCTAGAAACACTTCACCTTAGACTCCAAGTTTGTTACAAAACCACTTAAAACCAAAACCATTGATCCTGTGGTAAAACTAGCCTAGTTTAGGTTTGTTAGAACCCTAACAAACTCATCTAGAAACTCTGAATCCGCCTATAAAAAATGAGAGATAATAAGAGGAGTTGAAAAAAAAAGAGGAGGAAAAGCAAAGGGGAAATTTTTTTGGTGAAGGTTTAAGTAATCCAATCAAGTTCATGATTTCAAGGATTCAGTTTGTTTTTGCTGGTTTGAAGAGAAGAAAAAAGGAAGGCAGCATTAAAAATCCATTCTTATTTAAAGGTTTCAACCTTGGAAGGTATATCCTTGCAAACCTTGAAAGATGTTCTTTTCTTCTTTTTTGGGATTAGGTCGACAATGTCCGGCCTAGAAAACATTTGAGAGACTCTCCAATGTTCACATGCAATATGAAAAGTAGAAGAAGGGAAGAAGAAGAAGAAGAAAGTTAACCCGATGGTGAGGGTCGCATCATTGCTGATGTTGACAGCGGCTCACGATGGCATTGTGTGGCTACAGGCAGTAGTTGCTGCCATTTTTTCTTCTTCCCTGTGGAGAAGCACATGTCTCTGTTTTTCCTTCTCTTTTTTTGTTTTTGTTTGTTCTTCCTCTTTTTTGTTTCTTTCTTTTTTGTTTCTTCCATTTTCTTTCCTTTTCTCTTTTTTTCTTCTTTCTCTATTTTACTCTGTTTTTTTCTTTATGTTTCTCTTCTCTGTTTTATTTTCTTCCCTCCCCTTTTCTTTTCTTTTTTCCTTTTTCTCCTATCTCTTGTCTCTCTCGCTTTTATTCGTGTTTCGTTCTTTTCCTTCCCTCTTCTTCTTTCTATTTGTTTCCAGTTCTCCTCCTGTCTCCTGTCTCTCTCTTTTTTTCATCCTTTTTTGTTCTCTTGTCCCCTGGTATTGATAAGGGGGAAAAGGGGAGAGAGAGCTATTACCCCTGTCCAGTCATAATGTAAGGGTAGGGTGGTTGGGGCGACCTGTGTGCAATTACCTTAGAGCCGCCCGCAAGGCTTTTCCCCTCTGCCTCTTTCATCATGGTGGTAAGCCATAAGGGGGTGTGGGTGGTGTCGTGGTTTTTTGGGCAAGTGGGAGGGAGAGAGGGAGAGATTGAGGCTGCAAAGGAGGGGAAGATAAACCTTCTTCCCCTACCTTTGCGCGTTAAAGGAAAAGGAAGATACTCGGTATCGTTGAAAATGACACCATTTTGGGCTTTTTTATATATATATGAACAACGAATGAAATGACATCATTTTGTACAAAACACGCTTTTCATTTAAATGAAAATAGCACCAAAATGTGTCAATTTCAAAATCACTGCTCAAATTTTGATTTATTCAATCAAGTCCTCAATTGCAATTTTTATTTTAAGAATCAATTCAATTGCATCCTTGCCAAGTTCAAATATGAGCCCTAATGTTGGCTGCCTATTTCACTTTCATCCTTGGTTTTGAATTTGTGTATTTTGACCCTCAATTGATCAACAGACTTTCAATTTCTTTAATTTAGCCCCTGATTCAGTCAATTCCAACTCCTATATTTGTGCGCCTTTTCCAGTTTGGTCCTTGGTTTTGGATTTCTTCAATCAAGTTCCTAATTGCCCATAAAACTTCAACATTTATGCAATTAAGCTCATGATTTGACCAAATTAACTCTTAAAAATTGTAATTCGATCCCCAAACTTTAATTTCTTCTAATTAAAGCCAAAATTGACTTAAAAATCAATTTTTCTTGCAATCAAACCCTTCATAAACTCAATTGATCTTTCAAAAAAATCTAATTGAGTCCTTAAACATCTGATTTTTTATTTTTCTTTGTCAATAGGGCCTTCATCACTAAAAAATATACTATCAAGTTTCAATCTTTATATTTTTTAACTTCCTCAATCAATCTTTGACCATTTTTTGTGTGCCCATGTGTCATTTTCTCATTGCTATATATTTTATTTTGTTTTCTTCCGATAATATTTTTTTGTGTGAGGACCCGAAAATAGCTAACAACACTAGGTTTAATAGTATATGCTGAGTTTTTTAGGCAAACTTGGTTTCACGTTCTTCATGTTCATCAGAAGAACATGGTTAATTTTATTTATTGTTTGCTGAATTCATACAAAGTTTACCAAAATTTCTGCCAAAATTTCGATAGAGTCTCTCTTATACTAGTAGGTCCCAAGTTATCGAAAAGTCACCTGTACACATCCATTATTCATTACTTATACACATTCTGATCATTCCAAATATTCATCCTATAAGGTCGGACATAATTTAATTCTTAGATAAACAAACTAAACATACATTAAGATTACAACTACATAATAATACAGTTTACGTTCAGACATTTGATTTAAAGGATGTTACTACAATTTAAGTAATATAGTTCCTTGAAAGACAAAATACATCGACGTTCATTTAGTTTTTAAATAACACAAAAACTAAAGGATCTAAAATATTACTCATGTTGTGAATATGATGGATCTACAACAACATAATATTAAAAAATAATTATATTAAAAGCAATAATGTTATAGAGGAGACAAAACAATAATACATAAATACATATATTTGATGCTAATTGCTATCATAATTTCTTACAATTCCTGTCTAATGCTTTCAAATTCATTGTTCCGGGAATTATTAAAAAATTCCCTCCTCCCTTTTCATTCCACAAATTTTAACCAATATACACATCTTTAGGCCCAAAGGGATAATTCCTTTAAGGTGTTGATCCCTATTTCAATCAATCATCCTCCATTGAGGATATCATCATAATTATTATACAGGGAACGAGCGACACTGAGGTGGAGGAAGGAAAAGGAAACCAGAGGGGGCAAAATTTTGGAGAAGGAGAGAAGCAAACGACATATTCAAGGGGAGGAGAATTTTTGAAAGGAGAAAGAACCCGAAACAGGAGGGAGAGAAGGGGAAACAGAACAGAGAGCAAGAAGAGTGGGACGAAAACAAGGGGAGCAGATTTGAAAAAAAAATTAGGAGAAAGAAGAAAAGCAGAAGAGAAAGGAGGAAGAACCACCGGTTGCTGTCAGCATAGCCACCTCCAGCTGCCATCCTCCTCCCCGTCGTCCATAACAGCATCTGCACCGTGGGAAACGGGAGAAGAAGCGAAAAAAGAGACAGACAGAGGAAACCACTCAGCAACAAAGAAAGAAGAAGAGCCACCGTTGCTCCGCCACCATCACCTCCACCGTTCCTCCCAGTCACCACCGACAGCACCGCCGCCTCCAGAGAATAAACGACGAAGAACAGAATAAACACATGAGAGGGGCAGAGATAGCAGAAGGCAGCAGGGAAGAAGAGGAAGCAGCAACCAACAACAACCATCGTCTGCAATTGCAGCCACACCACCGTCACCACCAGCCACCATCAGCACAGCTACTAGAGAGCCTCCATTCCAGGTAATTCTCTCCCCTTCATCTCTGTTTTTTCCGTTTCATTCTCTT
>Ga0307511_10007936_pt1 | contig 10648 bp, 6 predicted proteins | sample 13_EM_MG_FD_200266 | JGI IMG/M metagenome (GOLD analysis project Ga0307511, IMG submission 200266) | Populus trichocarpa ectomycorrhiza microbial communities from riparian zone in the Pacific Northwest, United States - 13_EM | ecosystem: Host-associated > Plants > Roots > Unclassified | place... | reverse complement strand
TTCTAAATTTTTCACAACTTCTGGAAAGTGTTTTCCGCCCAAATTTTTCAGGAAAACACTTTCCTGAAAACCAAGCCAAATTTTCCTTTGACTGGAAAGTGTTTTCCGTTGACCAACTTTTCTAATGGCAAACAAACACAGGAAAGTTTGGAAAGTGGTTTCCCGGAAATCACTTTCCGGAAAACAAACACAGCCAAAAGAGAAAACACTTTCCTGAAAACCAAACCAAATTCGAAAAGTGTTTTCGTTGACTGGAAAGTGTTTTCCGTTGACCGAAAAGTGTTTCCGTTGACCGGAAAGTGTTTTCTGTTGACCAACTTTCCTAATGGCAAACAAACACAGGAAAGTTTGGAAAGTGGTTTCCCGGAAAGTGAATTCCGGGAAACAAACATGGCCTTACCCTGTCTATTTTTCCTTCTCAACATGCTTTTTTTTAAATAAAAAAAAAATCAGGTTGAGAAGAAAAAACTAACGGGGCTACGTAGCAAACACCATACTGCATTGCAAGAATCATCTACAACTATAGCCTGCCTTTCACAACTTCCCACCATAATAGTTACATAGCCTAATTTAGACACAAATTTATCTTCTAATTGTTTTGTAAAAAAGAAAGAAAAATCCTTCGCCAAAAGTTGAAAAAAGCTCACAAACAGTCTTTGACTTTTGTTAGATTTTTTAAAATGTCTTCATTCTTATTTTCTCTCTTTGAAGCCTAACCTCAACGTGTTTATTTAGTTTAGGAAAATGTTTTTCATAATGATGTTTTTATTTTCTTTCTATTTAGTTTAGAAAATAAATATTGAAATTGGTAATCTAATTTTCCTTTCCTAGTTTAAGAACTCCTAAAATAATCCAGTAATTATGGATTGAGATTTTTTTCCTATTTAAGGTGAACCTAAGTATTTCCTATTTAGTTTTGGAAAATAATTTCCTTTATGACTTATTTTTTATCTATTTTGTTTAGGAAATCAAATATTGAAATTGATAATTTTCTTTTTCTTTTTTTAGTCTGGGAATCCTTAAAATAACTTGATAATTGTTGATTGAGATTCTTTTTCTTTTTAAGGTAGACTTAGAACTAGTATAAATAAGATTATTTAGCTTGTATTTCAGCAAAATATCACATTTTTATTTTTCAAATAAAATAATGAATTAGGGTTCTATGTGACAATCCTATTCGACTTCAATTCTCTCTTTCTAGCTTGTTGTCTTCTTGTTTGTGTTTCTGTCTACATTAGTTGATGTCAAAGTCTAATGATTCTTGGTGGTTTTGGTTGGAAGTCATAGAGGACGTTTATAAGAGCTCAATAATTCCTGGTGATTAATTGTTATATGTTGTTGAATAACCATGGCTGGAAGAGGTCGCAAAATAGGACTTGCTTGTTTACAAAGGGATGAGAGGTTTCCCTCGAGAAATAGACATCCAAGAGCTGGTGATAGAAGACTTATAGAGACGAATTGCAGAATTGAAAAGAGATGTCAAGGAACTGGTTATAAAAGATATGTATAGATAGATTGCAAAATTAACCTGTAAGTTTGCAAAGGTGAGAAGCTCGGGAGGTTGTGAGAAGAGTAATCGCATATTTATGGTTAATTTTGAGAACTCGTTTTAAAAGCATGAGCAGAGGAAACAATTTCTTCATCAGGATGAATATGATGTTCAAACTAAAAGGTTTTAATGATTCTAGTTCTTTTTTTTAAATCAACCATCAAATTTTGACGAGGATGACGTTGAAGTAGAAGAACTAGATGCAATTTTCTTGGTTTGTGATGACTATAGGAAGGAACCAAATTAGATGTGGTTCTAGAAGTGATTTTTTATGAATCACATTGTGAAGGTTATGGTTTCCATGTGCTTGAGGAGGATTTTGGAATTGATAAGGTTAAAGTTGATGTTCTTATACTTCAGATAAAAATTGTGAAGAGGATTTTCAAATCTTCTCTTAACTCCAAGATTGGTTTTATTGTTAGGGAGGTTGAGCATGTTGTTAATAAATATGATGTTTCTAATGGAAAGGCTGAGCATGTAACTGGTTGGAAACTTTTGATTGGATATTCATGAGATTGATGCAAAGGTATTAGGAACACACAATGAAATGGATCACACATAAAAGAATGTTCATGGTGGATTATAGTTTCTGACTGGGGTATGAACTTAGGACGAGTTCCAACTTAAGGAGACTGATGATGAGCTCTTTTGGAAAAATAAATATTTTCCTTAATTTTATGGTTTTTTATTTTTTGTTATGTATTATTATGCTTTTTTTTTTTCTATTTGAAGGGAATAGTTTTTCTATTTTTTTCAATTCAGTTTTACTGGGATTTCTTAGTTGTTTCTATATAAGGGATTGTAATAGTCTTTTAGCAAGTGAAAACTTTTATAAATAAAAATAAAGTATTTTAGGAGTCTCCCCATGTTTATTGTGTTTTTTTAAAAGGTTTTGACTTGTAACAAACCTATTATTTTTTATTCCAACTCGTGTCAGAAAAGCTCTTGGTAGTTGGTATATGATTTTTTTCTCCACCACTCCAAACTGCACATTGTAATGATCCAATACTTATCTTTTTACACCAGTAAAAACATTCGCTTGTGTCAATCATACAAAAACAATAATTGTTCATGATAAAACAAGAGAAGCCAAAATCGATCAAATACAATGGAATTGACTGCGTTGAAAGAGTCTTGTTCAACCAAGAGGATTAAAGAAACAATTGACTAGCTGACTAAGCAACCGAGAGTTACGAGTGACCATGGGAAAGAGATCGATTACAAGAGTTTGAACGCGCATAAAGAACTAGAAAACTTAATTCTATTCGAAGTGAAAGTCTTTAATGGAATAACTAATTAGAAGTCACATATTAGCCTAAGATTCACTTGAATATCAATTAAAGAAGTTTAGTTTATATTAGGATTCAATAAAGCTTTTTTATTTGATATCAATATCTAATTTATCAATATCTGTATAAAATTAGAGTTATATTTTTTAGATATGTTTCAAACTTTGTACAAGCTTTCCATTTATTCTCTTACACTTGTTTTCTACCATATACTTGTTGGTGGACAACACAAATAACATTTGTAAGGTTCGAGGTTCGGTATCCTTACATTTTGTATGATTTTGCGGGCTTAGTACGTGCTTTCCTCCAAGATTAAGTTTTTAATTATAGCTTCTCCTAGGTGAAATGAAGAAACATAATTCAAATAGCATAATTGATCCAAAAGTATTTGGACCTTGACTCGAGTGGGCCATACTCTCAACTCAACAAAGTTTGTATGGAAAAAATTATTATGAAGACTTGTTCTCCCAAATCATTGTCATACTTAGACAACTTGGCAAAATTTGTTGGAACTTATATATCTACGTGCGGGTCCACTAAAATTTTGTGTTTACTAACATTATCATTCCATGTTTATAAAATTAGTCTTAAGCATTTCACACAACCAATAGGTAAACCAAACCAAAAAAAAAAATTAATTGTGGGGAACTTGGTTTTGTGTTGTTTAGTTCAAGAAATGGAAGAAATAAATAACTAAGTTGTCAAGAAAACCATCAATTAGTAAAAATGAGAAATTTTAAACATATCAATTGGCAAATTCATAGATTTAATTCCTATTAGATGTGTGTCAATGGGACCTTCCAATAAATCTATTGAGATTGGTTCTATTAATAAAATCTCATCATCCATACACTACAAATTGATGTGGTATATTCAAATCATAACATATCAACGATGATGTTATATGTATCATGGAAAAAAAAATTCATTAAATTCAAGGAAATATTAACTAAGAAAAAAAATGGTTGAAAACCAACATACTACAAAATACTGAGCTCGGCTATCTATGAACCGCTACACCTCTTTTTGGTGGTGATCACTTCGCACATGCATTTCAACAAAAAGCTTCATTGGACTTGACTCATTCAAGATACAAATGTTGTCAATTAAATATATTTATAAAAAACAACTAATAAAAAATGGATGTAATAAAAAAAAATCTTATCATCCGCTTCGCATGCGAAATGAACAGAACAGAGTCGCCGGTGTGCGTGGTAATGAAATTGTGAACACATCGATTTTGATTTTCCGCATTGGAATGTGATCGTCATGTGAAACACGTGGACATCACGTGCTAAATATATTTGCTGGAGCTCAAAACATCATTCAACTCCTTAGCATCAATATCAATAAAACATTCTTGGTGATGCGAAAATTTAAATTTTCTTCTAAGCCATTAGACGAAACAACTCGATATAGATTAACTAACTCACCAAGTTGAAAGACATCATTTCCCACAGTTAATTTACTATGACAATTAATTATGTCATAACCAGCCTCACTTAACCCATGATATGACTTGATGGTGAACATTTGTGCAACAACCGATAATTTAGTGTGATTTGTGCAACTATCTCATAATGATTCGTCAGAATTTTTTAAAAGGTCAAAAAACCTGGTTGTATTTGCATTAAGTTCTTCATTTACTATTGAACATTAACCATTATGACCCTGATTCATTCTCATCGCATCTATAGCTATATTCCTATAAGGATTACTATTGTTATCTACAACTCTATACACATTGTTAGAACTAGAAGTTGACCCAACCATCATTTCTATCATTTCTATCATAGTATCATAAGGAACATATGATTCTCTGTGTGCATACCAACACAGGTATTTCTGCATGATTTTTTTTTATAGGAGATGCATCGTTACAACATCTGGATCAAGAAAATTTTTATTTTTATACCTTTTGCATGATCATCTAATACTCATTCCCCTAATATTTCTCGAATTAGATAGTGTGCAATCAATAAAACCTTGAACCCATTACAATAATAGATCATTCGCAACCCTTGGATGAATCTCTATACATTCATAAATGATCATTCATTATTTATATCAAATCTATATAAAATAATGATGACATATATTAATTAAATACATTAATTAAATAAATTTGCAAAAATATTGATTTAACTTAAACTTATTCAATCTATTTTAATATTACTTTTAATTCATTATCAATTATCTATATAAATTTAAATTTTTACACATTTACCAAAATTTCAACTCGACAATAAAATTGACAAGATATAAAACGAACTTGTTAAATAAGCTATTATTTATTTTATCACAAAACACCTAAGTAAAAAATTCAACATAAGTTTTATTAATTTACAAAGAAATATAATTTTACAAAATTTAAAACAAACCCTAGCATATACAAATTACAAATTCATACAACAAATTTATACGAGAAAAAACTATAAAACAAGTAAATATTCAAACAAAATATATATATACTATAAAAATATGCAAAAAATAAAAGTAAAATTGAGTTCAAATAAAAAAAGATAAATTTGCTTACTTAAAGTATAGAATCCTTAATAAAATTTGAATTAAAACACGAATGCTGACAAACTAAATGTTGTGATAGCTAAATTTGTTGTGGAAGATTAAATTGCATTGAGATTAGAGGTGGTTTTTTTTTGCAGAAAAAAATACATAAAAAAACGAGAAATAAAAGAGAAGGGTCAATCGCTAGATCATAAATAAAATATTACCGACAAAATTATTTCATCAGTAACTCCATCAGTCATTCCGGCGGTAAAAATATCACTTCACCATATAATTTGTTTTTTTTAAATCCTATTGTAATACCCTTTGTAATTCTCTCGGTATATATCAAGAAAATTTTTTCATTGGTATATTTACAAACGTACTTTACCATCAGGTTAATTCTATTTGTAATGCCATATATAAAAGTTACTTGTCATTGTACTGTTTGACTTTTTTTTTTTATTATTTATTCTCTCACTGCAATTCTCTTGGTACATACTAAGGGAATTTTTCTGTCGATGTTTACCGATAAATACAAAGATGAGAAATTATATCACTAAAGATCATCGTAATATACCAATTGAAAAATTTCACTGGTATTTCCGTTTATATTTATTAATTTTCTGGTAGTGGACCGACAAGAAATTGCTGAATATCTTTTATTGTATTGTTGAACAATGTCTGAATTGCTTATGTTTTATCCATGCAGTCTTGTACTAAAGTTGCTGTAGATTTCGTCTCTCCTGAAAATATAAAGGAATGCCTCCGGTTAACTGAAGAGTTCCGACAACTTCCGATGAACCACAGAGCTAGAGAAGATAAACTTGAGGTAACTTCTTTCCTGAAACATATTTTGCATGGATTACATTTTCATAACTTAGCTTCCATGAGTAACGTGGTTTTCTTCTTCCCTTTTATCAATGTGTAACAGATAAAGAAAATGATAATTTATGCAATTGATAAAGCCATTATTGACTTGCAAGAGCTAATAGAATCCCGGCGATGAGCTTTTCTACCTGTTTCGAACAGGCAGGTTTACGACACAGATACAGCAGCCATCTCCAACAGGCAAGCAAACAACACATACATTCGCGTCTTGGCAACACTTTTTTTTAATTTTTCTTTTCAGATTTCCATAGAAACATTGCCAAGATTCTGCTGGCATGGCTGCAACTTTAGGTTATATCATATATACTCAAGGCAGCATTTTGCTCAGAGTTGCCATTTAACTTGAAGGTTTAATTAGTGATCCATAATTTGAACATATTTGAAAATAATGAGATATGATGTTGTTCATCTTTGAAATGAAAAAGGTGGAGAAAAGAAATAATAATGCAATGGAAAAGAACTATTATTTCCTCTTTTTATCTTCATCAAAAGTTTAATTAGGGCAAAGATTTCAGAAATAGATTTTTTTTTGTGTTTCTTGAATTAAATATGTTTATATTTTTTTATATGAATTTTTTTTTTATTTCAACATTTCAAATTTATTTGTGAGGTGCTAGCTAAACAATATTTTCAAGCGTTGAAAGCAGTGTTATTAAACCCGGACCGGCCCGGCAGGTCGACCCGGGACCCGGGGGCTGGACCGGTTCGGGTTTGTCAAAAGACCGGTCAGTGCAACGACCCGGTCAAACCCGGTCGACCCGGCGGGTCAACCCGTGACCTGGGTGAGACCCGGCCAAGACCTGGTGTTTTTTTTTTCAAATGTGGGATTTGAAACCCATTAGTATATATACTCTATATTCCCAAGAAAAAAATTATGTTTTTTTAATGTGGATAAAAAACTTTTTGGTTTAAATACTTCAACTTAAAAGGATACCATAGTATCTTTTTAATATAGGATTTGAAACCTATTAATATATATATTCAATATTCACAAGAAAAAAACTATATTTTTTCAATTTGAGATTTGAAACTCATTAGTATATATACTCTATGTTTCCAAAAAAAAATTATCTTTTTTCAATGTGAAATTAAAAACTCATTAGTATATATAATTTATGTTCACAGTAACCAAACAACCATTTTATAATACAATCAACTAGTTCAAAATTCAAATTTAAAAAAAAAAACCCACTTTCAACACTAAACTTGAGGTTCAAATATTAGGAAGACAATTTCAGGCATGTTTGGGATTGTGGTTGTGGTGACGATTTAAAGTGTTATTTTGCTTAGAAATGCATTAAAATAAAATTTTTTATTTTTTAAAAATCATTTTTAACATCAGCACATCAAAATATAAAAAAATTTTATTTTAAGCAAACAATAAAACAATTTTAAAACTTTTAGGAACACAAAATATACCTTAATCCAAACTTGATGAATATCATTCTAAATAGATAGAAATTATTTTAACCCGATCAAGTTTGAGTAAAACTAAAAAGCAAAAGATTTAGTATTGAGTAAGGTAAAAATATTGTTTTACACAACTTAAATAAATAAATAATCTTAAAGTTTGAAAAAATTATCTTTTATATATATATATATATATATCAAGTTAATTATCTACTAGATAATTGTAAATTATAATATTCGTAATGGATATCCAATAAATATCAGGTTTAAATTCATACATAGATTGTAATACATGAATATTCATGATTATCCAAGACCCGTTAACTATAACGCTCCAAGGTAGCAAGATTCATTGTAAAGTTCTTCTAACCAGCTCAAAACCTAACGATATGGGTATGAGAGAGAGAGAGAGAGAGAGAGAGGGGCTCGGTGAAATAGACTTGTCTATGAAAATGCTGACCATCTATACTTGAACATTAAGACCCTACAAAGCTTAAGAATCTCATTTTCATGCTATGGACGGATCTATCTAGCAATCCTTGTGACTTAATCATAGAGTGTAAATCCTCGTCTTTAATTTTGAGATGTTTGGATGGTGCTTGGGGTTTGATGGTTAGAGGGTATAATTCTTTTATTGCTAGAGATTTGAATTTTATCTTGGTTGGTGTGCTTGGATTCGATCATGATTTTTCACCCAACCAAAGCTAGAATATTTTTTTAAAAAATAAAATAATTTTAGTCAAAATTACATCAAAAAGATTTCTTTTTCAAATGGAAACCCAAAACCTAAATTATTAAGAATACATCAATGCTTACAAAATAAGAGAACAAATTCAACTATGAAGGATAATAATTTAATATTTAAGAAATTTGATTTTCTCATTCAAACAATGAACTCACCTTATATTAGCAATCCCAATCTTTGTCAGCATTTGCAAACTCAATGAAACTAATTCTTCAACATTGACATCTCCAGCTTCCTCCATCTTTGAGAGTAGTTGTGGTTGAGAAGCCTTTATTTATACTCCAATAATGGATCCACTAGGGTTTCCCTATCTTTTCCAAATGGCAAAACTACCCTTATCAAAACCTCTTTACTTTCTTTTTCCCTCTTTCTTAGATGGACATAAAGGTAATCTAATATAAACTCAGCCGTAATGCAAGCTAACCGACTCATGGGAGGATTTTGCGGAAAAAAACTTATCACAAGCAAAAATTTTGATATCAGTATAATTATAAAAATATTAAAAAAATTAATTTAAAGTTAAAATAAAATTTAAAATTTTTTAAAGTATGGTAGGATGATAATGCCAAGCAAAACCTTCATCTTTCCCATCCTTTTTTCATCTTAGTATCTCACTAGACTTATAATGTATAAGTGTTGAAATGAGATTTAAAAAAAAAACAACATAAAAAAACCGGTTATGACAAACTTGTAACTGTGATAATTAGGATCGAGTCAACTCGAAATATCTCATCAAAATAGAGGTCCAGATCAAGAGATTCAAATAACCCGATAAGAAAATAAAAAAAAATTATAAAGCTTTTCATTTAAAAAAAAATCATGACCTGAGTCATTAGAGACGAAGCACCCTATTTACAAAAACTATGAAGTCTAATTCTCAATCAATCAAATGTTAAATGATAAAATTAAGAAAAAGAATTTTAATTATACAAAAGAATTTAAAAAATATAACAATTAAAAGAATAAATAACAAAATTAAAATACAAAATAAATTTTATATTTAATTAAAAAGTGAAATTGAAAAAAAAATTCAAATAAGGATATTTTGATTGAATTTTTTCTTTTTGTTTACATTATGAGGAAGGAGATGCAGGATGATAGAATTTCAATGGGAATTATGGATATGATAGATGATGGGAATGGAAGTGTGGAGGATGGAAAAATAAAAGATAGGTTGTGTTCAACTCTTTAGAGACAGATAACACCATTGGAGAGAGGAATAACAAGGTTTAAACTCACAAATCTCAATGATACAGTCACACCATAAAGAGATTAGAGTTTAGGATAAGTTCACCAATCAATGGAATCCACCAAAGAGATTGGCGGAGGGATCACCCATTCACCCTCAGTTCACTTTGTTGCAGTATCTCCTGGCCTGTCCTTTCCCTTCTGTAAGAACATTAGTTGCAAAGTACTTTCTTCATGCCACCATGCCCTAAATGGCCAGTATTTCTTGTCGTCTATTTTTTTATGGTGTTCTGCTGTTTTTGGTAGTTACTTCCATGCTATCTGTAGCTGCATTAATGACAGTAGCAACCTTAAGGTTGCAATAAGTTCCTTGTACTGGCATGCTTAATTAAGGGTTAAGTGATTTTTAATCTCAGAAATGCAAGATGCATTAATTATGAACTGGCATTGATAATCTTTAATGTCATAAAGGTCTGAAGTTGTTTCTCAATATAAACAGCAGTACTGGATTGTGTTAATAACTCATTAACCCATGATGGCCACTGATACCTCCAAATCCATCCCTTTAGACATGAAAATATGAAGCAATTCATCAACTGTTACTGCTGGTGAAGGAAGAAGATCATCAGACTGTTTGTTGTTACTAGTGGTAGAGTCTTTCCTTCCTAAAGGGATCTGAATTCGGGGTCCTCCGGAGAAGTCTACTGATTCCTTAGCTGCTAATACGATAATATCTGCACAAGATACCTGTCCTGGACACTCAGCTTCCAGTACAGATTTTATATACCCTATTGCTTCTTGCTTTCTGATACCTAAGTTTTTTGAAGAAAACAATTCAGAATTGCCTGAATCCAGCAAGATCGACGCGTCACATCCCTGTATCAAAGAAACATTCAGAAATTTTCAAGTCCTGCATGCATACAGAAAGTGAGAGGATTCTCATGCAAGAACAATATACCTAACTTAATAACACTACTGTCTACTGGTGCCTTGTACAAGCAATATCAACCAATCATTTTCAGCTTATAAGCGAATCCATATAATACATAGGTTCAGAAGAAGAAAGAAGAT
>Ga0307511_10007935_pt1 | contig 10649 bp, 6 predicted proteins | sample 13_EM_MG_FD_200266 | JGI IMG/M metagenome (GOLD analysis project Ga0307511, IMG submission 200266) | Populus trichocarpa ectomycorrhiza microbial communities from riparian zone in the Pacific Northwest, United States - 13_EM | ecosystem: Host-associated > Plants > Roots > Unclassified | place... | reverse complement strand
TGCATCACCCCCCCCCCCCTCCTTTTTATTATAATATAAAATCTTTTTCTGCACCTCAACTATTAATTAATATGGACATGGCAGCGCAGTCAAATGAGGTTGAAAATTTATACGTAAAACATCCGTTCATGAATTTTTTTTTTAATAAACCGCAGTATCTAACGTACATTTAATGATTTATTAAAGGAATATAAAACCATTTTTTATGACTTCACTGAACAACTATAGTTTTTATAGTATTAATTTGTATGAAAATGAGTTTCAGATAAAAAGCAAAATCTTAAAACGATAGAAAATAATATTTGCCAGGGACAACAAAAAGAAAAGGAGTGCTTGCTTCCCGAGGGATCTTCTGGCTCTTTTCTTCAAGAAAATACAGTTCAAATGCAACGTTGTGACTCAAGCCAGGTAAAGCAGGTCACGAAAATAAAATTCTCCTTTCTACCCTTTCTTTGGTTTTTGAAACTGAAGCCTTTAATCCGACGCCCTTCTTCAAAAAAAAGTAGGAAAAGAAGGGGGTGTTGCATATGCATTTGACTGGACAACGACACCACTTGATCATGAAAGCAACAAAACTATATATAAAAAAATGGCGATAACACTTGTCGGAAAATATTGTGCATCAGATACAGTGTTTAGGAGCTAATGGTCGATCCCAGTCCAGTCAGTGGATGAGCAAGCTCAAGTTCAATGCAGCAGTAACAATTTGATTCAAAATGTGATGAATCAGATACGGATGTCTAATTCGTCACACAATTTCGTGGTTAGAAACTCTCATGTCCCTGTCAAGCAGCAAACAATACTTCGAAGTGGATCGGCATATTGATCATGTGCATGGCACCCACTACGGGAGGATTTAATCCTTGTGGAAGATAGGGAAGAATAGAAAGCAAGAATGATTTAACCATTCTGCTTTATCTGGAGGATATAAAGCAAAGAATCAGCACATTAACAACCCATTCAAGTTGGGGTTTTGTTGCTTGGACCATTACTAATCACCGTTGTTAAACCACCAATATAAATATTCATTTAATAAAGTACAAGAACATATGCTTTAGAATGTTCCTAGTTGCATGTGGTTTATATCATAACAACAGCAACAATAACAGAAAAGTAAAAGAGAATAAAGGAAAAGATGGTCTTCATAAACAAACGAGAAAAATTTACAGCTTAATCCACACAGAGAAAGGGAGGAAGGAGGGTTGAAGTGGGTCTTCACTGGATCATTGAATGGGAGATTAAGAACTTAGCAACCCAAAGAAAGGCATAAAGAAACACATATAGCGCAAGAAACCAAGTGCTGTTGTTTTTGTTGCATAGGGAAGAGAGCTTGGAATTCTAAAGTGAGGAGGAGATCTTAGAATGGCATAAAGCAAGAGCTTGTTTCTTTTGGGGGCTGTTCTATTCCTCATTCTTTCCCCCTCGTATTTGATTCTTTATATGACTTGCCACTGTAGCAATCTACTAGTTCTAGGTGGCCTCATCGCTTGTGCTTAAAAAACAGAACTCCCCTTTTCTTAATACCAAAGTAACGATAATTTCCTAAAATACCCACCACATAAAACATGATCCTCATACCATAAGAATATATTTGTAACTTAACTGCGACAGCAAACCTGTTATTCGTAGAAAGCTTGCCTCAAATTATGAGCTGAGCTGAGCCTAGCCTAGCCTAGCTGAGACCCTAGCTGGAAAGACCATCGGCTAAGAATGAATATCAGCCCGCAGTGCATGTCCACATAAGCATGGTCGGGTGATGTGGCAAGACATTTAAAGAGTTCGAGAGAGTGGTAGGCCTGTTTCAATGGACAAAAGCAAAACAAATGATAGGGATGTAGGGGAGCAAATGAAAAAAGATACTTGGCTTCTCAAGGGTATTGTTCCAACCCCTTTATTCATCATTGTCAGATTCTTCCATAACAGCCTTAATATGTTTAGAATGCAGGCTTATGATTTGGGTGAATCAAAAATCCCACCGGGTGTTCTGGGGCCCCTCCCTGCTTTTTTGCTTTAAAGCGCCCTCCAAATCCAATAAGGGATAAATAACAGGCATATATCCACAGGAATGGAGCATCACAATAGAAGGCTCACATTCTCAGACCTGTTTATCATCTCATTACTCTAAACAGAAACATCACACCTCTGCTCTTCTTGTTTGTTTCAGAGCAGAAACAATGGTTTTTTGTTCTCGTAGAGTGCTTATCCTTCTTATATGTATTGGGTTCATAGCAGTTCAACCTCGTAAACTTTATGGCTTGACGAGTGTAGAGGTGATCCTCAGACACGACCGAAAAGCTCACGGGACACTGCCACACAGCCAACGTAGCCTCAAGGATGTCGACATGCAGGGGATGGACACAAAGAAATCAGCCCAAGCAAACAAGACATTTGATCCAAGTCAAACAAGCAAAAGAAGAGTACGGAGAGGATCAGATCCTATCCACAACAGGTCTTGATATATTTGAGTTGTTTCTTCAAACAGAGGCAGGAAGAGCAAGTAAGGTGACAGCTAAAGAAGAAGAATAGCTTCTAGCAAAGCAGAGAAAACTAGACAGTGGTGAATATTTCTTTTGGAGAACTCTAACGAGGAAGGGTTGATTGGTTTTGCTTTTTATTTTATTTTAAGAGTTTGTCTTTTTATAGAGAGATGTGTATAGAAAAGCTATTAGAGAAAATGTTCACAGAGCCAGTATCATCTCTGTGCTACAAATTGAGATCATAATCAACCTCCAAAGAACACGGCATAGATGATGGTATGGCTCGCAGAAAGGAAAAAGACAGTTTTTTCTCCCCCCCTCAATCTTTCTTAGAAATTTGCACCTGTTTGCTTGGCTATATGCTTCTTTGCAGATTATAGTGATATTCCTTCATTAACAAAGTCTGTTCAAAAGTCTAACATAGAGAGGCAAGATACTTTGATTGATTCAAACTTAACCCTTGACATGTCTTAACCCAGAAGATCAACAACTCCACAACAAAGGTAAGCACTAATTAAATAAAGTTCTTACTCGGTCATACAGAGACCAGAAGCCTCGCAATTGATTTTATGCATATTTGTGAAGAAGACATACAGTTTTTCTTGGCTTTTCATTCAGAAATACTCTGAAACTCCACACCTTATTTAATGTGACATAAACAGGGCAGGTCTTGTATCTACCTAGAGAAGCTAAGAAGTCATATCGATATTGGCATACAAGATGATCGCTATTATGACCAAGGATGCACTCCCTTTCACAAGGCAGATAATATCTGTGATTCTCCTCATGACCTGATAAAACTAAGAGACGCTTCTCCATTAGATCATCCCAACTATCAGAGACTTAGTAAAATCTCCAATTATCTTTCCCACTTCAGGTTCAGGGTCGAATATTACACCCATACATTTGGACTTCCGCCTAAATATCAGTGCTGCCGCAGCTTGAATGTACAGGATTATGAGCAGCAAAATATATGTACTCGGATAGAAATTCAGTGTCCTTCACTGCCATAGGACAGGGGTTCATCATGGCATGATTGGAGCAATTCAAGGAGGATTAGTGGTTGGCATTAGTTGTTCTGACAAAAGCTTTTTTAAGTACCAGTTCAAATACTTTGGGTCTCCACCAAAGTAAAATTATTGGTAACATCATTGCTTTTCCTCATTATAAATGACCAGGAACAAGACAATGCATTAACATAAGGAAAGACATCTCTTTAGAATTATTTAAGGAATTTGTCCGGAGCATATTTACAGAAAGCGACACATTGGGATTGGAGCAGAGAATAAGAAAGATAAGATATTAGAGTAAAAGTTGAGGAGGCAGGGTTTGGTTTCTCAGCAGCACCACTAACCCTTAAACTAACCTATTTGCTATTTCCACTCTCATCTTCTTTTCTAAGACAGCATCGCATCATAAAGCTATAATATTCAAGCCTAGAAAATCAACATGCTCACTAGTTTGCAGTTTGAGAAATCGAAATGAAACAACTAGTAAAACAGGACAAGTCTACTCTACAGGCTGCTTACACTCACTAATTCCAAAATCCTGTGCCAATCAAACACGATCTGTCCATTTCGAAACTCAACTAAAAACAGTTTGCTTACATGGGTTTTGAAGTATTTGATCAATACATGCATACAAGTGATAGCAGACAAAATGAAAGAGCGAAACAAAGTGCAAGATGAGGAACTTTGTACAAAGCAGGTAACATTGCCTATCTAATAGTAATAACACATAGCTCAAAACCATTTAGGCTGCCCGTTTATTCTTACGAACAAATAAGTAAAAGCATCCACAGAATTACAGAGTCAAAGAAGAAAATAAGAGCGAATCAAACTGAAACAAGCCAAGCCCATTTATCAAAACAGAAAATAACCATACCCAGAAAGTGAATTCATTCAAACAGCATCCCTTTTCACTTCAACTTGCAAGCTTCAGACGAGTAAAGTCGTAATCTTGAAGGTTGAATAATTCTTTATCACCATTCACCAGCAACAAAGATGATATTCAATCTTAGACTGTATTTCTCAAAACCAATCTACGCCGTTGAACTTATTAACCACGAAGTTGATTCGCCTTTCAATTTATTGAAATCAAATCATATGTGCGATATGTTATTTGAATTCAACTGATAACTTACTGCAATTCTTATATCAGAGTAAAATCTTAATTCACATGATTAAATTCAAATTAGAATACGCGTGTAAATGAATTGAATTATCAATCTTTGACTAATATGACAAGTTCAGAACCTACCTTTTCTAGTACTTGAGATTCATGCGATTTTGTTTGCTTACATGACGTGACTTGTAGAAATAGAACTCGTCTAGAAACTTATTGCTCTTGTAAGTGCTTAGCTTCGGTTTATTGTGTTGTGTCAGTACGAAAAATACCATGGATCAAAGACATGCATGACAATTTGGTTACTATCATGAAATTGCTTAAATAAACAAGGGGCTGCCTGTTTATGCTTTTTCTTCGGTTCAACCTGTTTGTGACAACTGAAACTTTTCATGGTTGGTTAATATATAGTAGAAAACTTAATTTAAACCCTTAAATTTATTATATTCTCATTTTTGCACCTCTCAGATAGTAGAACTGCTATTCTTCATAATGACAGGTGAGAAATTGAATAGGAAAAATAGCAACTACTGATGTCCATCTCCAATTCTTCATGGTTTTGATGCGGATGCATTCCTAGTAAATCCAGTATTCACATTCACCACTGGATTTGGAGTAGATGGTTCTTAACAAAGCTTAAAAGACCTGAGCTCAATCCAAAGAAGCCAACAAAGCTGAGAATGCCCGTACAGGTCCGGTTTCAGTTTTAAAATTGCTGAGCGAGCTATATATCCTCAGAAAGTTGTTCGTGTCTAGTTTCCAACGCATCAATGGTGCAGGATCTGGAGCTTTGTACCAAACGTCACAACCAATTTACTTACAAGTGCGCGCGCTGCAATAACAAGAATCCAGCAGAACCGAAATCTTTGTGTCCAATTTCATAACCTGCATGACTGCCTCCTAGTCAACAAACATTCAATGGAGCTTTGACAATCTTGCTTCCAACTCACTTGCATGTCAGTAGCTTAACTTGTCAATAAAGACAGCAGCCTAGGCTAAAGATTCAACACAGATGATAGATGGTTGAAAAAACGTGCCTAGATGTAGAAGAAGAAGATATGGATAGAGAGCGGGGAAATAAGAGGGCTGTGGATCTGAGACGGCGTCGCTTAACAGGCATTGCAGAGATAAAAAGTAAATGGGCTTGCAGCCCAAACATGATGGGATTATGGGCCGACAAAAGGGAATGGGGGGGTTTCGGGTCTAGTCTCGATGTGCAATCATTAATATTTAAAGAGGACAATAACCAAATTGTCACATGCTTCCAAATCTTAGAAAATAAGAATAATAAAGGGGTGATTATCATTTGTCCATAACATTAGTAGGATAATTCTTATCCTTAATTCTTCAGGCTGCCTCGAGAGATTTGTCTCTTCTCTTCTCTCTTCGCTTCTTAATCTCATCTTCCCAAGTAATGTTGCTTCAAAGAACAAAAACGCTCCTTCATGGATACTTTTCCACCGGCCCCTAATGAGTTGAAAACTGAGTTTGTGACATATCTATCTCCTCCTATCATGGTGGCTTATCTGGTGGGGCCCCGGCAATTAAGGGCAGTGGACCATGGAGGGTGTATGGCTCACTCGATCATAAAAATGGCAAATGCAAAGCTTTCAACGTGGAAATAAGGCTAGAGAAGTGGGCCTTTTCTCCCCCCAGGCCCTCAATCGCACAGAAAAAATCCTGGTTATCTGTCCTCTTGAGTCATTACCATGGCTAATGGACAGTGGTCATCGTCTTGCTCATGTGCTGTATCTTCTACACTCGTGGAAGATGACACCGTAACAGATGTAATGATAATAATCTTGGTAACCATGCACTCCGGCGACCGATGTTGCTCTCTTTGTTCTCGTAATTACTTGTCCAGGTAATCCAGAGTTTCAAACAACTTGAGAGGAAATAATAATTTTGAAGCGAGATATTCATCGGGAAAAATATCCTTAGCCAAATCGATTAAAATATTCCTTTTATCTTATATAACACTCTTGTTATCAGGAAAGAATATTGGATGGAGGATTGGCCAAAAAGGAGTGGATAAAAGGAGAGGTGTCGAGAAGGACAACGATATAAGAAAGCATTCCTCCTCCTTGTAATTCTTAATCATTTTCCATTTAGATGGATATCGACTGTTATCCTTTTTATTTCTTTAATAATATTGATTCAGATGAATGGACTCTCATTGTGTTTTTTTTCTTATTAGTCAAACAAGTAGATGGATCATCCATTATTTTCATCATAATCCTTGCACCTCTCGATCTATATTCCTTTCGTGCATCTTTTTCGATAAATAAAGCCTAGTAGTTTTTTCTTTTGGAAGAGAAGAACCCTAAATTTCTTATAGATTTTAGATTCAAGTTTCGCTTCTATTCCCTCTATAGCCAATGCATGAAAAGCAAGGACCAAGCTGTTCTGGTGAATGTTGATCAGGGATAAAGTTTAAGAGGTCTTAATTCACTGATCATCTAGCATGAACCCACAATTATATGGAGGTCATGTCATGTGGCCAGGGTGAGCCCACCCACATGAAACCCTATCCCTCAGCCGTCTACCATTCAAAACTAATCACTCCCGGCTAAAAAATCACTGGAAGTGATAATAAAAAGAAAGTAGTCGCTGTCTCATTTATCGATGATGGCATAATTGTCAGGAAAATGTTCTGTATAATCAAGTAGAGGGAGTTTTTCTTGACTCTTTGCTCTTTGAGACCAGATCTTGTGGCTTAGGGTGATCCGAGGGGTGTCATTGACAATCCATTAATTTAAACAAATCTTGTCATTTATTTTTGTCCCAGTTAAAGAGATAGGCATCATCTCCCCCGTATCCATCCCTCTCACAGCAGGATTTGCAAAACCTTTAATTATACCTCTTAAGCATGCTCTAAATCTCACGTCTTATCAATACTGAGGGGAGACTTAAAGCCTCTAAATTGCGTTTATCTTGCACAAGCTTTTCTCTCTTGGATTCTGATAAAGCATGATCGGAGAAGATTAGCCACAATTTAAAGCGTAAAAAGGACAAAACATCACATCTCCGACTTTTGTCGATTGTCTTGATCAACAGTGGCTCTTTTCTTTTTAATTTCCCCTCGATTATCATCATTTCTCAATGAAGTTATCTTTCACCCAGCAGTGGAAGGGCTGGTGTCTGCCTTGAGTAGTAATACATGAAACTCAGTTTTCATTCCTGACCATTTCACTCGACCCCATTAATAAACCACAAAGTTGACTTGATAAGCTATGCAGGACTTTCCATTTAAGATCGTACGTGTCCCAAGAAAACACACACTGCTAACCATTTTTAGCAATAAAGGCGAGGGAAAAGTTGTAGTTGAATGATTTTTTTATGCAACAATTGAAGGATGGATTGAGCAAGGATTTAGGTATTGTAATATTTAAATCATGGGGGCTAGCTGCAGTTTTCCTTCAACAAATTAAAAATGAAAAGAAATGCGACATGATTAGGAGAGGCGACTACTGCCATGTACCCAGAAAAATAAATAAGGAATCAAAGACAGCATGACGTGCCGCCGCATTAGGATGCTTCAAGGGTAGAGAAAATGGTGATTATGATGTGGACCTTTAGCTAAATCAAAGTGATGAGATTCTTCTTCAATATCGATCACCCTTCAAGTAGGAGCAATGAGTTCCGGGCGGAAAAAGTTAAGCACTTTAGATGCATGGTCGGTGCAATTTACAATCATGCAATCAATGTACTTACCAAATGAAATCTCCTCCCATGGCAAACAAAATCAGCCTCTGTTATGTCATAGCTGCCTTTTGTTTTTTTTTTCTGTTTTGTCAATCTGATCTCTAAGATCTTGTCCAGGTATTCTAAAAAGAATTCACCTGAGCAAAAAAATAGTCACGGCTAATCCTAAGTAAGCCGTTTATCTCAGGCATTCTCATATCGACACCGATTTCTTACTTGCCATGGAAGCAAAAAAACCTAGTGATCTTCTAAAACCTATGCGCAAACAGCGGAGGAGGGTGGAGGAGGCTATTGTGTAGGCAAAGCGACCAACAACATGCCTTGTCGTGAAAATCATGCCAGGTACTACTTTGCAGGGATGAGCTGCGCCTGGGGTGAGGGCAAACTGTCCTTTTTTACTGTACACCCTTAGCATGAAGCCACGTGTTCGTTCAGGACGGCATTTCCTTAATCCAGACATATTTCTTTCACAGGTGCATGCATTTAGTTAATGCATAATATTTAGGCAGAGATTTCCATTGAATGTGCTCTTTAGTCGTTGCTTGCAACTCGTTGGTCAATACAGTAGAAAACCAATTTTATTGATTGCCCACAACCAACCCAGCTAAAAATTGAAATCGCACACTAACCTAACGACAAAGTACTAAATCATATTATTGAACTTTTGAGTTTATATTATACAAGTAACACTACTAGCTAGGGTTTTTGTTGGGACTTGGAGCAGTGCCCTTGGCCTTTGCCTTGCACAGTTGTATCCCTCTAATCTATATCTACCATCTTATCTCCCACCTCCCAAACCCCATTTCCCATTACCTCGTGAGACATTTTGGCTTTCTAAACAGATAAATATCATCATCACTGTATTCCCATCAACTTCTTCATCCTTCGTGTGTAAAAAAATTGCTCTCAATTCTCTACATGACTAAAAAAGCCATGGACTCAACCACAAGCCCCCACCACATCACCAAATCCCCTGACTCGGACACAGATACTGAAACCCCACTCCAAACCCATCTCACCAAGGCCTTATCCCTTACAAATGGCTCACACAAGACCCACCAAAATCGCCATCTTCCACCACCACCACAACAGCAAAATATGGTGGTGTCTTACAAAGAATGCCACAAAAACCATGCTGCAGGTATTGGTGGACTAGCCTTGGATGGCTGTGGGGAGTTTATGCCCAAGTCAACTGCCACCCCTCAAGACCCTACCTCGTTCAAATGTGCTGCCTGTGGCTGCCACCGCAACTTCCACCGCCGTGAACCATCTGGCCCCACCACCATCACTCACATGCTACCACCACCAGCACTTAACTGGACCACGAGCTCAAGCCAAAGCCCAGGGTCAACAAGTTCAGGCCCAAGTCCTAGCCCAACATCACCGGCATCACCAAGCCCGCAGTCTTTCTACCCTTCTGCTCCTCACATGCTGTTGTCCTTGAGCTCTGGTCATTCTGGTCATCTCGATGAAACCCAGCTCCAGAAACAGAGTTACAGTCTCGCAATGACAAGCCCACATGGGAAAAAGAGAGCAAGAACCAAGTTTAGTCAAGAACAGAGAGAGAAGATGTATCTTTTTGCTGAGAAGTTGGGGTGGAGGTTGCTGAGAGGCAATAATGATAGAGGTGTTGAAGAGTTTTGCAGTGAAATCGGGGTTACTAGAAATGTTTTCAAAGTTTGGATGCATAACAATAGGTCCAGGAAAGAAAAGTTGAATAATAGTTACGGTATTAATAGCAGCGACAAGTGTGGTTTTAACGCTAATGAGGAAGCTGGTAGAGTTGGTGCTGACAACAAAGGTTGCAGCTTCAACAACAATGGGAGCAACTATGATAGCTTTGATAGGTACCAGATTGAGAGTAAAGTCCGTGTACATGGTTCTATGGCTCCCCATGGATCTTCTCCATCGTATTGATTTAGATAAAGAAGAAAAAACAGACGACTAGTGGGCATGAAAGTTCTTTGCTTCTTCTTCTTCTTCTTCTTTTGTTTTCTAGTTTCTTTAGCTATGTTGATGACCGTTCAGTGATTGCTAATCACTAATTAAAGGTCGTCATGGAGAGAAATAGAGTGGAGAATGCATGACAGTTAAAAGGGCAGTAACTTTTCTTACATAACTATTATGTTCTCTGTTAACCTGTCTTTAGTATATTTTATTGATATCAATCATTAACATTCTGCAGCCTTTTTTAACTGCTGTATCACCAAAACGTAGGTAAACGTCATTACTGGGCAATAGCATGGCATGGTGTGCTTTTTTTTTTTTTTTTTGCATTTTATTAGAACTGGCCAGGGAACTCTCTTTACTCGCTTGATACGATTAATCCATCTGTTTTTGAAG
>Ga0307511_10007934_pt1 | contig 10650 bp, 13 predicted proteins | sample 13_EM_MG_FD_200266 | JGI IMG/M metagenome (GOLD analysis project Ga0307511, IMG submission 200266) | Populus trichocarpa ectomycorrhiza microbial communities from riparian zone in the Pacific Northwest, United States - 13_EM | ecosystem: Host-associated > Plants > Roots > Unclassified | place... | reverse complement strand
CCCTTGGAATACACAGTCTGATGATCGAACTTCGTCACCGGCTCCTTTGTGTCCCATCAAGGGGGGGAACGGGGGAGTGGGCATGTCCGTCGGCAGGGTGACAGCTCTGGAGACCCTGCTCATTACGCCCTCTCTGGTGACTCTAGCCAACTCTATCGCTTGCTCTTGGATCCCCTTGAGAGCCCGCTAAACTCGTTGACGACTTTCGTGATGTCGGTCACGTCCCCCTCCAGAACTGCAGACATATCTCCCCCACCGCGACGATATGGGTGGTGTTTGCACGTTCACGAGGCAGAATAGGACGCTGTACGTTGGGAGGGTTAAGGAGGTTGGGACAGGCGAGGAGACGGAAGAGACTGTGCGGAGACATTTCAAGGAATGGGGTGAATCGAGAAGAGTACGTCTTTGGTCTACCCTCGCGTCACCATTCACAAACCTTACTCATCGGCCACGCGCAGTCTGTGTCCTCCAATACCGAAGCGTGGCATTCGTGACCTACCTCAACGAATACAACGCTCAATTCGCCAAAGAGGCCATGGCCTGCCAATCCCTCGACAACGACGAAATCCTCAACGTCCGTTGGGCCACCGAGGATCCGAACCCCACTTCCAAAGTTGCCGAAAAATGAAGACTGGAGGAAGTCGGTCGGGAAGCTATCCAGGCCAGGACGGATCCGAGAATCCTCAAAGCTGAGCGACAACTCAAAGCGCTGGAGGATGGTGTGGTTCTCGAGGATCTCGAGGATGATGATGGAGATTATGATGTGGAGGATGCGAATTATATGGATGCGCAGGGTGAGGAGGAGAACGGCGCGCACGGTGCCAAAAGGAGGATCGAATCGTCGCATCCGGAACAACAGCCTCCTGCGTCGACGGGACTGCTGACGCTGGAAGGTCTGAAGTACTTTGCCGAAATACGGAAACGTACTGGCGGGCCGTCCGTCGCGACGGCTAAACCGACCGCAGCTCCCGTGGGGATATCATTAGGAGATTATGGAAGCGACCACGATGATTAGATTGGCATAAGGCGGTTTGTACGAATATATTCACGACTTGCTCCCAAGTTTTTGACCCGTATATCCATGGTAAATTCTGCGGACCTGAAAAGACGCGATGGTTTACCCTGCTGGGTAAAACTCCCAGCTCCCCGAGAGCCTCACTACACCAGAAAAGAAAGAGACGAGGTGGTGGACTTAAGATATCCAGACCGTAAGTGTTAAACGTCAAGGTGCGAATACGCTTGGAGGCGGTGTACGGTAATATGGTTGCGATACATGAGGTTTTGAGCTTGAGAGTACCCGAATATCGAACATCGAATGGGGGTGGTGGTTGGTACTTGTACAAGAAAAAATAAACGAATGTCATGTCATACGTAGAGCACGGCTAACGGTTCCCCTCGGACGCGGATGGGCTAGAGTGCTCCCGGGGACTCGGAGGGCTCTGGCTGTCGATCGCAGTGACGTTATGTAATGAGAGTTGGGAGGATCCTTCGGCCGGGATGGTGGAGAGCGATCGTTGGTCCAATGGGTGGTCTGTGGATGGCTTGAGGCCGCTCAGGATAATTTTCTCGTTGAGAGCGCGGAGTCTGTGCACTTCCGCCTCCTGCTGGACGAGACGTTCCACTATCTCGTGCTGCGACTTCTCGAGGTGTGCTATATGATCGTTAGCTACGAGGAGGGGGTTAAAATGGTGGCGACTTGGATAGACACCAAAGACAAACCTCGTTCCAAAAGGGCAACCTTGCTACTCTTCTGGTTGGAGACTGGCAAGGCATCTTTCAGCCTGGCAAATCCCCCGCGGAGTGTGTCTCGGCGGGGCTGTTCCTCTTCAACACGTTCCCTCCGGGCATTCCTCCTGGTGTTGGCGAGACGTTCAGCTAGGGAGATGGAACGCGCGGAGCTGTCACGGCTGGATGAACCGGCGAGGGAGGAGGCACTGGCGAGGGAGGGGGTACTGGCGAGGGAGATCAGGGGGGTGAAGGCGTCATCATCCCCCCGCGGATATCCCTGCATGCCGTCTTCATCGGCGCCATCGTCGACTGGTCCACTTGGGCTTACGGGTACAGTTCCGTGGAGGAGAAAACCGTCGAAGCTAAAGCCGGGGTAGTAGGTGTTGTCGAGGTACCCCGACTGAGGAAAAGGCGGGCCATCTGGATCTACCACCAAAGCGTCCTGCGACTCCACAGGACCGTCAGGTTGATAGTAGTATTTGGGGGTAGGATAGGAGGGATAAAAGTCCCACGCTGGAGGCTTACTCCCGACAGAGCCAAACGTGGGACCACCAGCATCAGTGGTTGTTTCGTGGGTACGATCGGGGACATTCTGCAGGGGGGATTCTTGGTGTGAGGGAGACCGGGGTTCTGATGATGGTATCCTGTTCGTTGCCTCGTTTTCAATTTCGCTGTGGGTAAACAAGGGAGCAGGTGGGGTAATTCTGGGCGGGTTATTGGATTGCGTGTTCGCAGCGCAGACGTGTTCCCCGCGCTCATGGATTGGGATTGGTTCGTTGCACTCTGAGCATTTGACGGCGGGGGGGAGCCGGGACACCCTTCCCCCTGTGGGGTTGGGCGGCGTCAGACGCTTAATCGCTGCCACTGACAAGAGTGTGAGCCACCGGTGACCCAGCGATGGTGATAACAAACCTCCGTTACTATCCACCGCGATGGGTATTTGGTCCACAAATATCTGTGCAGAGGCATTTACGCTGCCCCCTAGCTGCATAGGAGGTTGAACAAATGACGTATCCTGTAATCAGGCGTCTCACCTCACGGAATAGGGCGATATCTTGATGGTGGATGAGTGCAGACTCGGCATCGGAGTTCTAACACGAGAGGGTTAGAGGTACCTTGATGTTGCTGGTGCTCACACCGCAAACTTACCCGGAAAATGTAATCAGCAACTTCATCGAAGTCGTCCCTCTCATCCTACGGAGGGTCAATCACGACGGGGGAGTGAGTGGAAAACGGCGATGAACGCACGGGAATGATATTGTGGATCACGGCGTCAGCCTCTGATTCGACACTTGTGGCTGAACCACCGTCGTCCCCGCCATCGCCAAACGGATTTGATATGGTGTCTGAGCCTGAGTCTGAGTTGGATTGCGTCTCAAGCGGCGACCCTCCACCCGAGTTAGGGCTCCCCGGACCAAGATCATGCGGGCCCGCAGCAGCTCTTACGACCCTGGGGATCCCTAGCCTCTTTCGTATAGTATAGTACCGAACGAAGACACATTGGTTATACTCATCTGTATCGATTTCCATGTCATTCGTGTCAAAGGGAGGACGCGGTTGGGGACCACAGTTCGTATGAACGACTCCTGGTTTGCGCCATGTCCCCCACGGGGAGGTAACCCCAGGGGCTGAAATCGTGAACGCGACCGTCATGTCGTCGTCGTCGTCGTCTTTCCAATAAGTCACCATCGCGAAATCCCTGGTCATGTCGACGCCCGTGACAAGCACCGGCTTTATGTCATCGGGGTGTCCACGCTCGCGGGCGAACCCTACCCAAGAGTCGTAGTGCTCTTTCGTATATTCCTTGAACTTCCCTTCGAGTTGAATTTCTTTCCTATAGATCGGATGTTTAGTCAGAAGTGCAGCACCTCGGTCTCCTGTGAGTTGAAACGAGATGCTGGAACAGGGTTCCAACATGCTAAAGCACACGTCTGAGGTTCTGAGGGAGATGGATGCGACGGAATGAACGCACGGATATATTGATGCCCCGGGGCGATCCCGAGTTTCTCGGACTGTTTTTGTGGAAAGGTAGCCATGTGGCTCAGGCTCGATGGTGAAAGTTTGCCCGATGTCTAACTGCTTGAAAGTGCGAGGGACATCGACGCCCAACTCCTTCCCCTCCGCCGAGCAACCGGCAGAAAACAACAAATGGAAACAACCTCTGCGAACGTAACCCACATCTCCTAGTTGGATACTCTTGAAGTATGGGAGTGGGGCAGGGTTCCTAGAGATCGCATGCGTTCAGGGATGAGCGATAGAAAACGGGACAACAAACCATAAGGCATCCCCATCACGCAGCCGAGACATTTCCCTGAGGCAGGTCGGGCCCAATTCTGGATGGAAACAGTACTAGAACTCACTTGTTGTATATCTCCCAACGTGATCGGTTAGGGGGCATCGTTGGTGGTAAACGGGGGGCGTAATGTTGCAGGTGGCGACTGCTGGGTCCCAATAGATAAGGTCTGACATGTGTTGTGAGCACAGGTTTTGCTATGGCGCGCCTTGCCGTAAACGGGGCACTAAACGCAGGAATCGTGTTGCACCGTTCCGAAGAACCTGCAAGGTACTAGAGACGACTCCAAGGTCAAGCGCGAGCTCTGTATCACAAGACTAGGAGGGACACTTTAGAGGAGGGCCCGGAACCGGTGTTGTGGGAATGGGATGTGCTCGGCGAAACGCACGGGGCCGTTGCGGGAAGGGCCTGGCGTCTATCAGCAAAGGTCGGGTTTATTTGGCCCAGACGTCGTGCGATACAGTAGTGCCTGTTTTTAGACACGATACAAAGGCGGTGCGGGTGACCGGTGGATCATGGAAACGACGATAAATACATTCGCGCGGCTGCCTTCGAGAATCAGGCCGTCCGCCGCAACGGCCAAATCTACCAGCACTCCTGTGGGGATATCGGTAGGAGATTGCAGAAGCGACGCCAATTGGGATGGCATAGAGCGGTTTGTACGAATATATTCACGGCTTCCTTGACCCCCGCCCTGTTGATGACTGCCTTCGATCCGTGGAAGACCAAAGGCGAGATTGTCAATCAGGGAAGTTACAATTGCAAACCTAGTAGGCCTTACGAAAGATATGAATACAACTCGAAGGCTATTCTGGTGATGTGGTTACAATACATGGGACTTCGAGCATCGAGAGTTCTTTGATATCGCGATCCAAACCATTCCTTTATGTAGTGTCCGAGGCGAAGGGGTCGTTGGTATAAGCTGAAGCTTTACCAGTTATAGCACCAGTATGAGCCGAGAACGCAATGAGCCTTGTAGCCCGTACCATGATGACCCACCGGGATCACCTCAACATCTCGATAGCGTTTTCCAACAACACCTTAGGTTTCATAAGCGTCTTCCTCTGCATCATCTCCACCTCGCTCACTCCCTCCTCAGAAAGTCTCGAAGCTGAAGGTCCGACCGGTTCAATCGGGTCAGACGTCACCCCAATAGCCCCATCCAATACAACCTTCCTCACGCAATCCACTCCAAACTCAACCGTGCACATCACTCCGCACTCTTCGTCCTCCCTCCCCAACCCCTGGAATGCATTCTCCATAGTCCGATGATCAAACTTCGTCACCGGTGGCTTGGCGTCCCGTGAAGGGGGGAACGGAGAAGTGGGCATGTCCGTCAGTAAGGTGACAGCTCCGGAGACCCTTGTGATTCCGAACCACCCACTCATCACACCCTCTCTGGTGACTCTAGCTAACTCTATCGCTTGCTCTTGGATCCTCTTGAGAGCCTCGCCAAATTCGTTGACGACTTTCGTGATGTTGATCACGTTCCCCTCGAGAACTGCAGACGTATCTCCCCCCGGTGTCGGAGAACGGCGTGTGTAGGGAGGGAGGGAGGTCTGATCCACCTCGAGGCCGACCCCTGAGAGGATAGCGAGGATGCCACGGATATTCAACTCGAAGAGCTCACTTTCTTGCAACGTCCTGATGGACGAAGGCTCATCTAATTTGATCTCATAGAGCGCAAATTTCGACGGGGTGGTGGGTGGGGTAGGAAATAGGGAAGATCCCGGAGTCGAAGCGGCCAAGACACCGCGGAGGTATTCGTGCGTCAGCCCCCTCCACCTCGAACTCATTGGTTGGAGCTCTGTCCCACGCGAAAAGGGTGTACATCAATACCACAGGTCCAAGATCCGGAGGATGCGAGGATCGGACGTACCTTCACGTTTCATACTCTCCCAAACGTCATTCAGGAGCTTTTCCACTTCATCGGGGAGACCAAAACAGAAACCATCGAGAATCCGCGAACAGCACCAGACCTGCCACGCCTGGACGGCGTGCTGAACGACCAGTGACGGGTCGGAGGGGGGGTCGGGGGATGTGAAGATGAGGTTGTAAAAATTAGATCCCAGTGCATCCTTTAACTTATCGTGGGTCTCTTGACTGGACTTAGAGTTCGGGAGACGCGGTGGAGATACTGCCCCCAAAGTCGCGGTACTCGAGCATTCTGAGTCGGCATCGGATCCAACGACGAAGAATTCGCTGACAGCCGATGCCAGCCTCGCGAGTTCGCCATTGAGGTCCACCACGGCCTGCACAACCTGGGAATCGGACCACTCGTCTTGTTCGGGTGAGGGAGCTTGGGTGTTCAGCTCCGAAGTCTGGTCATTGAGGAGGGTTTTTTGGTCAGAGGCGTACGAGGGGGGATCGTCGGAGGAACGGGGGAGGGAAATGTCGGCCGTGAGGGGTGAGGTTTGTGTTGACGATTCACAAGAAGTGGGCGGGGGGTTGGTGACGTCTAGCGGCTTGGGCTGGGGTTGGGTTGGTGGGCGTGGTACTTGGGGGACCACAAGTTGATCAATGAGGGAGTTTTGTGGGGGTGGAGTCAATTGGCGGGGAATGGATTGCGGGAGAGAGGTATATGGTGCGGAGATACTGGAAAGTAATGCGGAGTGGGCCCGCTGAGCCGAGACGTGAGCCGATTGTAAAACCTGATGAGAAGATCGAAGGTCATCATAGGAATTCTGTAACACTGCGTTCGCTGCCAGCAACGTAGAATAACCCTCGATTTGGTTCGCCACAGCCCGGGAACGGTGCGCATGAAAGTCTCTTGGAGGGGCGGACGATAGGCTCAGACCAACAAGTGATAGGGGGGAAGAGGAGGGTATCTGGCGGATCCCGTCGCAGATACGAAGCAGAGACCTCGGGGGTGTCAAATTCTCCCTCTCGTACCTGCCAGCAATATCTCTATCGTCTTCATCTTGCATGACCGTATTTCTCCCCGAGTATCCCGCTGTTTCATCTTCATCGACGTCGTCGATCAGCCCACTCGGGCTTGCAGGGCGGGTTCCGGGGAGGGCAGTTGTCGTCGAACTCTGCAGTAGGTGTGTTACCGAACTACGTACCTCGAGTGAGGGGAAGGCAGGCTCACAGTTGGATTTACCCAGGACGCATCCCTTTGCTCTACAGGACCTACGTATTCCGGCAATGTCATCCTATTTGTTGCCTCGCGCTCAATTTCGCTGCGGGTAGGCGAGGGAGTTGGCGTGGTGATGCCAAGCGGGCGATTGGACCATGCGTCCACTGAGGGCTCTGTCTGGCGCCTGATCGTTGCCACTAGTAAGGGGTGAGTCCCAGGTGACCCGCCGATGGTGAGAACGAACCTCCGTTACTATCTACTGTAATTGGTGGTCGCCCCCCAAATAGTTGGGTAGACACATTTATGTTCCCTCCTGGCTGCACGGAAACTGAGCAGTTGACACTTCCTGTGGTCGTGTGTCTCACCTCACGAAATAGTGCGATGTCTTGATGATGGATGAGTACAGACTCGGCATCAGAGTTCTAATATCGGGGGTTAGAAACGTCTTGACGTTTCCGATCCTCTCATTGCCAACTCACCCGGAAAACGTAGTCCGCAACTATGTCGAAGTCATCTCTCTCGTCCTACAAAGTGTCAATCAGAACAGGCGAAAATGCGCACAAACGGCGAATGACACACAGCAGTGGTATTGTGGATAACACCGTCAGCCTCAGAGTCGATGCTCGTAACTGAGCCTCTGTCATCCTCGCCCTCGTCAAACGGGCTTGGCACGGTATCTGAGCCTGAGTCTGAGTTGTATTGCGCCTCAAGCGGGGACCATTCATCGTGGGGGCTCCCGGGGCCAAGGTCATGTGGGCCCGCAGCAGCTCTCATGATCCTGGGGATCCCCAGCCTCTTACGCATTGTATAGTATCGAACGAAGACGCATTGGTTATACTCGTCCGAAGTGGTTTCCGTTGGATTGTTGCCGAGGGGAGGGCGACGCGGCTGGGGACCGCAGTTTGTGTAAACCACTCCCGGTGTGCGCCACGCCCCCCATGGAAAGGCAACCCCAGGAGCTGAAACTGTGAATTCGGCCGTCAGGTCGTTGTCGTCTTTCGAATAAGCCATCATCGCAAAATCCTTGGTCACGTCAACGCCAGTGACAAGCACTGGTTTGATGTCATCCGCATGTCCAAGCTCGCGGGCGAACGTTACCCAAGAGTCGTAATGCTCTTTCGTGTAATCCCCAAAGGCTCCCTCCAACTGGATGTCTTCCCTGTAAATCGGATGCTTAGTCAGAAGGGCAGCGCCTTGATCTCCTGTGAGTTGGAACGAGATACTGGAACCGGGTTCCAACAATCTGGATCACACGTCTGAGATTCTGGGGGAAGCGGATGCAGCAGAATGAGCGCATGGGTACATCGATCCCCTCATACGAGCTGGGGTTTCTTGGACAGTCTTTGTGGAAAGACAGCCAGGTGGCTGGGGTTCGGTGGTGAAAGTTCGTCCAACTTCTAGCGGCCTGAAAGTGCGAGGGACACCGTCGGGGCCTGACTCTCTGCCGTCCAACGAGTGGCCAGCAGGAAACAACAAATGAAAACAGCCTCTGCGAATATATCCCACATCTCCCAGTTGAATGCGTTTGAAGTGCGAGACTGGGGCGGGGTTCCTATAGACCGCATACGTTCAGGGAAGATACACGGTGGAAAACGGGACGATGGACCATAAAGCATCCCCATCATCAAGCTGAGACATCTCCCTGAGGCAGGTCGGGTCCAATTCCAGATGGAAACACCACCAGAACTTACTTGTTGTATATTTCCCAGCGCGATCGTTTGGAGGGCATGATTAGTGATAAGCGTGGCGGATGGAACGTTGGTGGTGTGGGTGGTGGCCGCCACAGAGTGGATAGTTGGGATAGAGGTGTTAGCCCGGGCGGCTCCGGACCACAGGACGAGCGCAAGTATTTCCGCGGTAGTACATGAAACACAGGAGTCGTGTCACACAGCCATTCCGGAAAACCTGTAAGGTACCGGGTCACGGGGTAACAGGGCCGACAAATTGCCTGATCCATACGACCTGCATGCTTCTTGGTATGATCCAAATGTCCTATGGGCGAAAGTGGGATGAATTGCGAGTATTGATTTCCATGTTTAAGGTTCGTAAGTCCATTGAAACGTGCCTTCAAACATCAGCGCTGGCGTCACTGGGTTACACTAGCCTGGAATCTGGCCCCAAGTTCACAGGGAAGGAGACACTCGGAAGGAATGGGTTTAACGTTCAACGCTTGGGGGGAGGGCACCTTTGAAATATCCCCGCTTCCCTGCTTCCGAAGGAGGGAGGTTTTGTCTGTGATGACTCAACAACCGGTCCTTTCAGCCAACGAGGAAGGCGGCCCAACCCAACCGACCTGATGGACATGTGACCCAGGAAAGCGCCGACCCAAATACCGAGAATTGATGGACTCCGGGTCCCTCGCTCGTTTCCTTCCCTCCCCTTCCACTCAGGGCTGTTTATACAGATCTTAGACAAAATACATGGTTCAATTGGTATCGTATGCATGGATTTCACGCCCCCGAACGTTATCACTGGATGTGGGTCCTTACTCCGAATACAAATTGGACGGCGGCTACAGGACCAAGGATGATCCTCGTGATGGTGCTCGCGGGTTCAGCACGAATACACCCTCTGGTCAGAGGACGAAGACCGGCCTCACCATCGGGAAGAACCTAAGTTCGTAATTGGTGATTACTACGGCGTCTCGACACGATAGCGCCACCAATTGGGGAGTAATGGTTGGCGCACTCACAGCTAGTAAGGCTGGATTAAAGAGGTGGCCTTTGGGTACGATATGCACAATGAGAGACGGTGTTGTTGACGAACACTTGAAGGACTCACTTCCGAGTTTAATTCCCCAGTGCCACCAACGCGCCAGGAAGTATCCACGTGACCCGCGAAGAGTCTCACCGCCTTGACTCTCTGCCCCGCTTACCAGCGCAAATGGTATCTTGAAGCAAGTGGTGGACACATCATACCCACCATTATGTAATGTTCGTAGTCCTCTCCTCATTTCTCATGGCTTTCTAACGTGTCTGTAGCAGGAACGAGTCGTACATTTGTTTCTGAAGAGAAATCAAGGCTATCAGCAAAACTCAGACTTCGCGCGCGGCTTTTTTATAGCAAGAACTTCCGCCTCCAAGATGGGTTTACAGCCGCGTTCGAGACCGCGGGTGAGGTCGCTTCCGGGGGGCGTTGAAGAAGAGGTTCAGTTGCGCCGGGAAGTTCGGAATCAAAGCATCTTCTCCGGCCTCAAGAGGAATTTCCTGCTCTCAGCACGGACCGAGAACGTGTTCTGAATGAACCAGAGGTTGAACTGTGAGCTCCTGCCCGATCCACCTCTGCTAATTGGGCAGCTTTTGATGAGTCTACAGTTGTATAGATCCGAAACTGAGGGCAATTGGAGCCACCCTCAATTGAAGTCACATATTTGACCGAAGGAACGCGCTGCCACTGTCCTCAATATATTGACTTGGCGGAGGTAGATCGTAGCGGCGCCTTGCGCCAGTCCCCGACTCCCTGATCGATTCCACTGTTTATTTCCGGGATCTTTTTCGTGTTCCCATCCATTAAAGTCTCATCCCGCGCAAGTCCGTGAGGTATCACTGTG
>Ga0307511_10007933_pt1 | contig 10652 bp, 8 predicted proteins | sample 13_EM_MG_FD_200266 | JGI IMG/M metagenome (GOLD analysis project Ga0307511, IMG submission 200266) | Populus trichocarpa ectomycorrhiza microbial communities from riparian zone in the Pacific Northwest, United States - 13_EM | ecosystem: Host-associated > Plants > Roots > Unclassified | place... | reverse complement strand
TCTATACAATTAGCTGAAATTTTAAAAAAAAAATCACAAAAGAAGTTAAGGATCTGCAATTTTGGGCTTCTAACACGAGTTATCCACAAGTGGGTCGCAGATTCCAGATAGTTATGAGGAGGTCAAGGGTTCCAGTTTTCCTAAACCAGGAATACCCAATTAAGACCCTATTTTATCAAAGATCAAATTCAAGATGGTTGAGTATAATGTGCACATACAATATAACTAGTGATCCAATTCCTACATAGGTTATTTCAGATCTGTACAGTGCATCAAGCACAACAAACAATTAGTTGCTGATGTCATATCTAAACTGTTGAAGGATCATGTATAACGAAACGAATCTACATAAGTTGTTTAATAGTAAATGCTGCATCACATTCTCATTCTGTGTAATGTAAAGCGCCATGCCCCATGCAACTTAGAAACCCACGGAAACCTAGCTAAACAATCATATGATTATGTTTCTCATCCTCCCTGTCCATTATTCTCCTTCAGTTCTTTACCATGCATATGCATACAGGTTGCAGTAATCATATAGGACACACCATTCAAGCCTTCTAAAGAAAAAACGAGAGCAACCCCTGTATATGATTTAACTATTTCCAATTAAGGAGAACCCATTATGATACACATGATTTAGTTCATTAACTGTTTTAAAAACCTTCATAAACGATTGACGAATGTAACCAAGCAATGCATCAAGTCCTAGGTTCTTCAGCCATATAGCATCCTCCTCTTGCATGCTTAGCTATACCTTCAAACGCTCAAAGACCAAATATTTTGCGCTTGCAACAAAACTGTAAATTCAACAATACTACCATTAAACTACGTTAATTCTCAAATCAAAGTAACAATTTGACACCAAACAAAACACTCCAAACCACTGATTCTTGACTATAGATATTCACAACCCTTTCTTTTCCAGAGAAAACATGAAAACCGCAATGCATTTAAACTATCCTAAAACCGATAGCCACTAATTCCCGATACATCTTCATAAACCTTATGCCAAGTTTCGACCACATGGATTCTCACTTACCATAAAAAAAATCAACCCGGATAAAGAGAGACAAAAAATCCTAACTTTCCTAATCAAGCAGCAAAAAACCTAATCCAGATAAAACATATTCTAGTCAAGCAAACAATTCACACAATGAAAACACAAACCTCCTTGATCTTTCAATTCAAATCGCACCAAACACAGAACGATCAATTGAAACCAATAAAAAAATATGCACAAAAATTGAATTAAACACACAAAACTCAAAAATCAACAAAACCCATTATTATTTTTCTCTCTTAAACGTAATAACCGAGTTCAATCATAAGAAAAACATAATTCAATAACTAAAAGTTCGAAACTTTACCTTAATTTCTTCCAATTTCTCTGCGTTTTATATACAAGCAGAAAGTGGGTATGTGTAAAATCAATGTAGTTCCATAATTTAAGAGAGAATTGCAGGGTGGTTTTCTTTTTTTATTTCAATTATAAAATAAGTTGTTGCTATTAATATTAATGACAGATGAGAGTGAAATAGATTATTTTTGTGTTTTAAAAAAACTTTAAAAAATATATTTTTATTTGAAATTATTTATTTGTATTTTCTATTTTTATTAAAAATAAATTTTTAAAAATAAAATAATATTATTATTTTTAATTATTTTTTTAAGGTCTACAGTAATGATTATTTTTTTTAAAAAAATTACTTAAAAATATATTAAAATAATATTTTTTTATTTTTTAAATTTAATTTTTAATATTAGTATATTAAAATAATTTAAAAACATTAAACAATTAATTTTTTTAAAAAAGAAATTTAATTTCTTACAAACACTACCCTGGACAACAGATTTTGCGTCCAAAGCTTAAACTCCACCGTTTTGGATAGAGTGTTATTCAACTATTTAAGTAATTTTTTTCGTTTACTAATCTAATTTGGGAGTACAAACAAGTCAAGGTAGACTATTTAGCATTATGAATATATTACTCAATAATTTGATAATTTATTATTATTATTATTATTTAAAAAAAAAATTAGGAGCAATAGCTTTAAACTTAGCAATGCAATCTCATAGTAAGATCCAATCCAAGAATCCATTCCACGAACCATAGTCAATGCATCAATCCAAACTATAATTTCTTTAAAAAACATTCTAAAACCACGTTTCAATGTTCTTTTTTTTTAAAAAAAAAAAAAAAACTAAAAACAGCATTAACACCTTACATACTGGTTTCCGGATCGACCTGCCATGGACAGAATCATTGACATTTTTGTTGTATGATCAACTGCCTGCTTCTAAGTTTCATAGATAAGCACTTTGTCAAGAGCAGCACATTCACTTCTTTCAATTCTCAGTGCCAAAACTTATGGTGATCATATCCTTTATATTCACAAAGTTACAAACACCATTTTCCAACAATTCAATACGAGAAATATCAAAAACAGATGTGACTTGTTCAGTCAAGATAAATTTTAACATCAATCCCATTATCAATGAGAGACTGAACCACTGCTCTGATCTTTCCTTCAAACTTGTCCCTTTCCCTCGGAGTATAAGAGGCAGTATATACATCAGCTTCTCTCGCTCTATCAGCTAAGATTTGCCCAACGGCTAAACATGCAGGAATGTCTGAGCGGGACTTGAGCACAGCTTTAATGTCTTTAGAGTTGGTACCAGCAACTGCTACCTGCTTACTGGTCACTCTATGAGTGAGCGATGCTGAAACGAAACGCTTTGAAATAAAAACATCAAGTGTAAATGGCTCCATGTATGCTACAGTCCGCTGTTTAAATGATAAATGCTTGTTTGGGTTCTTCGACTTTTTCCCTTTCTGGTACGTGTATGGCCTGCTGTTATCATCATCAAGGAAATCTTCCACCCCAAAAAAGCTTCTGGGTGCACAATGAGCCTGCAAGGAAGCAATATTAGGAAGGTTTTCCTAACTGAAAGAACACAATGTACAAATATCGTGAATTCTTTCCTACATGAGACATCTAAACAATTGTCTCCCTTCCGGTCTACCAACGTGGGAAGCAAGTATTATTGTTCTTCAAGTCGCAAAGAACTTCCAAACACATATTGCTTGAAAATTTTAGCACATAGAAAGGGGGAGAGAAAAAGAAATAGATCCATATGAAACCTTACCCCTATTCAATCGCCATGTGAAAACTCGATCTATTCAATCCTTGGCAATAGATAATTCGCAGTGTAAAGCTTTTGACTTCTTTTCATCCACAAATTTAATAAAATGATATATGAACATACAAATACAGTACTTGTCCCAAAAACTTCTTATTCTGGATCATGCCCTGTGGTCACACCACCAGTAGTAGAAGTATATTATGAGTATTACTAATTATACTCAAGAACCAAATCAACTGTCTCTACTCTCCCACGAGAAAACCAGAACTCAGTGAATAACACCTTTGGCATCTCTGCTGCATCATTTTCCAATCCTAACATGCAATAAGCAGCGACAACAAAGCGAATGAGAATGATGCAATTAAAACCCAACACCCTTGGTTTCTCCAATGATTATAGTTCTCACAAAAACCTTTATCCTTTACATAAACTCATCGCATATTCCTTGTCGGTCACTTGACGGAATATCAAACTGTGCAATTCCTCACTCCAAATGCACCGCAATTACCATGATAAATCAAATGGATGGCCATGAAGGGGATTCGAATTAGGTTTTAAACTTGAATTCAACCCTTCAACTGGCTAAGAACCTTAATCTGTTAACCACTCACTCCACCAACACCAAGATGATCACTACTATAACTTCTGATTTTGAAAATTACAGAAGGAACAATAGGCAATAGAAATAAAACAAATTGAAAGACTAGTGTTTCTTTTTCTAGTCCCTTCAAATGCAGATAGTTCATCATTACATTAATCCATAGTGATTGATAAATAACCAAATATTTACACAAATCCATCAGATTAACCGAATGGGTATCTATAAAAACACAAGATTTACAACAAATAACATACCTGTCCATTGTGGAATCCAGTATTAGGCACATACAACCCAGGCCTTAACTTATCTCCTCCATTTGCAAAAAAACCCTTGTTCAAAACCTTTCCAAAAACTTGCTTCAACATGTTCCACTCACACCCAACAAAACTTACTCAACTATTCACTAGCTCTATATTCACCTGTTAACCACAACAAAATGAACCATTGATTAACTAAAACAACACTAAACGGAAAAGCATGAATCAAGCACATAAGCAACGAAACAACTAGTTGAACATGTTTATATATCCAAGGGGTGTTGGGAAATGAAATGAAAGAGAGAGATAAAAGGGAACTGTAGATTTTCTTATTTAGTAGGCATTTTATCTAACAGTTGGAGTGCAAAAAATCAATGAGCAAAACAAAAGCAAAAGTAATAGAAAGGGGTTGTTTCAAGAGAAAGGAGCATCATAGAAAGCAAATGTTGAATATAAACGTGTATGAACCATCAAGAAAAATGAGAGAGAGAAACCTGGATAGTCAGGAAGGCCAGAAAATTCCTCCACAAAGAGAGCGAGAGAAAACTTACATCACTGGGTATCGATTGGTTAAGTAGGAGAATGGACGGTCCATTAAATATCAAGTGTATTATTATCTATATTAATATTTGTAAAAGCTGACAGGAATGGGCATTTGGTCTAGTGGTATGATTCTCGCTTAGGGTGCGAGAGGTCCCGAGTTCAATTCTCGGAATGCCCCCTTCTTTTTGTTTTGTGTGCTTAATTTAGCCATAAGGTTCCTAGGTCAAATTTTTGGGATAATATTAGTGATATCACCTTGTTGATGCAAACTTAATCACATTAGGTTATTTCGGCTCAAATTGTGGATTTGACTAGGTTTAAGATTTGGATATTGGTTTGTATGTTATGATATTATTTCAGTTTTTTTAATTAAAACAATGTTTTTCAAACAAAATTTTTTAAAAAAATTATAAAATTAATCTGGTCGAGTCAATCTAAATTTGATCAGAACTACCTCTAAATTGATTTGAAATAAAATTCAATCCATATCATAATTTTAATAGATAAATTATTAAATTAGATCAAATTCTGTAATTATGATTCATATTACTATTTTCTTTTTCTCTCTCATGCTTTTTATAAAAATAAAATTATTTTACACAAAATCAGCTTTCCTTTGAAGGCTTTTGTCCATGTTATTAATTTTTGTCATGCATATATTTTTTTAAAAAAATTATCGTAATGTTTTTGTAACTCAAACATTATATTATTCCAGCTCCCACACATGTCAATAGTCATAATTTCTTTAGATAGAACTAGTTTGGGTGCCAACATTACACTTAAACCGAATTAAAAGTTTATTTAATGGGAAAAAAAATAATATGTAGACTATGTTAGATTTTTAATTAATAATAAAAATCTAAAATACACATTAAAAGCTTGATCAATGGGTTGAATAAAGCTAATGAAAGATTATATGTATAAAAAATGATAAAAAATGTTATCAATGGGTTAAATAAAAACTAGATCAATGTGTCAAGTGATGGACACTGATAAAGATATATAATATCATAATATGGTATGCTATTCATAATATTTATTTAATTATCTGTTAGCTTGTTTTGGAAGCAAAAAATAAAATTTGAATGGAAAACAAAATAATATCGTAATATGGTATGCTATTCCTTTGCTTTTTATTTGTTCAATGTTGCACCATGTTGTAGGGCATTGGATGACTTGAGTTCTAAATCCAACCATGTTGGATTTGGCTTAATGCGTGCCATTTGACCGAGGAGTTCAATCATGACTCGATCACCTCATTCAAACCCCAATCTGGCTCCAAAATAAATTTTAAGACACTTTCGTTTCAGACTTGTGCTTAAACTCGATTAAGCTTAAACGCAGAACAACAAAATATCAATGGAAGAAATCACAAAACAAAAGGAGTTCGGCAACATCATATTGGATTGGCCCCCTCTGGCCGGTCTAACCCATTAAATGCATAGTTAGGATCATGACAGAACCATAATGAACTCACCCGATTTAGCCAATTGTCTCTTAAGATTCCCTTTGCTTCCTTTTTCCTCGGTTAGGCCTTCATTAGGCTCCAGTGGATGAAGTTTGTGACTAAACTATAGAGCCACAAAAGAACTAGGGACCAAAATAATAAATTCATCTGAAGGAAAGCCAGATCAAAGTTCAACTGACAAATCAGTGTGATGCCACCAACCCACATGGAAAGGAAAATACAAGTCAGGAACATTTTGCAGTTCGAAGCAACAGAATCAAATAGAGAAATAGACTTCAGGATTATAACATCAAACAAGTTCGATTTGCAATTATGCAGAAGAAACACTTGTCATGCATTTCTAATCATATTCTTCAAAGCTTCAAAAGACAACAAGAATTTAAAGGAAACAAAACGTATATAACCTAATATGCAACACTATTTCATTAGCATTCATCAAAGAGGCTACAAGCCTACAACAAATCTGGAAACAACAAAAAACAACAGTTACGATGATTGGTTCCAGACATAAAACTGAAGAGAGCATCGTTCATCAAGTTCCAACTAACTTCCTAATGTTTCTCACAGGAAGTAATTGGGTAGCAATCCTATACACTAAGGATTAAAAAGGATGCTCTAACACGCACCACTTGCCAATTCAATCTACCAAAACTACAGGATTAGTAATAATTGATGAAGGATCAATCTCCCAATAGCTTCTTTCGCACCTATCTTTCTTTCCAGTGTGCTTGAAAGCAGAACACTGATGTGAAAATCTACTAAACTCGCCGCGTGGTATATCCAGAACCCTGGTAATTGATCTTTGGATTCTAGGAGCCCAGTAAAAATGTTTATTTCTATTAGCAGATTCATGTAGTTTAGCACGAATCAAAACTACAACTTTCACACTGCACTCATTATCTTCCAGAACTTCAACAATGTCAGATTCTCCATCAGAGCTATTCCAGGTCTTACACAGTGCCCATATCTCACCTTTTCTGGGGTGAATTTCATACCTGCTGTTACCAATGGATTGAGCTTTCAACAGATGAGAAAATTTGGAAGCAGAGAGCACCTTGTTTTTACCATTTTTAACTTTAAATGTCCCACAACAAACAGGCCTCGTTGCATCTTTTGGAGGCCAGCACACTTCAAGCATTGCCACGTGCAATCTGAAATTAGGGGTAGAATCAATCACCTTGATTTGACCATAATTCCTGGGCAGCCCATCCTCATTGCTGTAAAGTGCCCATATTTGATCAAGCTGAAATTTATCCTCTGACTTTTCCCTCTCAAAATTATAGCACTGTACTTCTAGTTCTACAACTTTACGACCTGGAGATATAGGGCTTAATATGAGACCAATTGAACCACCATCCTTCACAAACATCTTATCATCAGGTTTACTCAACAAACTTGGTTTCCCATTGCTTATATCATTGTTAGCTGCAGTATTCTCTTCGGTATCCTGATTAGCACTAACTTGACTATTTCTCTTGCTTAAATCCCTGGGAGATCTTCTAGGTGTCAAGGCATCAGCTGCAAGTTCACTCTTATCCTGTTTCCTAGGGGTTTCAATCCTCTCTTTAGCTGGAGATGAAATATCAATTCTTCCAGACTGGGCAAGGTTGCCAGGGTTTATGACTTTCCTGCTGTCCTTGTTGTTTGCAAATAGACCTGCAACAGCTACATTTCCGTCTATAGAAGATTTTCCAAAGATTGAGCTCACTCTTTCTGGCCCTGTCTTATTTTTCTTAGGCGTGCAAATCTTCTTGTTTGTGGATTTCAGTTCACCTTTGGGAGATTGAGACCAAGAATTAGTTGATTGACTATCCACATTTTCCTTCTCCATCTTAGTATCAATGGGATCACCAAGGTCATCAAGATTGCTAGGCAGAGAAGCAGGATCAAGTTCAAAAGACCCAGCAGGGACACCCTCTCCTTCCTTGCCAGACATTCTAAATGAAGGGATTCGGTGTGAGAACTTGTACAGCTCAGTTGGTGGAATGCAAAATTGGATAACCCCATCATGAGCAGCTCGCTGAAAAATGCTGACAAATCCTTTCACTTTATGCAAATAAGCAACCCCAATGCCGAAGTTTTCATCAAAATCTGATAGGACCTCCACAAATTCAAACATGTAAGGTGGTCTATGTTTTTCTGGTTCGGAACTCCATTTCATTTCCCAACCCTTGAAGAGCGCCCAGATTTCCCCCTTTTTAGGATATATCAAATAACTGCCTCTGCTACTGCCATTTATACAGCACACCTGATGAGAGAACATAGCACGATCTGCAGTTCTTTGAGAGCCCCCCCTTTCAAACTTACCACATGCAACAGGCAAATCCTTGTCAGACCAGTCTTTCTCATGTGCAACATCTGAGCTAGCTTCCAGCCAAGTTATCTGCAGCTTGAAACCAGGTGAGAGAACTTTCTTGACCCGAGCATAAAATCTTGGCATGCCATCTGTTGTATCATAAATAGCCCACACTTGATTAACAGCAAAACAGCTTTCTTCCTTGTCATTCTCAAAATTACTGAAATCTGGATCAGGGATCTCTAGGGTCTCTGAGAATAGTGGTTCATTAGAAAACACGTTAGAGGTGTCATCAACTTTGGGCATTCCATCTTTATTATCTGATTGTGCGTCTGCTTTCTCCACCATGGATGGTTCCTCCCCCTTCATCTCATAAACTTCAGTTCTCCTTTCCCTATTTGACAAGCTTTCTTCCAGAGTTGAACTTGCCTTTTGCTTGGCCTCTTTCTTATTTCTATCCACTGCAGCAGCAGCAGCAGCTGAAAGATGCTCTTTATTGTGCATCATCTCCTCTTTAGTGGCACTAGAGGATCTACTCACCCTTGGTCGTTTTGGTGAGGAGGAGACAAAATCATCATCATCAATTATTTTTTCCTTGTAAGAAACATTCTGCTTTTGCCTTGAAGATCTCCTAGGTTGATTACCTCCACAGGATCCTGAATTCTGTCCAGAAATAGTACTGTAATTTTCTTGAACAACCACGTCTTCATCACTGCTTGCTGTTTCAAAACCCTCACTAGATTCTACTTGAGACTGTTTTCCTCTCTTCCTGCTTGCAACTTTTGAACTTCCCAGATCTTTGGGTTTGGTAGGAACACCTTTCCCTGTTTGTACTCCCACATTCACATACCCGTTGGCTTTCTGTGATGGTTTAGAACCACCACAATTTTTCATGTTATTTCCTGATTTCACCTCATTCAGTTTAGAACTCCCACCAATGTCAACTGGTCTAAACCTGTCTGGAAAACTAGCATCAGAAGGGTTTCCACTGTTACTTTGTGGAGCAACTTTAGAAGGCCCTTGATTTGGAACTCCATTCTGATTGGGGAACTGACTCCAGGGAGATCCACATGGCACGCCATGGATATACAAATTGACAGCAATGAAAGAGTTCTGGCAATTTTGACAGCGCAATGTTTTATTCTGAAGCTCTTTGAAGTACTGGTACCTCATATTACAAGAGGAACAGCACGTCCAGAATGTCGGCCGCTGTGGAGCACTAGAAAACTTGTTAGCGTCGTGCTGCTTCTTGCTAATGGAATTCCAATTTGTCTTATGGGATGTTGGCTTTGGTGCAGCAGGTCTCAATGAACCTCTACACTTCATATCATACAAAGAACGCTTGGCTGGATCTGTAAGCACCCTATTAGCTTCACCAATCAGCTTGAAAGCTGCCTCTGCACCAGCAAACTTGTTCTTGTCAGGATGAAGCGTAAGCGCAAACTTTCTGTATTGCTTCTTGATGACTGCCTCATCAGAAAAGCGCTCGATCTGGAGAATTCCATACCAATCCATATCTGACCCATTTAATTTGTTTTGTGCAGAGCAATGAACCTCACAGACTGCCAACATTTGGGAAATATTATCTAGTTCGGGGTAGAGTTGCCGCGCTTTCAATGCAATCTTCCTTGCCCCTTCGAAATCACCATTTTGCATTTTCCTATCTGCAATATCCTTTGCTCTGATGGCCTCATCTTTGTTGCATTCCATGGTTGGTTGAAATCCAAGACCAGTAACTCAGACACGCTTGCTAATGTCACACGCAGAAAAACTAGGCAACAGTTTTTGCCCTGTCTTTCCAACCTCCAGCCATCATCCAAAATCTTCGAGCTGCATTAATACAGACCAGACATATTTAGTCCAAATTTCCCACCAGATCCACGTCCAGTAACAACAAATTACATGTACTCTGACAACAAAGAATAATCACTTAACATTTGAAAAAACATCAAAATGCTCTTCAAAATAGCAATCAAACTTAAACAGAAAGCACCAGAATCCCTCCACAAATAAAAACAGCAATCTAACTGACCCCAGGAGATTAAACAATAGAATTCAAAACCTGAAACCCACATCAAGATATAACAAAATTAATCAAAAGCATTCGCCCATTCCCAAAAAAAAAAAATACAGCACAGTCCATTTCAAGGCCTTCTAAACAGAAAACTTAAAAACGCACAGAAAAAAGAAAGAAAGAAAGAAAGAACATGTCATAATCATATTTCAGATTCACCAAACATAAACTCTCTTCAAGCTAGATTTCTAAATCTAAAAACTCTCTCTTGCCCACAACTAGAAATGAAAATCCAATAAACATAGAATAAAGTGTTAAAGCGTTAG
>Ga0307511_10007932_pt1 | contig 10653 bp, 10 predicted proteins | sample 13_EM_MG_FD_200266 | JGI IMG/M metagenome (GOLD analysis project Ga0307511, IMG submission 200266) | Populus trichocarpa ectomycorrhiza microbial communities from riparian zone in the Pacific Northwest, United States - 13_EM | ecosystem: Host-associated > Plants > Roots > Unclassified | place... | reverse complement strand
TGAAACGACTATCTTTGTGGACTCGGCTACTAGTATGAGCTGGACCGGCTCATGAATTTGTGGAGGCCATTGGTGACAAGTATCCATGCAATATTGAGTCCCAAGTGTCTAGGGTCTAAAGACAACCTGGCCAGTACCGACGGAGCTTTGTAGCCACATATCCCCCTCAGTTCGAGCTGTCGAATTCGTGGACATAACCCATTATCCGTCCACCCAATAATAAACAGGAGGAGCCCAGTTATGGCATATCCTAGTCCCGAAGCACATGCCCTATTATGGAATGAATATAGCTTTTCTCCGTTCCCCGAGAAGCCAGCTCATCCGGCCGCGGTGGCTATGCTAATGACGCATCTGTAAACGACAATTTTTGTGGCAATAGTGAGCCAAACTTTAGGCATATGGCCTAGGTAGGGCATTGCAAAATAGTCCAATGAAGATGTTCTAGATTGGAGGTCTCAGGTGTTTTGCATAAGCCATTGGCTGCACATCATTAGCGTGATCATCAATACAGAATCGTGCAGAACTACACTAGATTTGCTTTTGCGGTACCGGTCGCAGATATTGGTTAAACTATGAAACTTATCGTAGAAGTTCATTGTACCCGTACATAAACGCAATACATGAAGTAAATCACAAACTCCTACAAGGGAAATACATAACTTGACGCGGCAGCCGGGAGCGGACAACCAGACTAAGCCGGTAAGTGGAGCTTGTCAGTGCTCGTATACACTATACATGCTACTATCTTAATTATAAGCTTCCTATTTCTATCAGTTGCCTCCCCAGCCAGCAACAGGAGCCGAGGGAGCGAAGCCGTTGTTTCTGGGGAACTGATCATAGCAAATATACAGGAGTCGTTCATGCATGCGAAACTGTAGTAGGCCTAGAAAATAAGTTCGCGCGACCACGAACATCCTATAGTCTGGTTGCACAACCCGTGATGTCTCGAGCATGCTGAGCTGTCTCTTGTACTACACCTTCCGCCCCCCCGCTATGTTGCATCTCTTCGGTGAAATCGAGAGGCCTCTACGGGGAAAACTGGTGAATAGGATACCTTGTCGAAAACCCTGATCTTTCCCTTTCTAGTAGCTACTTGTGGGCAGATTGGCAACCTTGGCTCGGATTTTACAGCTATGTCTCGAATACCGGCAAGGTGTCTTACTCACCAGTTTTCCCGGTAGCAGCTTCATAGCCCAGCTACAGCGCACTCTGCAATTGGAAAATTACATGCAGCTACCGCATTGTTGATTCTGTTATCAGTTCTATGGAATCATCTAACCAGACTAGGAACCCATCAGTCTCGATCCGACCCGCGTTGAGGAAGTGTATACTTGTAGTCTCATGGGGGATGGAACCATAAACGTGTCTGAATACGAAACCTTACTTGACTTCAAGTCTATTATAATGGAATTCTAAACCTAAACCTACTAACCCTCTCACTAGCAGTGAACACAAGAACCCACTTTCGCAGTCTTCTGCGCCATGGCCAGCTATACATGTTCCTCCCACAGGGGATTTACTAGCTTTGCTGGACTCAAGGGCTGCTCTCAATTTTTATTTTGTGAGACATGCATCGAAGGTACCCAACCAGACTAGAAGGTGAGGCAGGGACTAGCGCTAACCAATTACGGTATCCAGCGGTGACTGCTATTTTTGGACTAGTTTTGATGTGTGGATGCCAAGCTTTACGGCAAGGATCCCCCACATTGTAAATCCGGCCGATGGTAAGCGAGCCAGGGATCTCCGGTTGAGATCTGGGGTTTAATTAACAAGCTCCTGGAGCACGACAGATTCTCCTCTTGATAACTCTCTCAGAATAATATAGGTGGTTTGCAATACCATGGCCTCAAAAGTCGTTAGTAGGGCCTGTGCCCGTACTGTGCTTGTCAAAACACCGCTTTCCCACATGTGCAGCCCTAAACTGGTACGGAATTTCTCGCCATTGATGCCTATACAGCAACACAAGCCTGTTCGTCAACCGCCCCATTCAGATAGGTATACATTCTTACTGATCGTGGGCCGCCTGCTATACCATCAGGAGCTAATTATCAATAAAATAACAGCATCCATTTCCCTGGTGCCCTGAAGTCAAGGTTCACATCAGCACTACAATTTCAGTCGCCAGGGGATGTCCCAGCTATACCTACATACCGCCTCATGGATACCGATGGAGTGGTCATCGATAAGGCCAACGAACCGAAAGTAGGACAGGAGATGGCTTTGAAGATGTACCGCGACATGGTTACAGGTGCGCTAGTGATCAAGGAAGTCCCACTGGTGAACATCAGCTAATAGTCACCCCCAGTGAGCATAATGGACTTAATTATGTACGACTCGCAGAGGCAAGGGAGGATAAGCTTCTACATGGTCTGTTTCACTGAATAGCCTATGCCTGCGTGAAATATGTTGATATTAGAATAGGTCAGTGCTGGAGAAGAAGGAGTGGCAGTTGGAAGCGCAGCGGCTTTAGAGCCAGATGATGTGATATTTTCCCAGTACAGAGAACAAGGGGTCCTTATGTATCGAGGTTATACATTAGATGAGGTAATGTGGTGATTTCCCTTACGAGGCCTGGTACAAGCCCTAACCTCAATCCAACATTCAGTTTATGAATCAGCTATTTGCGAACAAGAATGACTATGGGAAAGGAAGGAACATGCCAGTTCACTACATGAGTGAAAAGTTACGCCTTGTGAGGACTCCAGTGCGCTGTCTGGGTAGGTCTACTGCTAACTCATTGTCAAGCATCCAATATCTTCCCCACTTGCAACACAAATACCTCATGGTAGTTTCTTCCTCAGCCGCTCCCATTAAGAATTTATGTTAACAGTTAGGTTGCATTAGCTGTTGGAGCTGCGTATGTTACCTCTAGTGATTCTACCAAAGATTTGCTAATTTTGTTCTCAGTTATGCACTCAAAATGGACGGATCTCCTAACATCACCGTATGCTACTTTGGCGAAGGGGCAGCTTCTGAAGGGGACTTTCACGCAGCTCTTAACATTGCAGCAACTAGGGCATGCCCTGTTGTTTTCTTCTGCAGGAATAATGGCTATGCCATTAGTACACCTACATTGGAACAATATAAGGGGGATGGAGTTGCCAGTAGGGGAATGGGATATGGCATTGATACCATAAGAGTGGATGGAAATGATGTACGAAACCGATGGCCTATGTATCAATTGAAGGGCGAGCTTACCAAGTTGTGCAGATATGGGCCGTATATGAAGTTACTAAGCGGGCGAGGGAGATTGCCGTCACTCAACAGAAGCCAGGTAACATATGTGAATCATATTCACTGAAACAATTTGCTGACAAATTCCAGTGTTAATTGAGGCTATGTCATATCGAGTATCACATCACTCGACAAGTGACGACTCTTTTGCGTACAGAGCAAAAGATGAAGTTGAAGGTATGTGAGGGATAAAAATATATATATTTTTACGCTTAGTTGAAGTTCGATCCAATATGAGCTTTAACCTAACATGGATATCGCAGATTGGAAACGTCGTGACAATCCGATTACAAGGTTGGTGACCCTCGGCAATCCGTCACTGTCTAAAAATAAATGTTAATGCTATGTGTGTTCCTCACAAAGGCTACGGAAATACCTGGAAGCAAAGGGTTGGTGGTCAGCTGACGAAGACATGGCACTTCGGTCAAGCCTGAGAAAGGAAATACTCCAAGCCTTCTCACGAGCAGAGAAAACGAAACGACCACCAATCAAGAATTTGTTCATGGACATTTACGAAGAGCCGACCGAAGATCTCAAAGAACAGATGGCCGAGCTGAAGAGTATTTTGGAGAGGTATCCCGGGGAATATGACTTGGATAGCCATGAAGGTGGGAAAGATGGATTATAAGCTGGCCTGCTGTAATATATGCAAAATGTATTTTGGGAGTATGTGTAGGTGGCTCGTATCACCTCCCCAGAATCCTCTGAACAAATACATGTGGCTAACTACCATATAGAACTCTGGCCGGAACCTCTGGCACAAACCTCGATCGATTGCGTTCACTCTCTCGTGTAGTTGGGTTACTTTGGAAACCAAGTGCCGACGTTAAGGGAGCAAGGTTTTGTGACATGTATTATACCTATTTGAATATCTCTTTGAACGTGGGGTCTCAGTTGTGGTCAGCTCACTTATCTATGTGGCCTCATGAGAATATTTTTGACATGGCCTGTAACCCGCATTGGCAGTTGCATATGCAAGTCAACAGTGTGGGGGTCCTGAGCCTACTCCTACTCCTAATATATATGACTCTGCAGGGTTGTCATTGGTTGGCGGTATCAATCCTCAGCCAGCAAGGCATATCAATTACTCACATTCTGATCCACACAGATGGGTTGCTCTATTCCCGGTTTTCGTAATGCTCTGATTCATGAGGAGAAGACCTGATTGGTTACCATACTTTAAGTGTCCCATAGAACGTTTGAGGTTCAACAATTGTCAGACGAAAGTTCTAGGAGCCAGTCCCAAGCAGGTCACAATGAATGCGTGGCCCACTCATACCTCAAATATTTTTCCATAGCCTGAAATCTTGTATCTTTTCTGAGATCCGACGAAATCTGGCGAATCATCGGGATCGGGAATCGGCAGCCTCACTGAAGGAAATTGGGTGAGAGCAGGAAACTTGGCAGGTTTGGACCCAGGGTAGAATCCAAAAATAATGATTGTTTTGGAGGGAAGTGGTCAGACCGTTTATAAGTAATGAACCACAGCTAAATCAAAACACTGTTTCCACGCCCATAAAGAAACAAAGACTCACGAGTGTCATCCGAGTACAGCGTCCCATTGGTGTTGCTGCTGTAGCATCTGAAAATACGATATCACTTCAAAGTGCCGACCTTACTTTAGATAAAGTAGAGGAGCGACAACGCACCCGGGGAGACAGAACTGTAACCCCGAACGACCGGTCAGAATGAATCTATCAATCTACGAGCAGCTCGGCAAGACCCACGTGCACGAGTAGCAGTTACAGCCTTGCCTTCCTTGCATTTTTTTTGCTTTTATTTCCCAGATTTCCAGTGTGGTTGCGGCATGCACGTTGGTAGGGCGTTGATGCAAACCCCTTTGGCGATCCGGACCGTGGGAGAGGTGAACACGGACTGTCTCGGGTGCTTCAGTATGGGCTTCGCGACCGCACCAGAACAACGCCGGGCGGCTCACTGGAGCACGGAGCAGGCAGCAACAACTGCAATGGAAATCCAATTGCGCGTGCGGTGGGGAAGTGGCCGGAATGCCTAGTGCTGTGAAATCTTGGCACGCTACTCACACAAAAATTTTAGACGAAAAGATTGCCCCACCAAGCGCATTTCAGGGACCTTTTTGGCACCAGACTATCTTTTGGCAGGAGGGACACGAACAAATTTAAAGTGCTGTGGAGACTGTCAACTGCGCCGCCATTCAAAAGCAGGCCCCCCTCCTGGTTCAGTAGAATCTTCTCACTGCTTCATCCCCACCCGGCCGTCTTTCCTCCACATACCCAGAGAGCCATCTAAAGTACTGCTCGTAACCCGCAGGGAACGCATTCTCTCCTGTTCGGTGCAAGGGCAAGGGCACGCAGCGGTGCTTCTCCTGAGAGATCCTAACTCAACATCTCGCCTGCAATTTCCTCCTAGAAAATAAGCCCCTTAGCTATGGATGAACAAGCGTTTGTGACTCTGCTAGAGCATGTCCTTACTCGTGAGTTTCACCAGGCCAGTCCATGCTTCAGGGATTTGGAGTCTAACAAAGTGCTACAGCGGACACAAATATCGTGAAGGCTGCAACCCATGCTCTCCGCCAGGACTACTACACGAAGCCGGAATCTCTCCCAGCTTTGCTGCATGTTGTGACAGCTCACTCGAATCCGCAGCTTAGACAACTAGCTGCTGTTGAGGCACGGTCTCTAGTGCCAAAGTTCTGGGGAGGCAAGAAGGGCCCTAAGGTTGCGCCAGAGCTCAAGCAACAAATCCGGGATTCCCTTCTCCAGTCTACCATCGCGGAGGAAAATTCCCTCGTCAGGCACTCTTCTGCTCGTGTCATCAGCGCAATCGCTAAGATTGATCTCGCTAATGGAGAATGGACAAACCTCCCTCAGTTCTTGTCCCAGGCAGCCACTTCTGCTAAGGCCACAGATAGGGAAGTTGGTGTCTACATTTTGTACACATTGTTGGAAACCTTGGAAGAGGCTGTTTCGGATCGATCGCAAGAATTCTTCGCCCTATTCTCTCAGACAATCAATGACCAAGAGAGTGCGGCAGTTCGACTGAACACCCTTCTTGCCTTGGGCAAGATGGCAGAGTATCTCGTGGGTGATCAGGATCCCTTGGCAGTCAATGCTTTCAGGAATGTCCTTCCGCAGATGGTGAATGTCCTGAAAGAGCTCGTTAATAACAATGACGAGGAGAAGGCCAATCAAGCTTTCGAGGTCTTCCAAACTCTCCTCATTGTCGACCCAGCACTCACTGCCAATCATTTCAAGGATTTAGTGCAATTCATGATAGAACTTGCATCAGCAAAGAATGTCAGTGACGATTTCAGATCAAAGGCGATTAGTTTCCTTCTCAGCTGCTTGAGGTACAAGAGAATGAAAATGCAGGCTATGAAGTTTGGAGAGCAATTGACACTCCGGGCTTTGGAGATTGTCACCGAGTTCAAGGAGGATGATGATGCTGACGATATGAACCCCTCCCGATCAGCACTCTCCTTGCTCGACTATCTCTCTGCATCTCTTCCCCCCTCTCAGGTCATTGTGCCCCTACTGAAAGTACTACCGAGTTACGTCCAATCTCCCAGCCCAGAGTACCGAAAGGCGGCCGTGCTTGGCCTCGGAATGTGTGTTGAGGGAGCTCCTGAGTTCGTTGCCACCCAGATTCACTTCATTCTACCTACAGTCCTCAACCTGCTCGTCGATCCGGAGCTCAAAGTTCGTCAAGCTGCTCTCCACACTATTGCCAGGCTTGCAGATGACCTCCCTGAGGAGATCGGAAAGGAGCACTCCAAACTCATTCCGGCTTTCATTGGTCTTCTTGACTCAAGCGATGGTCTAGATATCTGGAAGGCTACCTGCAATGCTGTCGATGCGGTTTTCGTTGGTATTGATAAGGAGGAGGTCGCGAACTACTTACCAGAGCTCATGCCACGACTTTCCAGGATGTTCCAGCAAGAAGATTTGAACCTCAAGGGTGCTGCAGTAGCGGCCATCGGGTCTACTGCCTCGTCCGCAAAAGATCTTTTCATGCCATACTTTCAGGACACCATGAGTGCCCTTTTGCCGTTTGCTCATGGCAAGAACAGCGAGGCTGAGCTTGACCTCCGAGGAATAATTATGGATGCCATGACCGGTATCTCAGAGTCTGTTGGCCGAGAGGCGTTCACTCCATTTGTCACAAATCTCATGGATGCCGCTTACGAGGCCTTGAACCTCGGTCACCCTAGATTGAAGGAGACAAGCTTCATGTTTTTCTCTGCAATGGCTAGGGTGTACGAGGAGGACTTCGGCCCCTTTATGGAGAAGGTCCTTAACTCCTTGTTTGAGAGCTTAGATCAGGAAGAGACCGATATGGACGACGATGAGATTAATGAAGCTCTTCAAGTTACATCCGTTGGAACTCCAGGCTCCTCCAAGGCTCCTGTCGAAGGTGTTGTCATCGACCTCCCTGGGTCCGGAGATGAGGAGGATATGGATGAAGAGGACGTGTGGGATGAACTCACTGCTGTCAACGCTGTGGCTTTGGAGAAAGAAGTTGCTGCAGAGGTTATGGGTGAAGTCCTTGCCAATTGCACACGCGGATATCTCCCCTATCTCAGCAGGACCGTCGACGTCTTGACCCAGAAGCTTCAGCACCCATACGAAGGTGTCAGGAAGGCTGCCGTTTCGACACTTTGGAGAGCATACGCCACTTTCTGGGCCTTTAGTGAGGAGCAAGGTCAGATGCAGAAATGGGTCCCAGGGCTTCCCTTGGTTGTCCAGCCTACTGAAGATTTGAGAAATTTTGGTGCCCTGGTCATGACTGCTACCATCAACTTGTTGAAGGATGAACATGACAGGAGCACTGTCACCGAGATTTGCCGCAACATCGCTGAGACCCTCAAGCTTTGCGGCCCAGCCATAATTAGTGCTGGCCCAGCAGTGGAGGATATTTGTGCCCAAATCCAGATCATCCTCAGGAAACAGCACACTTGCCAGCTTGACCTTGAGGAGGAGGAAGATGAGGAACAGCCTGATCTGCAAGAGTCTGCTGAATATGACTGGATCCTGATTGACACTGCTATGGATGTCTCTCTTGGTTTGGCTGCCGCTCTTGGACCAGCATATCGTGAGCTCTTCACCTTATTCGAGAAGCCAATCCTCAAATATGCCAGCAGCTCAGAATCTACCGAGAGGAGTACTTCGGTCGGCGTGATTGCTGACAGCATCAGATACATGGAGGTGGGCTGCACCCAATACACTCCAGTAAGTTGTTCGTAATTTCCACTATCAAATTTCTTGCTGACACCTATCCTCTTCTAGCAATTGATGAAGATTCTCCTTCACCGACTCTCCGATGAAGACCCCGAGACCAAGTCCAACGCTGCCTATGCTGTTGGCCTTCTCTGCTTGAAGAGCCAAAACGCTCAAGAGACCCTCAAACACTACAACACCATTCTTCAGAAGCTTGAACCCCTCCTCCAGATCCAGCACCATAGGTTGCTTGATAATGCCTGTGGATGTCTCGCACGAATGATCATGGCTCACCCTGAGGCAATTCCTATTGTAGATGTCCTTCCACAGCTGGTCCAGCAATTGCCATTGAAGGAGGATTTCGATGAAAATGCCCCAATCTACGAGATGTTTGTTCAGCTGTGTAAGTCATGACTCTTCACTGACTAATCAGTGTTTGCAGAATGAATACTGACTGGACTTTTTGATATATATAGACAAGGCTTCGAACCAAGTTGTCTTCAACTTGACTCCACAGCTCGCCCCACTGTTTGCTCACGTCCTCTCTCCTCCTGAGGAGCAGCTTAACCCTGACACTCGAGGGCAACTTGTCGAGCTTATCAAGTTTATCCATTTTAAGGATACTAGCGTTCTTGCAGGCTACCCTAACTTGGTGCAAATTGCCAGTAGCTAGATGGGTGAAGTAGAGGGATGGGGGAGGTGAAATGAGGGTTGGGTTCGCTATCGGTGATCGACCCCATTTATGATTTTGACATTAGCCTGCCTCCATTCAGCCTAGTAATTCCTTTGACTCTTTTTTACATCTCCCTTTGTCCTCTTGACCGTGGTATCAAAATTGTTTCCTAGATGTGGTGGGGTTTTCAGTTCTGGTATGGGGTTTTTCGGCATTTTTTCCTTGGTTTGATGAATGATAATGATTGTCCTTTTCCTGGCTTCCTTTTCCTCTGGTAGGCGCAGGGCGCGTAGTCATTTCACTCACCTGGTTCCTTCTAATAATACCTCCGACGACAGCTATGCGAGGTTTTCTTTCAATATTCGCACTACATTTTCCGTTGATCGTCGGCCAGTTGCTGACGCCGAGTTTCATTTCACCGCCTGCTGGCGGCTGGCACTGCTCTTGTTCATTGTATTCACTTGCAAGTTCGCGCCTTGGAAATGCAGTGAAGTGCCTTTATTTGACTCATAACTTGTGCCGCCTCCGACTGATGATGTGATACACCCTGTGAATAACATAGGCATGTAGATGTCAGGGTAAGCCCGTCCATGTGAGCCCGCGATGAGTCACATGACGACTCTCGCTTAAATTCCCCACCACACCAAAATTATGCCCCACCACCACCACCTCCACCACTTACAACAGGCATCCAAATCCACACACAAGGTCAGCTAAACACCAACGGCATCACGAATCTGGTTCCCATCTAATTATACAGAACAACCTGCTCCTGAACTTGCAAGCATTTGAAGCTTAAAAGCTCCCCCATTGACCCTAGCCACCCAAAACGCCCATATCCCCCACATAAAGTATGGGCAAGTCAAGCAAAGACAAACGAGACTCATACTACCGTCTCGCAAAAGAGCAAGGTTACTCTCCTCTACAAAACTCACTATTTCGTACTGTCATAATTAACTCTCCCCCATAGGCTACCGCGCCCGCTCAGCATTCAAGCTCCTCCAACTTAACGAGCAATTCAACCTCTTCCCCACCATCGACACAGCTGATTCAAGTATCTCGAAGCCATCTACCACCCCACAAGTCCGTCGCGTTGTCGACCTCTGCGCTGCCCCTGGCTCATGGTCACAAGTCCTCAGCCGCCATCTCTCCCCCCTCTCCACCCCAGACCAACCAATCACCATCGTCGCGCTCGATCTCCAACCTATGACACCCCTTCCCGGGGTGGTTACGCTACAAGCAGATATCACCCACCCTAGCACACTTCCCTTACTACTCTCGCACCTCCGTGGCGGATCCCAATCGAAATCTAAAGCAGGGGATGATGATGCCTCGGCACTAGCAGACCTCGTCCTCTCCGACGGTGCCCCCGATGTAACAGGCCTGCACGATCTCGACGAATACATTCAATCTCAACTCCTCCTCAGTGCACTGACCCTCGCTGCATGCGTACTCCGCCCCGGGGGTACGTTTGTAGCGAAAATCTTTAGGGGCAGGGATGTAGGAGTGTTATTCATCAAACTCCGTTGTGTATTTGACCGAGTCAGCGTC
>Ga0307511_10007931_pt1 | contig 10653 bp, 12 predicted proteins | sample 13_EM_MG_FD_200266 | JGI IMG/M metagenome (GOLD analysis project Ga0307511, IMG submission 200266) | Populus trichocarpa ectomycorrhiza microbial communities from riparian zone in the Pacific Northwest, United States - 13_EM | ecosystem: Host-associated > Plants > Roots > Unclassified | place... | reverse complement strand
ACGTGTGAATGTACAAAGGGGGAGATGGTGACTGGAGGAAAGGTAGTTTTGCGCGGAAACCCAACCCCCTGTTCGTGAAACACTTGGCGGGTGAGCCGACTGAGGTTGCGGGTATACGGGCGAGAACAGCCGTTCGAGTTCGGATGGTCGGGGAGGGGAGATGGGCGAATGGAGGCGCGTGGTTAACGGAGGTGATGATCACAAAACAGTTCGGGGAGATCATGTCGAGATGAGCGAAAGGCACAAATGCATCCCCCACCCCGTACCTGATCTCCTGCGGCTTATACCAAAATCCAAACGAGACCGCAGAGGTATTTAAACCCCCGGCCATCTTCCCGTCTGGCTCACATCCCCCCGTCTCCTCCTCCTGCCTCATCTCCTCCTCCTCCTATCCTCCCAGCCATGTTCCATATCCACCCCGCCTCTCAGATCGAAGCCTCCAAGCACTCCAGGCACGTACTCGAGCTCACAAAGCTTCGCGTCAACAGAAACCTAGTCGGTACGTATCCTATGCCTGTAACCGAGTGGGCGCAGCAGAGTCACTTACAGCCACAACAGAATATCTCGTTCGTGAGACAACCGACACGGTCAACCAAGCCATTGGATCCTCTTCCTCTTCTCGTGGACGTGAGTCCCGGCGGCCTGAATCGGCTGATTTCGCGGAGTTTGCCGCCAACGTGATCGGCCGGGCGGAAATTCCGACCACCGTCCTCCTCGTCACCCTCGTCTACATCTACCGCTCGCGACCCCACCTCTCCGTCGAAGCTGAGGAATGGGCTCTCCACCGCGTCTTCCTCGGTGCTCTCATGCTCGCTTCAAAGGTATGTGCCGTGTTTCAGATCATCAACCCTGCCCGTCGCCCCCTTCTGATCTCCCGTTGATCCTCGCAGTTCACGAATGATTCCACTCTTCAAAACGTTCACTGGGCGATCGCAACTGGCATCTTCGGGAAACGTGACGTCGGCAGGATCGAACGCGAGTTTTTGGATGTACTTGATTGGGATCTGACAGTCAGTGAGAGCGAAATTGCCGACCTGTACCCCGCCATCATCGCTCTCTACTCTCGGGTACAATACGTCAACAGCCCCATACCCTCTCGTCCTCCCCGCTGCCCAACCTTCACCCTCGACCCCAACTCGTCCGACAGCGACGATTCAAGTTCTTCCGCCTCGTCTTCTCCACGAACACCCTGCGATTCAGAAAAAACGACACAGTTCGTCAAGTACGATCCATCAAAACACCGCGACTTTCATCACATGCGACAGAGTTCCAATTCCCAATCACAGTGGACTCAGAATCAGAAACTCATCGCTGCATTAGCGAGCGAGTACTGTCCGATGGTAGCAGCTTAAGCTCTACCGACCCATGGTCTTCTTATTATTCCCTTACACCATGTACGCTTGACGCTTCCTCGCCCTTCACTTTCTCCTCAAAAGTTGTACCAGCACGGCACCCATCGGTCCTGATTGTTTCCTTAGACGTGTAGAATACCCCATGTACCATCAACTTGTAACACCATATAATTCGTATTTATCCTCACGAAATTTGAGCTAGAGTTACGCTTACGCATGCATCTGAACCCCCAAAACGCGTTCGACATCTCGGCTGTTTCTAGCGCTTGCCATACCCGAGACTTGCTCTCTCCCGCGCACAGTCATCTAGGACCGACGACAACCTTCGGGCCGCTGATGCGCCTGAACCTGTGTACGCTTAACAGTGAGTACTACCCTCTCTCTCGCGTTCGCGTGTTCAGTCCCCTGAAACCCAATCCTTCAAGAGTCTGGACTACAGTGATGGACCATCGATGATCACCAACGGACGGAATGCCTCCGCCTGCCTAGCTACCCGAAATTCAAATCCTCACTCGACGTTGGGTCGTTTTTACCGTTCACCTCGCATACCTTCGGATCGTGATGCCGATACTTCAAGCTTCAAGAAGCGAACACCCGACGATCCTTATGTACGAATTACCTTTGCTTGGACCGGAGGTCACAATGACGAGTACTTAGGTACGTTCCCCCATGGCATCAACTCGATGACCCGCCGTTCAATTCTTCCATCACCGCGCAGCCCTTCACCATCAAGCGGCACCGAGATCTCGCTATTATGTAGAAGTCGCGAACCGAGTCGAGCCCCCCCTCGGAAGCTACGGCGAATCCCTCCCCCACATTTCTACAAGCTTTCGCCTCCACCCTCCGGACCTGTTTCCGGAGCTTTCACACAGGGATCGCGGAAACGTGATGACACGCCGCGTACGCGAGTGTGATTTCTATTCAAGCCGGACGAATGGCCCACCACCCGCGATATAATACAAACGGTTGTTCAATTAATGAGGTAATATGTTTTCCCCTCCTCGGGCCGCCTTGCCGCCAGCTTAAGTGATCCTTGTTGTCACTGCTATAGACTCTTATCATCGATCCCGAACTCCGCCTGGCATATACACTCGATCGGATGAAGTGTCGGAATACCGGATGAGTCCACTCGCCTCTTCGTGTTTTAGTCGCAGCTTTTCGGATTCTTATGATAAACCGGGCCCCAAAAGCCTCTCATTGCGGAGGTTCGATGCGTTCTCGTATGTGGAAGGGAGGGGCAACGCGACTACTGGGATGGGGTAATCAAACGGAAGTGTGGCATCCATGAAGAGTCGGTGATTCTCTCAAGGGCGACGAGTTCCAGGTGGTCCAAGTCGATGACCCCGGGCTGGACGCGATATTCCAGGTACGACGGGTTCGCTTCCTTTCCTTTCATTTCCTGATCCGGTACATGATTCAGAACACCGCTGTTGAAGTCAGACACTCGATCTTACCTCGAAGAAGGCTCTCGTCCACTTCGCCACTTCAGTAGCGAGCATTGCACGACTAATATGACCGGGCTCGTCCCCCCCAGTTAACGTTAGAACCTGTAAGAGTCCTTAATAACCATGCAATGAAACGCGCGAACCGGCACCGACCTGCCCCATCCACTTCTCATACGGTAGCCACTACAAACGGGATTCGAGACCATCATCGAATAGTGCCGGTGATTGGACGGGCGCACCTCGAATCCGAGGGAGATGTAGGATTTGCAATCGACGAACATTGTATCGTCCCTCCCACCTAAGCCAGTGTACCGCTCCTGTAGCGCGTCCACGAGCGGATAACCACACTTTCCGTTCGTGTTGAACAGTATCGTCTCTTGTGGCACGTGTAGGGGTGAAGTATCTGTCCGCTGGGGAATACAGGCGCCACCAGCACAACCACATATGCAGGAATCCACGACCGTTGTATCCTTGGGGGTGATCATAAGCACAGCAGAATGAAGCCTTGAAATTTGAGAGGACTCACCCGGTTTCTCACTGTGAGGTCGATGGGGGTGGGACCTTTCGCAGTCTCATCCGCCGGGCGCGCCGGGCCTGGGGTAGGATTTTCCTCGTGTGCTTCTGCGGCTACCTCTTCTCCTGGGTGCACCAGTCCCGGTATAGAACTCCGCCCACGTGCTTCCGACGTCGACCCCTCCATAAGATCTCCTCGGTCCGTTTTTTGTACTTGTTGCAGAGGATCGACACGTTCTTGTGTGTGGGAGGAAGTGACAGGGGAGGGACATCTTGGCGAACGGGCAATCAGACGGAACTGCGGCGTCCAGGAGGATCCGGAGACCTTCTCAAGAGCAACAAGTTCCAGGTGGTCCAGATCATTGACTCCAGGCTGGACGCGATACTCAAGGTGTGACGGATCAGCTTCCTTTCCTTTCATTTCCTGATCCGGTCCATGATTCAGAACACCGTTGTTCTCGCCAGGCACTTGATCTTACCTCGAAGAAGGCTCTCGTCCACTTCGCCACCTCGGTAGCGAGTGCTGCACGGTTAATATGTCCAGGCTCCTCCCCCCCAGTTAACGTTAGAACCTGTAAGAGTCCTTAATAACCATGCAATGAAACGCGCGAACCGGCACTGACCTGCCCCGTCCACTTCTCATACGGTAGCCACTACAAACGGGATTCGAGACCGTCATCAAATAGTGCCGGTGAATGGACGGGCGCACCTCGAATCCGAGGGAGATGTAGGATTTGCAATCGACGAACATTGTATCGTCCCTCCCACCTAAGCCAGTGTACCGCTCCTTTAGCGCGTCCACGAGTGGATAACCACACTTTCCGTTCAAGTTGAACAGTATCGTCTCTTGTGGCACGTGTCGAGGGGGGTTGTCGGTCCGCTGGGGAATACAGGCACCACCAGCACAACCACATATGCAGGAGGTCATGAGCGTGGTATCCTTTGAGGTTCTCATAAACACAACAGATTGAAGCCTTGAAATTTAGGAGGACTCACCCGGTTTCTCACTGTGGGGCCGACGGGGATGGGACCTTTTATGGCCTCTTCCGCTAGGTGCGCTGGGCCTGGTGTTGGACTCTGCTCGTGCGCTTCTGCGGCTACCCCGCCGACGGGGTGCACCAGGCACGGTACGGAACTCCACTCATGTCCTTTTGACCTCTCTATAACGTCGCCTCGGCTCAATGTTTGTACCTGTCGTGCGCGTTCTTGTGTGTTGGAGGAAGTGATGGGGGAGGCATATCCTAGCGGGCGGGATGGATCGATCAAACGCAAGTGCGGCATCCACGAGGATTTGGAGACCCTCTTGAGAGCAACGAGTTCTAGGTGGTTCAGGTCTATGGTTCCGGGTTGGACGCGGTACTCTCGGTACGCCGGGTCTGCATCCTTTCCTTCCATTTCCTGATACAATCCTAGGTTCAGCGGACAGGTACCCAAGCCAGGTGCTAGATATTACCTTAAGGAAGGCGTCGATCCTCTTCGCCACCTCAGTAGCGAGCTTTGCACGGGTAATATGATCCTGGTCCCTCCGCCAAGTCAACGTTCGAATCTATAGGACTCATTAATGCTTATGTAATGGGACTCGGGGTTATCACCGACCTGCCTTGTCCATTTCTCATACGGCAGCCACTGCAAACAGGATTCAAGACCGCCATTGGATCCTGTAGACGTAGATGAACGTACCTCAAGTCTAATGGATATGGAGGATTTGCAAGTGACGAACATCTTGTCATCTCTTCCATCGAGGCCGGTGTACTGCTTCTTGAGTGCGTCTTTAAGGGGATAACCACACTCTCCGTTCACGCTGAACAGTATCATCTCTTGCAGTTCGGCTTCAGAAACAGGATCGGTCCTTGGTCTCTCATATTCGCGCTGTGGAATGCAGCCACCGCGATTACAACCACACAAACAGGACTCCGTAAACGTAACGAAGGCGGAACTCTTGGGGGTCTCTGTCAGAACAACTTAATCACACCTCAACTCAGAGCACTCACCATGTTGCCCTCCCTTAGACTGGCGGAACTAGTAAACCCCAACGCTGAAGCCTCATCTGAATACCCCATCCAAACCTCGGTGGAGATGGAGGGGACAGGGGACACGCGTTGGTAGGCACCCAACCCGTCCACCAACCACGAGGGGCTGATTGTTCCGTCGTGGGGGAGGGACAGTCGCTCAAGCACTGGAACAGTACGACTTCGAGGCTCGTCCAGAATGGAATAAGTAACATCGCTGGAATCAACGTCCCGAGTCATTGTTGTGAAGGCGGGGGGAGAGGGAGAGATGGGGGAGCAGTCGTGGTTTTATATGGTCGACTTCCTGCAGGAAGTTAGAACACAGGGTGACGCTCAGCGGCTCAGCCGTGCAGTGTTGTTGATTGGGTTCCGATACGGAGCCAATCAACGCTAACATAGACGCGAGCACCGCCTGCAGGCACTCGAACTAACCCGCTGGGGTTCGTGTTTGTGGACGTTCCGGCGGATTGTTCGGTGAAGTGGTGTGAAGAATAACGAGAGTACGGACACGACATCCTTAAGCACCGTCAACCTATCGATCGGCCCGGGAGTCTACATACCTCGTTTCCGGGGGTCACAGAGTTTGGAGGCCCGTGGCCAGAAGCCAGCTGGCTAAGGTAGGGCAGGGGACGGGGTAGCTGCCATACAATTCAATGGATCGTCAATGCACTCGGCCTCGCGTTTCGGACTCACGGCTCGACACGTCCAGCATACTTAACTTTCCCATAAAGAACTTGGTCAGTTGGTGCAGAAATTGAATAGCTGGGCGTTCTGGGTTACGCCACCATCCACATTACAATCCTCCACCCAATCACCATGTCTCGGAATTCTAGTCTCCTAGTCCGGAGTTGCGAGGACAGACAGGGTATTTAGCCCTCACGGGTTCATGTTGTAAGGGACCGACCCGTGTTTCGCATCCTGAATTCTGAACGATGCACAGGGGATTCATGGGGCTTACATGGGCGGTCCCGGAGCTTGGAAGAGGCGTGATGCTCCAGCCATAAGTGATGTACGAACATTAGTTGAAGAACAGAGTGGGTGTGGTCACAAGAGAGGCGGCGACAAAGATCGAGGTGGCAACTATCTGCGACTCGGACGTCATTGATCCCCGTTATCGACCGTGAGTTCCGCCAAGCAGAAACTCTCGATCGGGGGACTCGGACTAAGTATCGGATGCGATCATCTGCCTCTTCGTGTTTTGGTCAGGGCTTTTCGAATTTTTGTGATAAACCGGCCCCAAAAGCCTAAAGGCATCTTAGGCGACTGTGGAACCCCTGCGGCTACCTCCGAGTGCGCAGGAGCTGGCGCAAAACTCTGCCGATGCGCTTTCGACCCCTTCCTAGTGTCGCCTCGGTTTACTTTCAGTCTTCGTTCCGGTGGTTTGACGTGTTCTTGTGTGTGGGGAGAAGCTTTAGGGGGGAGACGCAGCGGCGACTGAGTTGGGGGAATCAAACGGAAGTGCGGCATCCATGAGGATTTGCCGACTCTCTTGAGGGCAACGAGTTCTAGGTGGTCCAGGTCAACGATCCCGGGCTGAACACGATACTCCAGGTACAACGGATTTGCTTCGTTTTCTTTCATTTCCTGATCCGGTCCCAAATTCAGCACGCCGCTGCTCAATTCGAGCACTTGACGTTACCTCGAAGAAGGCTCTCATCCACCTTGCTACCTCGGTAGCAAGCATTGCACGGTTAATATTATCAGGTTCTTCCTCCAAAGTTAACGTTAGGATCTGTAAGTGTCATTGATGTTCACATGGTGAAACGCATGAGTCAGCACCAACCTGCCCTGTCCACTTCTCATACGGTAGCCACTGTAAACAGAATTCGATACTGTTATTGGACAGTGTTGTGTACGAGGGGGCGCACCTCAAGTCTTAGGGAGATGTAGGATTTGCAATCAACGAACATTTTGTCACCTCTTCCATCTAGGTCGATGTACTGCTTCTTCAGTGCATCTACAAGAGGATAGCCGCACTTTCCGTTCACGGTGAACAGAATCATCTCTTGCAGGTTGTGTTGAGAGGGAGTATCAAACCCTTGTTCATTACATCCGCGCTGGGGAATGCAGGTGCCACCACCACAGCCACATATACAAGAGTCCACGGGTGTAGTATAGGCGGTATCCTGGGAAATTCCCATAAACACAGCAGGATAAAACCATAAAATTTACCAGGCTCACCTGGTTGCCCACTGCGCAACTGACGGGGGTGGGCGCTCGCGTCTTGTCGCTTGAGTGGGCTTTAGTGGGATTAGAGGGAGCGGGTGGTGGAAGAAGCGAGGGTTGGTTATTGTGCGAGAGAAGGTCGTGGTTTCCCTGCGCCGACAGGAGATCGGCGGTTCTTTTAGTATGGAGGGGGGACTGTTGCCTGAATCTCGGATCAATGTTAGGCAGACAGAGTTGTGAAGAGGGCCGGTAAAATAGTCGAGGTTGCCAGCTCCCAGCGGAGACTTGCTCAAGCGCGGCGAGGCGCAGGTCTTTAGCTTGGATCAAATCTGATCCAACTCTCCACATGATGTATTCGGGAGTGATGGTTTTTTCTTGCATTATCTGCAGGGATCAATCGATAAACACCCGATTCAGCCTAATAGAGCATGGAGACGAACATTGATGAAACGCTCGACGACCTTAGCCACCTCTGTGGCGAGTTTTGACAGGCTGATCTTTTTGGGGGATTTACACCAATCGAAAGTTCGTAACTGAGACTCTTGGGTTTGGTCTCACGCCGGTTATATCACGTCGGCCAACTCACCTGGAAATCATGGGGCGGATACCCTGGCCACTATGCAGCCGATGAGTGCCTGCGTCTCGCCAAGGGCAGTGAGATCCATTCACCTCAAATCGTAGGGTAATGGTGAAACCGGCCTCGCTTAACACCGGAAGATCACGGCAAACTAAGCCAGTATACTCCCCCTTCAAGGCCGCGGCTACTGGAATATACGAGCCATCTTCCCGGGTGAACAACACTAGGTTCTGGTTGGTTAGCAAATTCCGGCCTGCTCCCTTTTCGTACCTCCTTTGAGGTACGCACACGCCATTTTTTTGCGAAAGTTGCATCTGTGCCGGTGGGAATTGGTCGGTCGGTACGTTTGGAAACAACACGATGTCGCTCACCCCTTCAATGGGCGATGTTATTGAGCTGATATTTTCCTCGAGGTTCCGTAGAACGTTCCGTAGAAAGTCATCATCCATTGAAACCCCAGCAGAAGTGGAAGGAGCAGGAGAAGGGCGCTGGTGATGGCTGCCTTCAGATATGTGTGGGGGAAGTGAAGACGAGTTGTGCCGCGAGAGAAGGTCGTAGTATCCGTACACAAACAATGAGGGATTGTTGGTTCCGCTGTGGGGGGACGGTGGTCTGGCTCTTGGAGTGATTGGGCCGCGAGGATGGTTCTAGGTGGCAGGTAGGGAACGTCCTCGGGGCCAACGGGGTCTTGGATCACGGTTGCGGATGCGGAGAGAGGGGAATATGATGGTGGCTTGTATGTGTGGGCGCCTGGAAGTCCGAACACAGGACATCAGCAAAATTGCACTCCAGGCGCCCACACTCTGTGGGGACTGGCAACCCACTGCCAAAAAGTGATCGCGCCCGGATTTTCCCACACACTGAAACCAGGCCGCACTTTTGCTAGCTCTTGATCACCATAATGCCACATGTCACACATTGTTTGAATACGTACGTCGTGAGGGGGCGGGGTGAAGGTCAATGCACTAACAAGGCTCCGGGAGGGAATCACATGAAACAGTAGAAATTTGAGTTTTGTTCAGAAACCACCCAACTTAGTGATTGAGTCGCATGCCACTGTGACCGTACAGGGGTAAATGCGCAACTCTCTTTCAGACAATATCCGTTGAACAGGTGTGAAGCGCCCGGTCGACGGCGTCAACCGGTCCGATAGTGACCATCCAGATCACGCTTATTAGCGACCCGGATACCCGGATTGATGGTGTCTTAATGGCTGCCTCCATTATGTCACGTGTGCCCTTAAGGCACCAAACATGACCAAACATGGTCTGTGCGCATTATGTAGTATGTATAAATATGCGGTCCCCCACTCTATGCAATACATCACTTCTCTCTTCTCTTCCACCATCTCCTCCCTTCTCAAGCCTCCCTCTCCTCTCACCCCAAGGTAAGACTTAGAGTATCCTCGTAGTATATCTTGTATTAGTATAGATATACCGGTGCATGCTCAACAGGTTATGAGCCCGGGCAATGCCCCTCCCCTACTGTGCTTCTTAGCTACGATGGGGAGTAGCTCTAATCTTACCTAGCGCCCTTAGTGGCTGCTTGCGCTATCCATGATGATGCGCAGGGGTGAACAACCCTGTCTCCCAGGGTAACCACCCAGAGACGTTGATGAACATGTCCATGTTTGTAGAGCCCAATCACGCCGCTGGTCTAACCAGTGTACGCCTCTGACGGGAAGGTCTGTAGTACACCCCCATACGTACCTGTCAAACATGTACAAACACATGGTCTGTGCGCCCTAGCCTGGCCTATATATACCCGAGACCTTACGTCCCATACCCTCAGTTCTTTCTCCTTCACTGAGGCGTATGTTCCCTTCCCTTTATCTTCCCTTGATCTATTTCGCTGACAACGCTTACAGTATAGCCTAACGCGTATATCTCACAGGTTAGATACTCAATATAGTTCTTTCTCCTTCACTGAGGCTATAGCCTAACGCGTATATCTCACAGTACCAGGCGACGGCAAAACCAAGGCAATCATAAATTGATCCTTGGGAGGACCCTCTGTTCCAACTACCCTCTGCAGTGGACACCGAGGCAGACAGAGAAGTCACATACCTCTGACGTTGCTGACTAGAGCACATTCCATTCATATGTTGTGAACATACGCTGACTACTCCTTGATTTGTAGATCCTATCTCGTCAAGATGTCCTCCATGATCTCCACCGTTCCCGTCCTCACCGGCCCCAACTACCAACAGTGGGCCCCCGCCATGACTAGCTTCCTGCTAAGTCAAGGACAATGGGAGGTCATTGTCAAGGCCGCACCATCACCTATCGCCTATGTGGCCGCTACCGACGATACCCCCGAGGAACCAGGAAACGAGGATAAGGTTGAAAAATGGCAGAAAATCGCCTACAAAGCTGTAGGAAATTGTCACGATTTTCACCTTTTCACTCATTTTCTTCTAAGTTCGAAGTGCCCAAACACTCGTTCAAATCATGACATGGCGTTATCTTATCTTATCTTATCTTATCTTTTCTTTTCACACTTCAAAGTCACACCATCAAGACGAGGAAAACAGATAGTATTGGAATACCGATAAAGAACTATCTATTGGGAAGAAGCCGCTACAACCCACG
>Ga0307511_10007930_pt1 | contig 10653 bp, 7 predicted proteins | sample 13_EM_MG_FD_200266 | JGI IMG/M metagenome (GOLD analysis project Ga0307511, IMG submission 200266) | Populus trichocarpa ectomycorrhiza microbial communities from riparian zone in the Pacific Northwest, United States - 13_EM | ecosystem: Host-associated > Plants > Roots > Unclassified | place... | reverse complement strand
AGAGGATAAAATTGCTTTAGAGGGAAGCCAAAATGATGACTTGAAGAATGATGGTATTGTGAAAGAGAAGAGCATTTCAATTGATGCGAGAAAGACTGAAGATGATTCTCTACAAATAAAATTGAAGTTGGAAATGGAAGAAAAATTGCGTAAAGAAGAAACTGATAGGCTTGCTGAAGAAAAATTGCGTAAGCAAGAAATTGAGAGGCTTGCTGAGGAAAACTTCTCTAAGGGTAACAAATTGTTTGTCTATCCGCAGATGGTGAAACCCGATGAAGACATAGAAGTGTTCCTTAATAGAAGTCTATCAACCTTGAGTGACGAACCAGATATTTTGATTATGGGAGCATTCAATGACTGGAGATGGAAATCTTTTACCTTTAGGTTGAGCAAGACCCATCTCAATGGGGATTGGTGGTCTTGCCAGGTTCATGTTCCAAAAGAAGCATATAAGATGGACTTTGTGTTCTTCAATGGGCAAGATGTCTATGACAATAATGACAGGAAGGATTTCTACATTCTTGTTGAAGGTGGAATGGATGCATTTGCATTTGATGATTTCTTGCTTGAGGAAAAACGTCGGGAACTGGAGAAACTTGCAAAGGAGCAAGCTGTGAAGGAAAGATTAGCAGAAGAGCAGAGGCGAAGAGAAGCAGAGAAGGCTGCAAGTGAAGCTGATAGAGCACAGGCAAGGGCAGAAATTGAAAAAAGGAGAAGAACATTGCAAGAACTGATGAAAAAGGCTGCAAGGTCCTTCAATAATGTTTGCCACGTAGAACCTAGTGAGTTCAAAGGTGAGGACACGATCAAGTTATATTATAACAAAAGCTCAGGTCCTCTAGCCCATGCTAATGACCTTTGGGTTCATGGGGGGCATAATAATTGGAAGGATGGATTGTCCATTGTTGAGAGACTTGTCAGCTCTGACAAAAAGGATGGCGATTGGTGGTATGCTAATGGTATGCTTGAATATATCTTCTTTAATCTAGTAATGGTGCTTTTTTTCTTTTTACATTGTCTATTGAGCCTTATAGTCACACGAACAATTTGTTTTTGATTATCATGAAATTTCAATCTGGCGTGGTACATTTTAGGGAAATTGGAAGAAAGAAGAAATTGGCAATGTTATTTATTTTTAATTAATAGAAAAGGTCCCTGATATTCTTCTTTTATGAATTATTACTGCATGATTCTTCTCTTCATCTCTTTTGGTGGGCCTGGATGCACCTTTTTAAAACTGGCACAAGAATGATGCTATGTCTGTGTCAACCTTGCCCTGCATGATTCTGTTTTGTTGGTTTATCCTTGCTGTATCATAGGAATTTTTTGTTCAACAATGTCTTTTGCAGTTGTTGTACCTGATCGAGCCTTTGTCCTGGATTGGGTCTTTGCTGATGGTCCACCTCAGAATGCCACTGTGTATGATAACAATCATCGCCAAGATTTCCATGCTATTGTCCCAAATGGTATTCCTGAAGAATTGTATTGGGTTGAGGAAGAACAGCAAATATATAGGAAACTACAGGAAAAGAGGAGGTTAAGAGAGGACGCTATACGTGCCAAGGTCAGTTAACATGATGCTACATTCGAAGTACTAGAATTAGAATAGGAGGATCAAGATTTTGTGCTCTGGCACTTATAAAAGCATGATTGGTTATCTTTGAATCACGCACAACATAAACATGGCTGAAATTTCTACCACATGTTTTGTGGTCTGCTAGTAACCTTGGCTCCCATACTGAACACGTAGAACAGCCACTTAACTTTCTGCTGCTGGTCACTCTGAGTGTATGTTATCTTGTTAACAAGTGCCATTAGTGGAATTCTTTAACAGTTAAAAGAGGTTGTCTGTTCTGCATCCTTCTTTGGACTTATTTTTTGTTAAATTTTATGAAATCTTGTCATATTGTAACTTTCTGAATTTCAAGTTTACTAAGTCCCGCTGCCTCTATGCTTTCTCTTGTCTCAGGCTGAGAAAACAGCACGTATTAAAGCTGAAACAAAGGAACAAACTTTGAAAAGGTTTCTGCTGTCACAAAAGCATATAGTTTATACTGAGCCTCTTGATGTTCAGGCTGGAAGCACCGTGACAGTTTTCTATAATCCTGCTAACACCATTCTGAATGGTAAACCTGAAGTTTGGTTCAGAGGTTCATTCAACCGTTGGACCCACCGCAAGGGTCCATTGCCACCTCAGAAAATGTTGCCTGCAGATAATGGCTCTCACGTCAAAGCCACTGGTAAGCTTTTAGTTCCAGCTTTCATTCTTTGTTCTTTTATGTGTGATAAGAATTATTTATTTATTTAGCAATTTCCTTCCATTTAATATGGTGGCTTATCTTCAGTTTATGTGTGATTGTAGCATTCATATTTTGGTGTTTGTATCATCTTTGCTGTTGTCGCCTCACTCTGGGTTTTTCTTGTCATGGACATTGTAAGCAGTGTCATACAGCTCACAGATGACTTTCATTGGGTTCAATTTCATTCATATCTGATGCCAAGGAATTTCTTTCCAGCATGCATTTTAGCTCATTATCCCTTAAGTAGGCAAGTTAATCATCTATACGCAAGTTTAAATGTGTAAAGGATGATGGCATATCATGTCAGTACAGATAGCACACTTACTAAGAGACTGGGTTTTTTCAGGAAAAAAGGTTTCATTTTGTGTGTTTTTTGCAGTCAAGGTTCCATTGGATGCCTACATGATGGATTTTGTATTCTCTGAGAAGGAAGATGGTGGAATTTTTGACAATAGAGAAGGCATGGATTATCACATACCAGTGTCTGGAGGAATTGCAAAAGAACCACCGATGCACATTGTGCATATTGCTGTTGAAATGGCCCCAATCGCGAAGGTAATTTTAATGTATAACGTGTATGATACTGTCTTGGTGCTAAACTTTCTTGGTGCTACGGCGTTTGAAAGTTACATTATTGTCAAAGAAATAAATTCATTGTTTTTTAAGTATATTAGCCATTACGTATAAGGTGTGAACTATCCATTTCACTTCTAACATCTCCTTTTCCACCTTAACCTAACATCCTTCACGGCTTTCTTGATTTCTCTGTTTTGTCTCAATTACATCTACTCCTGACTTGTTCTCTCTTTTTCTTTCATTGAATATAAGGTCTTTTTAAAACAATCAGGAGCAAATAGTGATATTAATTTTCTAGACTGAATCCAAAGTGTTTGGACTCGAGCCTTTTAACCACATTGGTATCTATTCTGTATCATTAAGACACGGTGAGTTATAGGCTACTAAACCTTTCAATTTTCTTGACACCTCACTCATCAAAAGCCCAAATAATTGAAAGAAACGTGTTAAGGTGCTAACATGTAAGGTAGGAAAAGAGCCTCCAAATACCAGAAGCAGATTAATGTGTAGCATAGCTTATAGACACACACACACACAAGCCATAAAAATTGGGTTATGACTTCATATGAAAGGCAAACTTTGAGTCATGAGCAACATTTTTCTACTAGTAGAATAGGGGACGGAGTCTTGTTTCCGAGCATAACTTCTCACAACAAGTTATGTGCTTAGTGAATTAACCCTCATTTGCATTCCGTTGGCTAAAGTACACCATTAAGCAACTTGTCTTAAAATAACAAAATAACGTACTTCTTATTCTTTATTTTATTTTATTTTTTGTATACTTGTACAACTATTCTGTGATAAATCTCTTGCAGGTTGGTGGGCTTGGTGATGTTGTGACTAGTCTCTCCCGTGCAGTTCAAGATTTAAACCACAGTGTGGACATCATTCTTCCAAAGTATGACTGTATGAAGATTAGCCATGTAAGCTCATTGCAGCTTCCACAAATTGAAGATTTTGTGTTATTCATCCTTTAGTGTATTTTTATGTCCCACACTTGGTCTTACACCTCTCTGTTGGAGGGTCCATTAATAGAGATTGTTGAAGTATTAGTCCTTCATATTATGTTTGGATGATTTAAGTATCAGAATGTTGCAGTTCACTAGCAAGGGTAGGGTACGCCCCCCCCCCCCAAAAAAAAAAAAAAAAAAAACTCTTCCAAATAAAATAATAATTATAGCAATAATGAATTGGCACTTATAAAGCATGCACTACTATTACAAGATCATGTGTCTTTCAATAAGAAAAGTGATTTGTCCTGTAAGAATTAAAATGACACTATCAAACTAAATAGTAGGTTTTGCATCTTGTTTTTCTGTAAAACATGAAGCACTGCTTCCATTAAATCTTTAAACGTGCTCTCTGAAACAGGTGAAAGATTTGCACTACCAGAGAAGCTATTCCTGGGGTGGGACTGAAATAAAAGTATGGTTTGGGAAGGTGGAAGGCCTTTCTGTCTATTTCTTGGAGCCTCAAAATGGGTAACTTTTGTGCTCTACAGTACCCTCAAAGTGTTGCCTGCTTGTACATATTGTTCCACCATAATTATCACTTCATATAACAAAATGCCTGATAAGGTCTCCTGATGCATTATTTTCTTGCAGAATGTTTTGGGCAGGTTGCGTATATGGCTGCAAGAATGATGGGGAGAGATTTGGTTTCTTTTGCCATGCAGCCCTTGAATTTTTACAACAAAGTGGATTTCATCCTGTAAGTTAAATGATTTGATTCAGCATCAAGCAGTTATTTTGTTAAAATGGTTACTGGTTCTTAGAATATCTCTTTTGCATGGGTGGTAAATTTTACTTAATACATAATGAAGTTATGATGTCATTCATTGACTACACCCTAATAAAGCCCATATATAAACATTGTGATAGGAAAAATACAATTAATTATGTGTAGAAGAATGGATTTCAGGAAGTTATTCTCCATGACCAACTTTCAAAACCAGCTTTTGCTGCTGGTTGGGCAACTGGTTGCGACAATGATTGTTAATCTGTGATATCTATCTGACCAAATCAACCAGCCCCGTCCTTCTGAATATGCTCATTGAATCTATTTCTTTTCTTCCTAAGACGTGTTAATCAGTGCTTTACACTTCCAGGATATTATCCATTGCCATGATTGGTCTAGTGCTCCAGTTGCATGGTTGTTTAAGGACCATTATATGCATTATGGTCTTAGTAAATCCCGGGTAGTCTTCACCATTCATAATCTTGAATTTGGGGCAAACAACATTGGGAAAGCTATGGCATATTCTGACAAGGCTACAACTGTAAGTAATTGTTGTTCTTTCTTTTGCATTTTCTAGTTTTTCAATCAACTTTTTTTTAATAATATTTTCACACTTTTATGATTTCTGTGGCGGCACCTGAGAATATATTTTTTTTGTTGTTGTTGTTTTTGCAGGTATCTCCCACATATTCAAGGGAGATTTCAGGAAATCCTTTAATTGCTTCTCATCTCCACAAGTTCCATGGCATCCTAAATGGAATTGACCCTGATATATGGGACCCTTATAATGATACATACATTCCTGTAAGTGGGTTACCATATCATTTTGAATTTTTTTGACTGATGGTTCTTGAAATGAAGTCCATAAGTTCTAAACGCTTCCTAGTATGCTCCATCTTCCATGAATTTGCAACCTACTAATTGGATACATACATCTATGCATTAGAAGTGAAATGAAAGATTGGCCCTGTGAATGCATGGCCATGCGTGGTTGAAGATTGCAATTGGAATCCATTCTGAAATGCAAGTGCCATTATTTGTCTTTAATGCATATGCAAACATTGAGGGTTGTCATTTTGATGGAAACTCTATGCGTACCTTTTTTGATTACTTTTCGAGGTTTAAGATGGTTTATTAGAACGGAGCACTTTTTTGTCTTTAATTGTAATCTTCTTTGGAGATTCAGATTTCTTCCGCCATGCAATTGTGGCTAATATCTATTATTCCAGGTACCTTATACTTCCGAGAATGTTGTTGAAGGAAAAAGAGCTGCCAAGGAGGCTTTGCAACAAAGGCTTGGTTTGAAAAAGGCTGATCTTCCTCTGGTAGGAATAATTACTCGCTTGACACATCAAAAGGGAATCCATCTCATCAAGCATGCAATTTGGCGCACCTTAGAGCGCGGTGGGCAGGTTCTTTTCTATCCGATTTCCTGTTTCTCAAGTTCTCTTCTTATTGTGGATTATTTATCAGCCCATAGGACTGCTTTTCAACAATATCTATCTCTGCCAGCTATTTCCCAATCATTAAAGTGCAATGCTAGCAGTAAATGTTTTGGTTCTGTTGACTGATTTAGATACACCAAGACAATAACATGTCTCTTGAATAGTGGCACAGAATTGCATAGTGAAAAACCATTAAATGCATGCCACTTTTTCGCTTTAAATGGGAACCATTCCTTTGCAGAGTATTGCTTAGTTATTGGATTGCTAACAGTTGAGAATGTGGCCAATTTCTTGTTTGGCAGTGTAGACTCCTTTAATGTTGGACATGATCTCAACACTTGACCCATCACTTATTTAAAGAAAAAAAAGTTACAAGTACTGTAATCCATCTAGGTTTCCTTCCAGCACAGAGCAGCATTGGGAGTGGCCTGAAGCATCCTGACTGCTGTGTAATCTGGCTGATGCATCGCCACCTACCCACCCCCAACTTATCCTGTCTTCTATCTTTCCTTGTGTTTCTGTTATTGTGATTCAGCAATAATATCATCACAGTTATGATCTGAATGCCAACATAAGAATTATGGAAGTCCATTAGTAGGTCTTAAGTCATCTGCAGGTTTGAACAATGCATATGTTGAAGCATAATAACATCTTACCATTTCTGTGAAATGAAATTTGTGTATAGGTTGTACTGCTTGGTTCAGCTCCAGATCCCCGTGTCCAGAATGATTTTGTGAATTTGGCCAACCACTTGCATTCTAGTCACCATGACCGTGCTCGCCTTTGTTTGACTTATGATGAGCCTCTTTCGCACTTGGTATTCTCCTGGAACTTCACATTCAATTTTTATTTCAATGAACTTACCTCTTCCTTTTGCAACTGACCAGGAAAATCTTCTTTTTTGTTTGGTAGATATATGCGGGTGCTGATTTCATTCTAGTCCCATCTATTTTTGAGCCTTGTGGACTGACCCAGCTTACTGCTATGAGATATGGTTCAATAGCTGTTGTTCGAAAAACTGGAGGTGAGTACCTATCTTTCTTTTACGTTGACAAAATTTCTCAACTTATTCTAGTTTTTTTTTTTTTCAAAAAAAGAAGAAAAATGAACTCCAATGAATTATTCTTTAAATATAAGAAGAATTTCCTTTTTAAACTTGTTCTAGACCCACTTTTGAGGTGTGTATGTTGACCACCAGGTTGTCATTGCACCTACAAAAAAGAGAGAAAAACTCTGATGGTGCTTTATATTATTATCACTAGTAACGAGGATGAGGGGTTTGGGTAGAGGAAGTGTTACTAGCTCTTGGATACTTCATACTGTGCTTTTTTGGCATGTGGTAGACTTGAAATTAATTTCTACTTTCGTAGTCAAATGCCTTGCGACTCTGTGGTGCTTCTTGACAAGATTACTGTTTACAAGTTCTCTAGTGCACTTCTCAAGCTAGTACCAGCAATTATAGTATGCTAAGTAGTCCATTTTCATGCTATTTCTTCTTTAGGGCTTTTCGACACTGTGTTTGATGTTGACCATGACAAAGAAAGAGCCAAAGCACAAGGTCTTGAACCAAATGGATTTAACTTTGATGGAGCTGACCCTGCTGGTGTTGATTATGCTCTAAATAGGTGAGTGGATGTTTATCTTCTTTAGTGAACTGCATGTTTAAACACACGCACACAAGTTATGTCTCCGATGTTTCCCCTTTGGAAAATCTTGAATATGAGGATATCATCGGTGCAATTTAACACCCACAAACTTGAACACACGGTAAACTATCGTTCCCAGTGTCTGCCCTGATATAATCTTAATGTGAAGATGCCATACCATTTAACATATGCTACTGACGTGTAGTGCCTGGAGTACATAAGCAAGCCAATTGGCAATTCTTTTGGTTCTTTTTCCTCATCACGGAAAACTTCTTTTGCCATCTTATTTTTGTACTAGAACTTTATCTTCATTCTTGAACATGTGAAGAAGAAACAATTAAAGTTTTGATGGGGATGCTGTAAAATGTTAAGATGACACTGATCCCTCTTGCCTGTTATCGCTTGCATATGCAAGCTTGCCTTTTGAATATATTTTGTTCGGTAATATTTATTTTCCAATGAATATTTCAGGGCAATCTCTGCCTGGTACGACGGTCGGGATTGGTTTAACTCGATGTGTAAAAAGGTGATGGAGCAAGACTGGTCTTGGAATAAGCCTGCTCTCGATTACTTGGAGCTTTACCATTCAGCACGCAAGTGAAAACAAGAAATCAGTAGGCCAAGAGAGCAATATGCAACTCAATCCGGTACCATAGTTTGTACATGTTTAGTGGCACACCTCTGATTTTTTTATCATTCCACAGGGTAATTTCTTGCACATAGGTTGCCCACTCCAAATAATATGCTAGGTCATATCAGTATTCAGTGTTGGAGCTCGAAATGGATCGTCCATTTTTGTGTAGCACAAAACTATAGGCTACACCTTTATGTACCTTTGATCGCTTATATTATCAATCAATATTCATTAGCATCTCCAAAAGGGGCTAATCCTAGAGGTTTATTTTTTCCAAAATTCAGCATGCATCTTGGTTGTGGCTTGCACGAGAGGGATAGTGGAGGTCTGTCGTTAACAAACCCTAACCCTTCTGTTGTCACTTGGGTTCGAGTTCCTGACTTGAGATGCCTTTGTTTCTGCATTTAATTACAAGACAATTAACACATCATACAAGTCATATGATTACATCTCCTTCACATGAAAAGCACCAGCTCAACATTTTTTCCAGGAAAGTTCATGTCTTCACTGCGTTTAGGCTGCCACTTTTGATTACAAACTGTGGAGATTGAACGTCACTGTTGACAACTTGAGGGAATTGACTGTAACTTCGTACATACCCTCTCAAGAAGGGCCCCAGCTAGCAAGTACAATTTTCCATATCAACTGGCCACCGAGTTTGCCATATTAGCCACAGAAGTTGCTTCATCTCTGGCTTGGCATTGAAGAGACCAAAGACCGGTGGGGATGATTGCTTAATGACTTTTATGTGTACCTTGATGTGCAGGGGTTTAAGACTATGGTAACCATTATTTTTAAAATATATATTAAAATAATATTTTTAAAATTTTATTTTTAATATTAGCGCAACAAAATAATATAATTATTTTAAAATAATATTAACTTTAGAATTATAAAACTTAGTCTAACATATTGATTTAGTTGCGATCTGTTGATCTAAAACCTAATTTAGATTTAGTTTTAAAATAAACTAGATGGAAGTTTACATGATAAAAACATGGTTGATTTATGGACCATCAAAAACCGGTTTAATTTTTTTAAGAAAAACCAATATTATATTGTTTTGACTTTTTTAAGAAAAACCCATGAGGTTTGAATCATAATAACTAAAGCATAACAACTACATGAGGATTGAATCGTAGTGGCAAATGTACAAAGAAAGAGCAAAATCTATCTTAAACCCTAGGGTTGGTCAACCCTCTCAAATTTATTACCACTAGATCTCAAAAGCACCACACGAACAATCCCCATAAAAAGCAGAAAAGGGTGTTGAGGTGTGGTTCGCTTCTCCTATCATCAAGACTTTACTATTAGATCCTTTTTGGATGGTAGGAAATGGATTCTTTTGTATAATGATTCATGAGCTCTTGATAAGTTGATTTGTGTGCTTTTACTTGGATCCCACACAACTATGTATTCAACTCATAATCCCAGTTAGTGAAGCGTGTTATGCCGTGATTGGTTATTAAAAAAAAGCCTATTATTTGGTTTTGGTAGTGCCGCCAATCGTGTGGTTGGCCACGTTACCAAACGGGTACTGAGATCTTAAAGTGTTAAGCACTTGTAAATTATACTTGACTATAAATTCTTCATTAAAAATAAAAACAAAATAATAATAATTGCGGTTGTTCGATTATTTATCGAATTAGCTATGTCAATTGTGCTCCTTCGAGGGCCAGAAAAAAGAGAGAAAAAAACAATGTAAAGCAGACGTAGGAGTGTTTTTTTTTATAAAAAAAATAATGTTAAATGATAAAAAAAAATATATGTTAACTCGTGTTATACCATTAAACTCATGACCCGAGTCATTTGATTAAAAGCAACAAATTTAAAAAAAAAATTTAAAGCTCAATCCTCAATAAATCAAATGTTGAAAAATGAATTTAAAAAACAAAATCTACCATGCAAAAGGTTTTAAAAAACAATTGCAGTTATAAGCTAAAAAAAGATCTAAGCCTGCTCGAGTCAACTCATCAAAGCTCTAGGTCATGTTATAACCCGCAAAAAGAAAAATTAAAAAAATCATGAAACCTAATTTTTTAAAAAATTTTGAATTATGAGATGGAAAAAAAATAAGTCCAAAAAAATATTTATGTCACCCCTTGTTAGATTATAAAACCTTTGCCCCGAGCTTTGATTGAAATCACCAAATATGAAAAAACAACAAATGTCAATTCTCAATTAATTAAATATTGAATGATAAAATTAAAAAAAATCAATAACTCAAAAGGATCCCAAAGAAAAAAAGTAACTAAAAGGAAAAAAAAAGGTTTGGGGGCCTACCTAGGTTAATCCGCAAAACTTATAAACTATAT
>Ga0307511_10007928_pt1 | contig 10654 bp, 7 predicted proteins | sample 13_EM_MG_FD_200266 | JGI IMG/M metagenome (GOLD analysis project Ga0307511, IMG submission 200266) | Populus trichocarpa ectomycorrhiza microbial communities from riparian zone in the Pacific Northwest, United States - 13_EM | ecosystem: Host-associated > Plants > Roots > Unclassified | place... | reverse complement strand
GAGATGAGCACATTTTTTGGTTTCAAGTCACGATGCAAAATTCCAAGGCTGTGGTAGTACGAGGTACCACTGAGAATCTTTTGCATAAGGTCCTGCAACACCCAAAACTTTTCTCAATTAAGAACACAACGCAAGTTAAATAATCCTTTTACCTTTACTATGACTGGATCTTCGAATCTCGGTGATTTTTCCTCCAAAAGCTCTTTCATATTGAAATTGAAGAGCTCAAACACAAAGCACAGGTTGCCATCATGGAAGAAGGCGCGCTGTAACCTGTGAATCAACTTCATGTATATATTAAGGGTCATCGGAGGACAAAACCTTTTTTCTAAGTAGAGGAAACAGCACACCTGACAATGTTGTGATGTTCTATTTCATACAGCAGATATATCTCTCCAGCCAACTTCTTTGTAATTTCAGCCTGCAAAAGAGGAATCATTTTCACAGCTACCGCTTGATTAGTAGCTCTGTCAATAGCTGAATAAACAATTCCATAGGCTCCTCCTCCTAGTGGATAACCGTCCCTTTTAATTTCGTAATTCTCCATTTCAAAATGTCCTGCGCCAACGAAACATAATAAATTCACAAATCAAATTTGTGAAACAAACAATTATTGTGGTTACTGAGAAAATAACCCTTTTTTTAGTCATATGGCTTCAAAGAGGTATTTCCTCTGTTTGCCCTTTCTCAAAATACTAGCCATCATGGTCCAGAGTAAAAAACTCTCAGCTTCATATATCACACTTAGAAATCCCCTTTTTTTTCAGTTCATATACAGGTTGTGACACCCATCCTAACCCTGATCATCGCCATCAATTTACCTGCAGTCTGCTATGTCTCTGTTCTAACAAGGAAAACTAATGAACTGTTTAGAACGAACAGACTACGTTGTCTCCACACAACTTTTATTACAAGTAAACCCTGAGAGCATGAGCATCGAATCCAAAAACAGTAACCAAAGCATGAAGACCATCTAAGTCCCATTTATGAACAAGTAAATTCTTCACATTAACGACCTCTCTCATATCAAATTCACTTCAAATAACCACAAGCTTCTCTAGGAAAAAAAGAGAATCTATATTTTCATGTAAATTGCTATCCATTTATGATCCTCTAACATACCATAAGCTGTGCTTGTAGAGAATTCTTCATTCGAAGTAAATTTCCATATAGATATGTCCTCGCGGCCAGCAGAACCGTGAGGAAACAGCACATACTAATTTCTGTGTTCTTTTTAAATTTAGCAAGCCAATCACAAGTATTATCAAACAATTATTAACTAAAACATACTAAATTTACAAATCAAGATTTCTGTATCCTTTGTTTGTTTGGCTACTAAATTGAACTCCAAAACTCGACCAGTAGATAATTAATTCTTCTGATATTTAGTTATTTGATTTTGATTTTCTCTTCAGTTAGATTTTCCTAGCAACCGAACAAACATAGGCTAGAAAACTCACCTGTTTGAAGAAAGTTAAAACAAATCCGCTGGAGTTTGTTGCTGCCTTTGAGAGAAAATGAAAACCAACGAACATATATATATATATATATATATTGCGTGGTCCCGATCTAAGCTAAGGTAAAGATGACACGTGTGCTAAAAAGAAAACGAGAGAAGAGCGGGAATTTGTGGATTGGTGAAATGCCTTAACTTCCATAACAAGATTGAGCGGTTACCTATAGCCATTTCACCCATTATGTTTTCTTCTTCTTAAAATCCAAGCTCTCTCGCACTTGATTTCAAGCGCGCTCTCTCTCTCTCTCACACACAAATTACTCTCTCCATTTCACCGGGCTGCGATTTTTTACGGTTTATGGACCGTGGGGGAGCCGGATTATTGACATCCATGATGAATACAGCTGCAACTATTTCATTTTTGCTTGTTGCGAATGATTTTCATGGTGAACTTACAGTGCTCTTTTACCTGGAGACCAGCCCATGTCTGAGTTGTGGCATTTGTACTTGATTCAAGAGTTCATCGAGTCCTTCCTTTGTTTTCTGCTGTTCTGGGTAGATGATAGATATTAGTCATGTGTTGCATTTGACCTAGAGGTCTATATTGTTCTTTTTCATACATGATATTCCAGGATGTTGTAGTATTCTGTTAATGAATGTGATGCAATCGGTCACATTTGCTGGTACGAGCTGATCAAATTTTGTATGCTTCCAACTCTGCATTCGTAAATTTTCCGCTGTAGTCTTTCTAATGTTCGATAATATGGAGAAGCTAGCTGTATCTATCTGAGATTATATTAAGCAACAAACAAGCTCGGGAACAGTCATTTAGAATCTAACACGACCAAACACTGCCTCCAGTGAGAGATAGACGAAACTTTTGTGCTTGCTCCATTGATTTCTGGTTCATCTTACTTCTGAGACAGACTCACCATTTCTTCTTTTGAGTTTCTTCTTTGGAATTTGATGTTGCCTCGTAAGACGGAATATAAAAGAGCTGGTTATTAAACAATAAGCTGGAGGTAAACCTTCACTGTTTATTTTGCTCATTCCCCCGAGACTTTGAAGAATTCCCTTGAAAGCATGGCATTTTTACACTCCATTTATATTGCTGTATTCTGTCTATATCTTCTTATCATGCAGGGGACCGTTCTATAATTAGATTTGTTTGCATTTAGATTCTTGGAACTGATCATAGATGCTGAATTCTGACAAGGGCAATAAGTGAATGCTGGGAACCAACGGAAGTTTTGAAGCAAACGATAAGCTACTAAATGCTGTTCTCAAAAAGAGAAAAAGATCGAAATGCCTATAATGTAATGTGGTGCATGCTTCTCAAAACACAAGCACAAATTAAAAGCAATTGAAAACTCAATTTATTATGAATTAAATCCAAATTGAGGTTGGGTGTACAGGGCCAACATATTGCCAGAAAAAATTTAATGTAAACAAGCTATATACTGCTAACTTAATTAAATTGAGTTCTAAATTGTGAAATTAAATCTACTGAAAATCTTTATTTGAGAGGATCATGATCAAGCATGGACAATCCAGGATAAACTAATAATTCCACTCACTGGTTTGAATACAAATTTGCTTTAGACACTTTCCGGGGGGACCCTGCTATAAGGTTCACAGCACCGTAAACATTCGTGAGCGATTACATCTAGAGTTTGTCATGAAGGGAATTAGCTAAAAATATAAATGCATCCATGCACGCCCCTTTAAATTTCTGTCAACGTTATCATCGTGATAAACAAAAAAAATATATATATAAAAAAAAATCAATCGCTTGTTTGTGAATGCGGAGCTCAAGTTTATCTGATTCAACAATCAACATGTATACACATTGAGACCATCAAGAGCAATCCAATACATAAATAAATAAATTTCTCAAATTTCAATGGCAATTAAGATGCCATGGAGCTTTTCTAGTTGTAAAATAGAGAGCTTTGGTTGGTATCGAGTCCTTTAATCCTTAAGCTTTTACCCTTGTACTAGCGCTTTTCTAGCAGTAAAATGGAGAGCTTTGGTTTGTATCAAGTCCCTTGATCCTTGATCCTTGATCTTTCATCCTTGTCCTTTTGTGAGGACTGGCTCCGGGTGTCCTCCCTTGCGGAGGAAGCATTGAAAGGCCCAAGTTTCGCCTTTCTCGTCTGTAGCTTCAAACTTGACGGCATGGCTGCCTAGTTTGAAAGGTGGAAGAGACATGAGAGGAACTGACAGCCTCTTCTTGGTATCAGTCTCTCCGAGGATCTTGGAGAGCTCTGCCATTTTCTAGACCAAATCCATCGTATTAGAATTGCTCTTTCATCAAAGAATACCAAGAATCTTGAAAAAGGCTGTCTTCATTTTTTTTTTTTAAATATTAACTAGGGTTTTATGTTTTATTAACTAGACTCAAAAGATCAAGTCTTCCATGCATAACCTTCCAAACTTGTAGCATTTTAAAATGATGAAATTAAAAAGCTGTGGCAGTAACCAATAAAGCAAAGTAATCTACAGTTATATTCCTGTCACTAAATGTAACATTTGCCATCCAACTTTTTCCTGAAGCTCTCTCGTCATGGTTGTTCAGAAACAAAAACTAGAAAGGAATGGCATACTGCAGTACCAGAAGTTATGGTAGCAAAGCAGTCCTCTGTTCAGTGAAAAGTAGAAAAATCAAATTTGCAGCAACTTTGCAATTCCCATCTTTCCATGCCACCAGTCACATTTGCAGCCAAAGATGCCGAATTTGAACCATCAGGATTTGAGATTTCATTAGCAGAGAGTCTCTGGTACCCACAAAACAAGCCAATTAATAGCCCGACATGATGCAGCAGAGCATTCATCTTCAGTTCTTTAAAAGAAATCTGATGTTCCCTCCAGTAACAAAAAATCATCGCTGTATTTAAACCCCACTGGTACCACTCAAAAATCGTACTTTGTTCTCCCACTCGATAAAACAAGGCATAACATGCCAAAAATGTCAGAAGAGGAACTGAGAAAATTCCAGGACTCCAGCATTAGGCGCTTCCTCGATCCCTTGAAATGAACAACCTGTGTGTAGGAAACCAAGCAAGTGACAAACCAAAACTCCAATCTTCAATCAACAACCTGGACCACATGCAGTTTAAATCTCAGACAGTGATTAAGCTGATCATGATTATGACATTACCTTGACGTCCAAAGGCATGCCATGAAATTGGCCTGCCCCCTCAGGAGGTGTCCAATTATATGTGGCACATGGTAGAAATAGCACTGAAGTACCACCAATATTTTCTAGGAAAGCCTGTGCTTTGGTAAATCTCCTCAAATCAAATCCAGGATCCAGGATGTGATTCTAATTATTCCTCGTGACTTCTGCACAGCAGGGGGGGGGGGGGGGGGGGATAAACCAACGTGGAAAAGAAAGGGATAAAAAAAACTCCAAACCCTCCAACACCATCCCTACCCTAAGTAACCATGTAGTTGTTGGAGGCCAAGGCTGGTGTTCCAAGAACATTGGCCACTAAACAACTGGAAATATTCCAAATCCGTTTGCTTATCTTCATCACAGTCAAAAGGAAATGGAACAAATAGCAAAAAAAACTGCAAACCAAATACCTTAAAATTGCATCAGCGGTCCCCCATACTGCTATAAATCCTGAATTTAAAGGTTGCTCCTTGTTGTCCCGGAAGGTAAAGAGCCGGGTGAAAGTTTGGGTGATCGTTAAACAAGTGTCCGAGGTCATCAACAACAGCTATATCAGAGTCGGTGAGGATGTAATGACTTATAGGCCCTGGGTTCTGAGCAAGTTTCTCGAGCCTTGTTTCCAGAAAAGTCTATATGGACAGCACAAAAATTGGAAAAAAAAAATAATAAATCATTTTCATCATAAATCAAAGATATGTGTCTTCTTAATCTTCAATGTGCAAAACAGAAAATCAGAGAGAGAGATAAAATAAAAAAGAAAATAAACACTGTAATTAATGAAACTCATTGGGTGTGTAGAGAAAGCATGAATATGCCTTAAGAAACAGAACTACTAATCAAAAATAGAAATATGGTACCTATATGTCAATGTGATGTGCTCTTACAATGTAAGACCTGATCCTTTGAAGCATCAACTTGTCTCGCGAATAATCACCCTGAATGGGATACACAGTCACACTATTTCTATGCAATGAAAGATCAGAAGCTGGATCGGTCAGGATGACAACATTGCTCTGTGGCATTGTCACCTGAAAGCATACATATGAAAAATGGATTTGAACCGAATCTCCTATTACAAACAAGTATAAACCAGATGACTGTAATTGCCTACTAGAAGATGTAACTAATACACTTCAAACCAAAATTGTAATGCGATTATACAAAATGGCAAGTGAATTTAAAGCTAACCAAAACATAATTAAAATGACACCATATCAAAATTAAAAATTTTGGGTCACAAGATTCTCTAGACCATTTCACAACCAGATGCTAGTAAGATGATAACCCTGTTAAATCACCTGGGTAAAGTTAACGAAGACATTCAAAACAGCCATTGACCTCTCCATTTTAGCGTACGAAGCATTCCCAACAGTGACCAAATTTGATAATCTAGAGTCGGCTAATGAAGTGTTACAAACAGTAAAGACAGTGACAAAGGAGACGCTTTCTCCAGCATTCGAGGAGCTCGGCGTATGGGTCTTGTTCAGCGCTTTCGTGACTGCTCCGCCATATGGAAAACTTAATAAATTACACATTGTATCAACAAAAAGAAACTTTGGGAAATTAAGAGGAGATTAAATTAAATTAAATTGTAAGAACCTTGACATTGCAAGCGATTAGGCAAGCCTTGACCGGCAGCAGGCCCAAGAACTAAATGATCGAATTTCGTGTTCATTTTCTTCGGCGGGGGTTGTGCAGCTGGGTTCTGATGCAATTCTAGAACTGAAAAGGAGAGAAAAGGAATGACAGTATCATTCATTTTGAATTTTGTTTTCAGCGTTATATAAACTACAAGGAAATTTATTGAGGGGATAATCACCGTAGAAAAGATTAAGAAGGATGAAGAGAAAAGGCAAGAAAAACACTAGAGAACGTCGCCATCCATTCCATGATGATGATCTCATCGCTAACCAATCTTTTCTACCCATTATTTTATTTTAATCTGGAAAAACCAAAAACACAGAATCAAGAGTGTTGAATCTCCAGTGAGATCTGGTAAAGCAAAATTTTGCTTCTTCTTCTGCGAAATTGCTGGTTTGATTTGAGCCAGATTTGGATTTGGAGGGCTATGCGTTTTAACCACGATCAAAGAAAGTTGTGTGTGTGTGAGTGTGATATTTGCAATGAGGTATAGATCAGAAAAGAAAAATGGGAAGACGAGCTCAGAGGCGACATGTCGTTCCTTAGAATCCGAGGTCTGTCAACTATTGTAAAGACAGGTGGGCACCAATTAGTGTTGCCTTATCAATAAATATGGCACGAATTGGGTGCGGCAGGAATTGGTGCCCCTTGTTTCTTGTCTTTTGCAAGATAAAGGCTGGATGCTTGCCTGTAAATAGATAATACATTCAAAATCTTAAGTATATCACAAAAAAGAAAAAAAGAGAGAGTAAGAGAGAGAAAGTAATTTCATAAAATTATAAGGTATCTGTGAGAGAGTAAGTAAGATGTTTTCTCCTAATAATTGAGAGATTTCAGTTGTTCTTCTATTAGTAGAGAGATGTTGTAATTCCCACATTACTTAGTAAAATCTTTCTATACTTGCTCATGGACATAAGCAAATTAGGTGAACCACGTAAATTCTTGTGTGTCATTTCTCATTTTACTCCAGTTCTCCCTTACAAGTCACGGGGAATATGTTGGCAAAACCCAAATTGTCTACTGAATCTATCAGGACAATAAGACTCAATAATAAAAGTATCATCATAACAAAGAGTCAAATAGCCAGATCAAATACACATAAAATAGTCACTCTTGAGGACCGACAAGTTGCCATCATCACACAAGACAACAACTTTGGTCAAGAGAAGTAATGCAGGCAATATGACTCTCTTTGGATTTCTGAAAAGAGCATTAGCTTGAGAGTCATTGAAATTTTTTGCCAACCCCACACCGGCATATTTGTCATCCCAACTAACTTGGCAGGACTAACGGTTGTTTAATGGGTGCCAAATTTTTTCTGCAAGCCAACTACTGAGAAAATGAATAGGAAAAGGGTGTCTCGTGCGGTCACACTTAATGAAAATTGGACTTCCTTTTGAGCTTTGAAGATACTTGCTAGAACGGATATCGCAAGAGAGAATTTCTTTCTAACTGCCATCGTGGAGGCTACTTTGAAAGTACTACGAGGAATGAAACCAACGTCTTTGCTAGAGAATACAAATTTGCATAGCCAGCATGAAAGAAAAACCGCTAAATAAACTTCATCCTGAATATGAGAAGGGATATTAAGCTCTTTAAAGGGATATTAAGTAGTCTTATTCGATTTGCTAGACTTATCCATAGAAAAAGATACCTTGTATCTCAAGTCATCTTGAAACCAGAAATCTACCCAATCTTGAAGGGTCATTACATAGTCACCATCAATGGTCTGACATTCTTTATGAAAGGTGATAAATAGGTATTTACAGCTTTTTGGAAGAAAAGAACTTCCTTTCTTGCCAGCTTCATTAAGTTCATCAGCAAAAGGGATGACTTCATCATAAAAAGTGTAAAAAATAGGAAGACCGCTACATGATTTCAATTCCCAAAGTGACACAGACTCCTCGTCGTTCGGGGTAGATAACGTGTTAATAGCAGCATTCCAATGGTTGTAGAAAGAAAGGATAACATTCATATGTAAAAAGAGAGGCATAAATAGTATCTCGAATTTGGGCCCTATCGAGGATTGGCTCGTAGTGTTTCAAAATATCTTATGTCCATTCCCAATACTTGGGAGTATACTCAAGTGCATTGGAGATTGGGAAATAATCCTTGCAAGTAGCATTTCCATCACGTTTACGATAGTCTAATGATGACAGATCAACTAGAAAAGTTGTTGAATGTGGAAAGGAGGATTGAAGTTGTAAAACTGATTGAGGCAAACCACCATGGCCATAAAGTTCATAAGAAGTCTTCAATGACCATGAAGTCAAATGCTTGATGCTTTCAGAAGACCACTTCTTAGCAAATGGACCAATTGTCGGTTCATATACGCGAAGGCTTGTCCGACGATACTTCTCATCAATTACTAAGAACCTTTTAAAGGAAAAAGAAGAAATTCTGAAAAGCACCATCTAAAAAAAGGACATGTGTACATAAAAGTACGCATATTTGAAAGAAAAGACGGGGAACAAGATTATAAATCCCATTATATTTATATGTCCTAAAAAATAATATAAAAAAAGGGTAAGAACTTCCCTTGATCAAGAGCCAAAGAAAGGTGATGCTCCAATGTTTGAAAGAAAGTTATGAATTGTCAAAATTGATGATGTCTAAAAAAAAATAAAGTAGCTTTGACTGTTAAGAAACAACTCTTCGAGCACCAAGTCCAGTGAAATATTATAGCTGGAGAATTCAGACCACCTAAGCAACTCACGTATAACCTCAAGACAGACGGTTAACCTACATCCAAGTTCCCAAAGAATGTCAAAAAATAATAATATTGAGTTACAATTCAACACGGGACAAATACGTTTATCATTGAAGATATGATCCATTCATTGAATATGAACAAATCAAGGAGTTATTCAAGCAGAGAAAGCCTTAAAAAAAAGTAAGAAAAATGTTGATATGATTGAAAAGCTGCAATTGTAATAAAACAAGAGGATGAATGGAGACGCGCATACCTGGGCTGCTATGTGGAGCTGCACTGTTAGTAAAGAAACAGAAGTACTGTTAGGTTGATGCTACACAGTTAAAAAAGAGAAACAAGAAGGATTGCGTGCTTGGAAACAAGAAAAGAGAAATATAATGTTGTTTTATAGTCGCCTCAGTAATTCTTGCCTAATCTAAAACATCAAATCGTTAGAGAGTGTTTGTTTTTGCTATAATTGTTGTGGTTGTGGTTGGAAAAAAGTGATTTTAAAAAAAGCACTTTTTCTGTGGTTTGTATATGTATTTTGTGTGTTTAGTTAAAAGTGTGGTTTGATTTTATTGTGGTAAAAACATGTTTGGTTAAAACTGTGGTTGCGGTTGATATTGTACCTAAAATGACTAAAAAGGACATAAATGAAATAATTCTTTGTATTAAGAGGAAATAAAACATTGTGTCCAAATACATACCGGCAAAAAAATGAAATCATTATTTGTTATTACAAAATAAATATTATTGCCCCATCAAACTATTTGTAATGTCATCACGAATATAATCCATACGCGACACCCTATGATGCCCACGTGGTTGTGATTGTGGAACGACATCGGGAAAAGTATCAGGAGGAACAAAATCAGGATGGTTATCAAACTCGTTGAATGCAACATCTTTGCCCGACTTCCGCCGAATGTAGTTATGCAGCGCCATATGCGACAACAATTTTAACCTGTGATTTGTAAGGAAACTCAAACATGCTTTGCAAGATTCACCATCTTTTCTTCCAAACTCCAAATGTACGTTCGATTACACATCGTAAGGATGAATGAACTCGGTTGAATAGTTCCTCCCAACTTCGCGGTTGTCCTTGTCGATGAAATTCTAGAAGATGATCTCTCCCCTCTATATGGACCTAAGTAACCGTACTCATTTGGATATCCCGAATCAACGAGATAATACTTCCCTGCATAAAATTAATTATTGTTTAATGCTTACTTCCTATTTCATAGAAAAAAAAATTAGATCAGCTGAACAACAACCCTATTTTTTACGGGTGAATACCTTCCGGTGGCCTCGGAAATTGTATGTTTGTATTTCCAATCGCTTCATGAAATATTCTTGTATCGTGTGCACTACCTTCCCACCCAGCCCAAACAAATGTAAATTGCATGTCAAAGCTACATGTTGCCATTATATTTTGCGTCGGTACACCTTTTCTACCAATAAATGGGATTTGATTTTCTTGTGATACACATAAACGTACATGTGTTCTATCAATCGCTCCAATACAATTCTATAAAAACAAAAACATTTGTTGCCGAATCAATTTAATTGCACTTAAATATTTGATTGTAACCTTTTGAAATATTTAACAACTTCTAAAAAGTATTTTTTACCTTGAAATGGGGCATGTATCTCGGATTCATTGCAATTTCCAGTGGTGTTGCTG
>Ga0307511_10007925_pt1 | contig 10657 bp, 6 predicted proteins | sample 13_EM_MG_FD_200266 | JGI IMG/M metagenome (GOLD analysis project Ga0307511, IMG submission 200266) | Populus trichocarpa ectomycorrhiza microbial communities from riparian zone in the Pacific Northwest, United States - 13_EM | ecosystem: Host-associated > Plants > Roots > Unclassified | place... | reverse complement strand
TCCCATCACCATATCGATACGGGGATCCAGGGTGCCGGGATAATGGGTTGCCGAATCAGGGATAGGAGCATTGTTATAAGTAGCGAACAGCGGCAATCCGGTGGTTGCATCTGTTTTATAGGCATTGGCCAGGTTGATGGAAGGGTTGTCGAATCCGCAGCATCCGCCAGGGCCGCTACCATCGTTAGGGAAGTTCAGGACATCTCCATAGTTCCCATTGGTGCCACTACCGTCATTCACCGACATCTGAACGGAGAACACCGATTCTGAGCTATTCTTAGAGCCCGGATCTGGGTTGAAATTATTGGAATAACCTCCGGGGTTAAAATCATATTTAGCGCCGGAAGCCGTAACGCCATTCGCTAACAGATCGATCAGCAAGGTCCTGGCCGAATCATATTTATGCTGAAACATCATGGCCTTTACCAGGAAAGCTTCGGCAGCCCATTTATTCGCCCGGCCTTTCTCCGGCTGGGTGGCATTCAGGCTATCGATGGCAAACCGGAGATCAGCCTCGATCATCGGCCATATATCCGTTTTATTCCCAACATTGTAATTTTTAGCTACCACGGTGATGGTTTCATCCACATAAGGGACATTCTTCCAGATCTTCTTCGCTTCAAAATGATAGTAAGCTCTTAAGAACCGGGCTTCTGCCCTCAATTCTCCATGATCGGCTGCACTGACATCCGTAGCAAGAGCCAGCGTACGGAGCACGTCATTGGCGCGCTGAACGCCATCGTAGAGGGCTGTCCATCTTTGTTCAGGGTAGGAATTGTTCGCAGAGGAAGTAGCCCAGGTCTCCAGGGCAACGATATCCCCCTGGTCGGAAGGCGTGGACCCTTTATAAGCATCATCTGCCACTACGCTCCCATATACCCAATTGCTGGCGCCGGAACCATATTGATTTGTCTGTGTAGCGCTGCCCTCCCCGTCCAGGAGAGAATAGGCGCCGATCAATAGTGATTTTACACCGGCTTCATTCGAAAGCTGGGACTGTTGCAACGCTCCCAGCGGTGGCTTCTCCAGGAAGTTATGACTACAGGAATAACTTATGGCAAGCATCAGTACGACTCCCGGGATGATGAATCTATAGTTCATTCTTTTCATAATATGCTGTTTATACAAATAGTTTTATAATATTTTAGAAAGATACCTGCACGCCCACATTGTAATTCTTCTGGTTGGCGGGATAGTTACCAAAATCAATACCGAAATTGGTATTATCCGTCAGGTCAGACGTGGTCAGCTCCGGATCCAGCCCCGAATACTTCGTGATCGTGAACAGGTTAGCCACCTGAACATAGAGCCTGAACTTGTCAACCCCAAAACGTTTGAGCTTGGCAGGCGCAATAGTATAACCTAATTGCATTTGTTTGCATCTGAAATAACCTCCATTTTCCAGGTAATAGGAATTGAATTGCGTAGTATTGCTAAAGTTGGCCGACCTTTCCAGGATGGGGGTCTTCCCGTTGGCGCCGGGCATTCCAAAAGAATGCAGTGCCGCGTCCTTGCTCATAGCCGCATCCCATACCTGCGGGAAATCCGTCCAGTACTTAACATAGTTGATATCGTCATTTCCTACTGAGGCATAGAAGAATGCGGAGAAATCAAAATTCTTATAACTGGCGGCCAGCGTCAGGCCCAGAACGAATTTAGGATTAGGATTACCGAAGAAAGTCCTGTCGGAATCATTGATCGTTCCGCTATGGTTGATATCTGCATATTTAAATCGTCCGGGAGCGGCATCCGGTTGCACCGGTGATTTCGACACATCATTCGCATCCTGGAACAGGCCGATCACCTTGTATCCATAAAAAGCGCCCACGGCCTGCCCCGGCTGCAGCCTCGAGAAAGCGCCAAACCGGTTGGACCCGATACTGATCCTGTCCTGGTATTTTACACCGTCCGCCAGGCTCACTACCTTATTCTTGTAGGTAGTAAAAGTACCGGTTATATCGAACTTCAATTCATTGTTCACAGCCGCGCCATGATAGGTCAGGTTGGCATCAACCCCTTTATTCTCCACATTACCGGTATTGTAAAAGGCAACGGCGGCATTACCCGCAGTAGCTGCCAAAGGCGAGTTGAACAACAGGCCGCTGACAGACTTTTTATACCATTCTATAGAGAAGTCGATTTTGTTCTTAAAAATAGATCCGTCAATCCCGATATTGGTGATCTTATCTTCTTCCCAGGATCCGAGCGGATTACCGAACTGACTGTTATAAGATCCAACCGAAGCACTGGTGCTGTTACCATTGATATCATAGGAAGAGCTGGCAGCCGCCTGACCATACAGGGTATACCGGTTCGTCGACCGGGTATTACTGATAGACCCCAGCTTACCCCAGCCGCCACGAAGTTTCAGGTCGTTGATCCAGGAGACATCCTTCAGGAAGTCTTCCTGTGAAAGCCTCCATCCCAATGTCGCGGAAGGGAAGACCCCGAAACGATGATCGGGTGAAAATACGGAAGATCCATCCCGGCGAAGCGTACCGCTTAAAAGGTATTTCTCCTTATAGCTATAATCTACTCTTCCAAACAAAGAGTACAAAGAACTCTGGATCGGGTAATTAACGGTAACTCCATTAACATCGAAGGAAGAACTGTTCGTCTGGCCGGCCGGAGGTCCGAAATTGAGCACCCAAAGGCTGGGATCCACTGTCAGAGCAGTCGGATCGGTCACATAATAGCCGCTTCGGGTTGACTGCATGGCCCTTTGATAGTTTGCTATGGCTTCTATACCTCCCAATACCGTCACCGCGTGATCGCCGAAAGTATTGTTGTACCGGATCGTATTGGTCCAGGTCCAACTGCTGTTATAACCGGCGGTCTCCTTAAAGGTGTTGGGGTTCGTATTGTTTTCCGTGTTCTCGTAAGAAGTATAGGTGAACTCGGTCCTGTAGTAGTTCTCGATATTCCCGCCGAAGCTCGTACGGAGGGTCAGATGCTTGATCGGATCCACTTCGGCAAACACATTGCCGGTGATCTGCCAGTCATTATTCTTATTGTTGGCCGTACGTTTCAGGTCAGCTACCGGATTCTCGGGGTTCCCCAATCCCTTTACCTGCGTACCGGCGAAATTACCTACCACATCATACACCGGGATGATCGGACTCTGACGATAGGTATAAGAGATCGCATTACCTTCATCCTGGTTGTTGGAACCGGGGAAACCCGGGCTTTGCCTGTACAGTACATACGCATTCTCTCCTACCCGGATATGGTCTTTGACATTGAAAGTCGTATTGATCCTCGCTGAATATCTTTTCAGATAAGTCTGGAGCAGCGTACCCTGCTGGTCTAAATAACCAAAGGAAAAAAAGTAGGTTGACTTATCACTGCCGCCGCTGGCAGAGATAGAATGATTCTGGATCAGGGCAGGCTTGAATACTTCATGAAACCAGTCCGTGCCGGTCTTATTGGCCTTGGTGATCTGGTTCTTATACAGAACATAGGTAGAAGGATCTGTATTTGGTCCACCATTATTTGTATTTATAGGAGACAGGTAATCGTACAGCACAGGCGTAGCGCCGTATCCATACTGGCTGTTACTATAACTGTCCTTATCGATGGCAATGCCGCTATTCTTAAACTCTGCCCATACGGCATTGGCAGTCTCCGTTGGATTCGCAATGTTGAATTTATTCCCCGACAAAGGCCTTTGCGTACCGATGTATCCATCATAGGTGATCGTCGCTTTCCCCTGCCTTCCCCGCTTGGTAGTGACGATGATAACGCCATTGGAACCCCGCACCCCATAAATAGCGGCGGCGCCGGCATCTTTCAATACCTGAATGGACTCAATGTCGTTTACATTCAGATCGTGCAATCCATTGGGGATCTGCACCCCGTCAATAATAACCAATGGATCGGAATTCCCGAATGAAGTGATACCTCTCACCCTTACGTTACTACCACCTCCGGGTACACCCGAATTGATGACAGTTACACCGGATGCCTGGCCCTGTAAAAGAGATTCGGTGGTACCACCCGGAACAGATTTAAGACTTTTTACATCCACCACGGAGACGGACCCTGTAATGTCTTTTTTCTTCTGGGCCGTATACCCCGTCACCACAATTTCGTTCAGAGAAGAGGTACTGGTAACCAATGCAATATCCCCGATAGTACTCCTTCCGGCAACAGGGAACTCCTGTTTTTCAAATCCGACAGAGGAGATCACCAGGGTGCCGTTGTCCTTTGCACTGAGGGAAAAGCTTCCATCAGCACCGGTCTGGGTAGCGACTTTCGTACCTTTCACCTGGACGGTGGCCCCTACCAGCGGCTGTTTGTCCGCATTGCTGATTACTCTACCGGTGACTGTTTTCTGAGCGAAGAGGCTAAAACTGAAGAAAGTTAGGCATACTAGCAAGCATACCTTTCGTGAGGCGTTAGTTTTGAATGGCATAAATGACAAATTATCGTGTTTAACACATAGCTGGGAAGCTGTGACGATTATCACATGAAACTACACCCATTATGTAATTTAAATGTAGTACTTTTTTAACAATTTCTTATCTTATTTTTAACATTGTTAATTAGGAAATTACACTTATACCTACCCGGTGAATTATACTTATCAGACCCGAACTTATCATTCAACACCAATACTTTATACGATGAAGATGATCAATTTTCTGTTAGTAGCATCCCTTTTAACGGGCATAAGTTGTAAAAGAAATCTTTCACCCGCCGAAGTAAAGGACAACCTGGAGAAGGCCATGTCCTCTCGTTTAATAGAGGAAGAAGGCGGCGACACCACCCGGCGGAAATTTCAAATGGTGGATGTCAACTATTTTGAAGAGAAAGATTTTTACGAATGTGAATTCACCGTGCGCCTCTTCAGAGAAGGCGGAAAAGATACCACGGGTATTATAAAGGGGAGAGTTTCGAAAGATTTTTCTAAGGTGACGAAGAAATAGACGGCGACTAAAAAGCGAAAGTCCGGAAGATGAACTTCCGGACTTTCGAATCTCATGATGGCCCTTCGGGCACTCCGCCCGTGGCGGAGTTGTTAGGAAGTAGCCCAGGCCTTCTCCCCCTTCTTATAATCAACGCACCCTTCATATCTTCCCGGAACGGCCACATAACGCAGGGCCTTGGTAGCACCCGGCTCGGAAGTAAAATACCCCCATAAAGTAAGTTCCTTCATCATCCGGAAATAATGTGCCGGATCATCCTTCTTCTTCTGATCAGTATAAGCTTTCTGCTCTTTATCGAGATCTACCAGCAAATCGTGTCTGTCGGCCGGAGCGGCATCAAGATAGGCCTTGCCATTCTTCTTCTTACTGGCCTCATTCAATTTCTGCATACCGTCCAGAAATATCTTCTGGTCTTTTTCCGTATAACAGTCCCGAACGATCCGGGTCATGAACTCTCCCACTTTGGCCTCTTTAGCGCCGGGCGTATTGGTAGCCGGCAGGATAGTCTCCGCGACCTCATCGAGGAAAGAGACATCATCATTCGAGAAATTGACGCCGGCCCCGCCGATATTCTTATCGGTATTCGTACAGCCGGATAAAAAAGCTTCCGCCCCAAGAATAGTGCCCCCCAATAACAGGCTCACTCTGGATATCGCGTCTCTTCTGTTCATGTCGTTTTATTTTAAATGTCAGATATTATTATATGCAATCCTATTAAATCCTATTCAAAATCCAAAATTTTAAATAGTTTATAAGTTTCCTTTTTTAAGCTCTCCTACCGCAAAATCCGCCGCCCGGGCCGTCAGCGCCATATAAGTCAGCGAAGGGTTCTGGCAGGCGGAAGAGACCATACACGCTCCATCTGTCACAAATACATTCTTTGCATCCCAGACCTGGTTATGCCCATTGAGCACGGAAGTCTTCGGATCACGTCCCATACGGGCCGATCCCATTTCATGGATCCCATCCCCGACATTATGCCCATTATCATGGCTCTTCACTTCTTTCACACCGGCAGCTTCCAGCATGGCTATCGCTTCCGCAACAATATCCTTCCGCATCTTCTTTTCATTATCCTTTATTTCCGCATCCATAGCCAGTACCGGCAGCCCCCATTTATCTTTCTTATTCTTGTCAAGGGTGATCTTATTCTCATGGTAAGGCAGCAGTTCCCCGAAACCACCGATACCGATCGTCCAGTCCCCCGGCTCCGTCAGGGCCTCCTTAAATGCAGCGCCAACGTTTAGCTCCGCCACACTTCGCTGCCAGCCTTCCCGGCTGGCCGCCCCCTGATAACCAAAGCCACGCAGATAATCCCTGGTATCGCCGAACAGATTGGCAAAACGCACGACATAGATCCCATTGGCCCTCCGACCATACACATATTTATCAGCATACCCTTCCACCGTTCCGGAAGCGCCCAGATTGTAATGATGATCCATGATATTATGACCTAACTCCCCGCTGCTGCTGCCCAACCCGTCGGGCCATATATGGGTAGCCGAATTCATCAGCACCCAGGCACTGTTCAGGGCGCTGGCATTCACAAATACTATTTTCGCATAGAACTCATACGTATTGTTGGTTTCCGCATCCAGCACTTCCACTCCTTTTGCCTTTCGGGTATCCTTGTCATACAGGATCCTGGTAACGATGGAATAAGGACGGACGGTGAGCTTACCTGTCGCCATCGCAGCCGGCAGAGTCGAAGACTGCGTACTGAAATACCCCCCGAAAGGACAACCTTCCCAGCAACGATTACGAAACTGGCATTGTGTTCTCCCGGGAATCGGTGCGGTCAGGTTGGCCGAACGGCCAATGATCATATGCCGGTTACCTTTATAATGGTCTTTGATCCTGGCCGCGACATCCTTCTCCACACAATTCATTTCCATCGGCGGAAGGAATTGCCCGTCCGGCAACTGAGGCAAGCCCTCTTTGGAACCATTCACCCCGGCAAACCGCTCTACGTAATCATACCAGGGCTCTATATCCTTATACCGGATCGGCCAGTCAATAGCCCATTTGTCTTTAGCATTGGCCTCAAAATCATAGTCGCTCCAGCGATAGCTCTGTCTTCCCCATAAAATGGAACGCCCTCCCAATTGATAAGAGCGCCACCAGTTAAACGGTTTTACTTCCGTGTAAGGACAATCCACATCTTTGGCCCAATAATCCATTATCGCTTCCTGAGCTCCCCAGGCGCGCGCGATATAAGGCCTTTCCTTTTTCTGCGTCTCTGTCACTTTTCCCCGGTGTTCGAAATCCCAGGGGTCCTTATTGGCCGTTTTATAATCTTTTATATGCTCGAAATTCTTTCCCCGCTCCAGCATGATCGTTCTAAGGCCTTTTTCCGTAAGCTCCTTAGCCGCCCAGCCTCCACTAATGCCCGACCCGATAACGATCGCGTCATAAGTATTTTGCGGAACAGCATTGGTATTGATATGTAGTGTATCTCCAGGCATCGTGTATTACCGGTCGTAAATCCCCCGGTCTTATTGGTTTTAAAGGTTCCCTTTTTTAAGTTCGCTGACAGCATGATCCGCAGCCCTGGCCGTCATCGCCATATAGGTAAGGGATGGATTCACACAAGCGGCCGAAGTCATGAAAGAGCCATCCGTAACGAATACATTTTTCGCATCCCATACCTGGCAATACGAATTCAATACGGAAGTCTTAGGGTCTTTTCCCATACGGGCCGTACCCATTTCATGGATGCCCCTGCCCAGGTAAGCATTGTCACTGCGGGTCTTTATATCTTTCACCCCGGTAGCTTCCAGCATTTCAGCAGCATCGGCCTCCATATCTTTCCGCATCTTCAATTCATTCTCTTTCAGCTCGACGTCGAAATTCAAGATGTTCAATCCCCACTTGTCCTTCTTCGTTTTGTCCAAGGTGATCTTATTCTCATGGTAAGGCAGCGTCTCGCCGAACCCGCCGATATTCATCTTCCAGGGACCTGGCTCCGTCAGCGCTTCCTTGAACTCCTTCCCTATCTGGTATTCCGGCACCTGGTGTTCGTATCCCTCCCGGCCGCCGCCACCCTGATAGCCAAAGCCTCGGAGATAATCTCTTTTATCGCCGAACAGGTTGCGGTAACGGGGAATATAGATGCCATTCGCACGACGGCCATAATAGTATTTATCTTCATATCCTTCGACCGTGCCGCTGGCGCCTACCCCTAAGTGATGGTCCATCACGTTATGCCCCAGCTCTCCGCTGCTGCTTCCCAGCCCATCCGGCCATACATCGGTGGCCGAATTCATCATGATCCAGGCACTGTTGAGCGTAGAGGCATTTACAAAGACGATCTTTGACTTATATTGATAGGTCTTGTTCGTCTCCGCATCCAGGACTTCCACTCCGGTCGCTTTTTTGGTATCCTTATCGTATAATATTTTGGTAACGATCGACCAGGGTCGCAGGGTCAGGTTGCCGGTCTTTACAGCAGCCGGTAAGGTAGATGACTGCGTACTGAAATATCCTCCGAAAGGACATCCCAACCAACATTTATTCCGGAACTGACATCCCGGCCTTCCTCCATGTGGTACGGTAATATTGGCAACACGCCCGATGATCATGGCGCGGGCGCCTTTATAATGTTCTTTAAGACGGGCAGAGATGTCTTTCTCCACACAGGTCATATCGTAGGCCGGAAGGAAATGGCCATCCGGCAGTTGAGGCAGCCCTTCCACGGAGCCACTGATACCCGCGAATTTTTCCGCGTAATCATACCAGGGCGCAATATCCTTATAGCGGATAGGCCAGTCGATCCCGATCCCTTCTTTGGCATTCGCTTCAAAATCCAGATCGCTCCAGCGATAGCTCTGGCGGCCCCACATCAGGGAACGGCCCCCGACATGATAGCCCCTGAACCAGTCAAACCGCTTGGTTTCCGTATAAGGACACTCACTGTCTTTCACCCAATAATCCAGGTTGGTCTCATTCAACGGATAATCCCTTTTCAGGACAGGATAATCTTTTTTCATTTGCTCGGTGGCATGACCGCGATGAGGATAATCCCAGGCTTCCTTATTGGCATTCACATAATCCTTGATGTGTTCGATATTCCGGCCCCGTTCCAGCATTAATACTTTCAACCCTTTCTCTGTAAGCTCCTTGGCAGCCCAGCCTCCGCTGATGCCCGATCCTATCACGATTGCATCATAAGTATTCTCAGCCATAGTAGTATTTTTCAGCTTCAAGCCGCAAGCTCCGTCAGCGATTAGCTGCAAGCTTCGAGCTTCAAGCTATCTTTTTAAAAGTTATTAAATTATATATAAATGTCTGGCTAGAGGCTAATAGCCTGAAGCTAACAGCTACTCCCTAGACGTCGCAAATCCTAACACCTTCTTCCAGGGACTTCAACTTGTCCTGTTTGGCAGGAATGAATTCCTGTGCTACATAACCTTTGTACCCGGTAGCGAGGATTGCCCGCATGATGGCAGGATAATACAGCTCCTGGGTCTCATCGATCTCATGCCGGCCCGGCACTCCGCCCGTATGATAGTGACCGAAATATTGATGACCATCCTGGATCGTTCGTATTACATCTCCTTCGTCGATCTGCATATGATAGATATCATATAATAATTTAAAATTCTCCGAGCCCACCTGTTTCACCAGTTCGATCCCCCATATGGTATTATCACACATCTGGTCCTTATGGTTGATCTTACTGTTCAGCAATTCCATGTGAATGATCACCCCCTGTTTCTCCGCCTGTCCCAGGATCTGCTTCAGCCCGGCCACGCAGTTCTTCATACCCGTCTCATTATCCATTCCATCCCGGTTGCCGCTGAAACAGATAAGGTTCTTATACCCGGCTTTGGCGACCAGGTCGATATGCTCTGTATAACTTTTGATCAGGGTAGCATGGTTCTCGGTATGATTCCATCCCTTGGTAAGGCTTATTTCCGCGCCATTGCACATGGAAGAAAAAATGCCATGCTGTTTCAGAACAGGCCAGTCCTTGGGGCCTACCAGGTCGATGGCGCTAAAGCCGATCTTCTTTACTGCTACACACAATTCCTCCAATGGGGTATCGCCATAACACCAGCGACAGACTGAGTGATTGATATTACCTTTCAATGTTGATTTTTTTTTATCTTCTTCCGTTGCTGCGGCGCTGAGGGAGAGCATTCCTGCAGCTCCAAAGGCGGCAGTTCCCGCTACAATATTTTTAATAGCAGCACGTCGTGAGGGTTGATTAGACATAAATGGTTCCAGTCGTTATTATTAAAGAGGAAATTACAAAATCTTATGGTTTCTCCGTCAACAATAATGTTGGGGAGCATTAAAAAAGGATTAATGGACCGACCCGGCCTGAGCCTGCTGTTTGTGGGCCGCATAAAACTTACGTCTTGATATATAGATAAGTACAAAGATCACGATCAGGGCGGCCGGCATTATTGCCACCTTCATAAAGGTATTGGAACCTGCCACGGCATCCGCTGCGGACGGATCCGATCCGGTGGCAATGGCCGATGCTTTAAAATTATCGTACCATTTCCCCATCAGGGGAAGGATCAGGGACACGGAGAACATGCCGGCTCCTCCCATCAGTGAAAGTCCCAGTGCCCCGGTCTTGGGAAGATATTCTGCGACAAAACCCAGCATAGTGGGCCAGAAAAAGCAGATCCCCGCGGCAAAGATCAACGCTGCCCCGAATGCACTATATCCACTGGCCCTGCTGAGCAATATAAGTCCGATAGCGGCAAAAGCAGCAG
>Ga0307511_10007924_pt1 | contig 10657 bp, 16 predicted proteins | sample 13_EM_MG_FD_200266 | JGI IMG/M metagenome (GOLD analysis project Ga0307511, IMG submission 200266) | Populus trichocarpa ectomycorrhiza microbial communities from riparian zone in the Pacific Northwest, United States - 13_EM | ecosystem: Host-associated > Plants > Roots > Unclassified | place... | reverse complement strand
CTGAGTTCTGGGCTGGAATTGTATATAAGGTACTTAAATCATTCGCCTCAGTCGGTAGATTCGTTTGACATATTAGCCGCTTGATTTGAAGATAGTTTAGTAGCGTTATACTCTGAAATACTGAACCGCCACTCTGCCTTCAGCTACCCTTATAGATATTCCCTTACTCAGTTCTGCTCAGATGTCAAACGTAGGGTACGAAAACACTCTCCACACACTTGATATTCTGTGGGGCTATCTAGAAATTGATTTGCTGCTGGTTTGATTGAGTTACTACAAGAAATACGTGATCCACAACCCCGCTTAACCTACCCCTGCACACCAGCACCCTTATACAGACATATTACATGCACAGCATGCTCAGACATCAAGAACTGAGTAGGTGCAATGATTTCTGCTAACCTAAGCCCTCATAACCCTCATCTATTCATATATTTTACAGCCATACCGGTTAGTGGATCACGTGACTCTCCTCCAGATAGTTGGGGTAGTAATACACATGGGCACTGCTGCAATTTTTTGGAAGAAACTACCATACGCCTACAAAATATTTCCAAAATCTGAGTCAATTTGGTTGGATATTGGATTAGAAATCGTCAAAACTGCATATTCACGTTTTTGATCCCCTTCCCGGTGATAGTCCGCATCCCAGTGAAGTATGGTACGCCAGTCGGATCACTACTGTAATATTCTTCTGTGCTATCCAGATCAATCTCACGATTCCTTCGGAGAATGGCCATGTATTCTATGGCTGGTGAAGTAATCATGACCAAACTCTATGAATACTAGTTCGCTGGTGTAGAAATATCTTGTGTACAAACGTCCTCTATAGAAACATCCATCGCAGAGTAGAAACAATGTCCTAAATTCAGGTTCTGACTACACCAGTCAGATCACTACTGTAATATTCTTCTGTCCTATCTAGATCAATCTCAAGATTCCCTGGGAGAATGGCCATACGTTTCCTGGAATATATGACCATACGTTCCATTACTGGTCAAGGAACCATAGCCGGCACAATGAAGTGAATAAATACCCCCCTTATATCCGCTTTTTTACAGACCATTCAAATCATAACAGCATAGTGATACTGGCCACCTATATCACTCTTCCTATACAATACATCAATGTTGATCCCGGACTTAAGGTTAGTTACTATCCAAATACCTTACATAGCAGCTGAAGCGCACATTCCGACGTAGATCGTCCGCTATATACAACAAGTATATTTGAAGGTTGTTTTCTTTGGTACGGGACTATTCACTTTGTGCAACTATATTAGCATTAGCTAACATCCGACGCACAGCATCCAAAATGCCATTGGCTCGGGAAGAGGTAGGCCGCTGTAAAGCCCTATTGGGCCAGGGAGAAAATGATACACGGTACTCCCAATGGAGGGGAGGTGTCAAAGCGGGGGCCAGAACCAATGGCGTCACAGGAAAGAGGCAGGCTGGGTCTGCAATCTGGAAGAGTTTTAAGGACATGGCGCTGGCGGAAACAGGACTTCCCGCGTCGGGAAAAAGACTTATTGAACCGGGCCCGGTAGCCATCAAGAGAGAAGCGGAAAAGGCCCTGGATAAAATACACAAGGATGTGCTCAAAAAGTCAAGGGATACGGAACGGGCACACGCGTTGTCGCAGGTGGCTAGCCTTGCCACCGACAGGCCGAATATTAAGTATAATTTTGATGCCGACGCCGACACGCCGGGTCGGAGTAGGGGTGCTGACCAGGGTTTCCGGAAATCTGCACGGATTTTCCTGGTCGATCCTGGTCGTGAGGACGAAGTAAGTGTTGCATAAGGCAGTGCATATAAATGGGATGGGTGCCCTAGCCACTGTGTGGCGATAAGGAAGGTTGTCTTCCTGTTGGAGGTAGTTGATAAGGTGTGGGATAAAATCCCGGCGGGTCGAACTGTTCAGGCAATATTTGGCGCGATCGAAAATCCGACGCAGGCCAGTCCGATTCCAGACGTAACGCGTCAGAAATCGGAAGCAGAGGTCAAATCTTTTTTCGACATTACAAATTCGAAGTCAATCAGGCTTCAGGCAGTTCTTCGGTGGGATCCCGGGGCAGAACCTCAAAGGGAGAATTCTGCCCCACTAGATGATGGAGCATATATTCCGGCGGACTTTTTGGACGCTGCTGAACAATATGACGACGCGGCGGAGGATTCGGGCGCTTCCCGTCGCAACCTTTCCGGGTATGCAAAGCGAGGCATGTCCAGAGAGGATGAGGCATTTGAAGATAGGAAAATGGCGGCGCGGCAACGAATCAAGAAGGTTAGGGTGGAGGGTCTGAAACCCGGCAAAGTGTAACATTGGAAAAAATTCCCCGATTTAGATATTATTGATTCTGACGATGAAGAATGGTGGTACATCCAAGAACTGGATTGACCACCATCAAGCGGGCGTGAGATGATCGAGGCTCGTGCTGCCAGACAGGCTGGCAGCCGAGCCTACGATGCGGTGATAGACCCCACGAGGGAGCATAACGACGAAGTTCGTCGAAGGGCGGAGGATGCCGAGTATGCTGCAGCCAATGCAGTATGGGCTGGGAGGGAATAAGTGTAAAGATTACGAGGTTATTGAGTGGAGGAATCTTGGTAGAGAGAGAGAAGTAGAGATATATTCGTCAAGACAATGTAGAGATCGCGATAGTATGAATGCTATGGTTCCACCGCGTTGTCTGTGCCACTTTTTCTTCGCCGGATTTCGTTCCTTATATCTCTTGATTCTTAATTCAAACTTGCACTTTTGGTTATCCCAGGTCCTACCCGCATAATTCAAAGTTGCCCTTTTGTACCCATGATCGACATCTTATTCAGCCTTGCGTTTATCCGAGAGCATTTCCTACACCCTCCCTTACTCGAGTGTCCATATATCTATTCCGGGCGTGATTATTTCGTCTTCGGTCATGTCGAGGATTGGTACGAGGTGGTTGACATCCATCGCTCCTTCCAACTATTTACTGAGCTCATTGGCAAGAGCTTTGTCAGAAAATCTGCAGGGTTGTCCTTCCCAGGTATTGTCTTGATGTGTAACTTCTCTGTTCGGATCTGTTGGCGAACTTCGATCTCTTGCTGAGGTTGTATGCTCCTTCGCTGTCCGTATGGAGTGTGGGATTGGTCCTTATTCCTAATTCGCTTAGGAATTCCTGGATCCAAGCCACATCCTTCGCTCCTTCGCAGTCCGCTATATATTCTGCTTCCGTAATCGATAGTGAGACTACCTCCTGCCTCCGACTGTACCTTCCTATCAGCTGGTTCCCCAAGGTTATCATTACTCCCGTCTGTGATCGTGACCCTTCTCCTCCGTACGAGGCATCTGTGTATATATTGACTTCCAACTCTTCCCCCTCGGCTTTTCTTAGGACTATTCCTTCGGTTTTGGTTGAGTGCAAATATTTCCATACTCGAAGTGCCATTGCATAGTGTTTTAGAGTGTGTTCCCTGGTGCGTCGTTCTAGTAGATTCACATGGATGGAGATTTCTGGTCATGTCATTCTGGCGATGAATAGGAGTCCCCCCACTATTAACTGGTACTTTGCGACTTCTTCGTGGAGTTCGTTGCTGGCATAAGAGTACGGATCGATGGCCCATTCTCGGTGCAGAGCGATGACTAGAAGGATTTTAAAGGTCTCGGTTCGCATCATCTGAGCATAGGTTTCGTCATAGTTGATGCCTTCTTCTTTGGTGAATCCTCTATCGCCCTTTCTGGCCTTATATCTTTCGATAGTCCCATCAGCCTTTCTTTTGACCAGATATACCCATTTTGTATAGACTATCCGAGTTCCTTCTGGGATATCCGATCTCTGGATTTTGGTAAAGACTTGCTATCTGAGGAGCTGTTCTCGTTCCTTGATTCTTGTCTTTGCCCATTCTTTCGCCTGTGGAGCCATTCTGGCTTGTTAATCGGTAGGGTGATCTGGATCTGCTCCTACTGCGAATATTTTTGGCTTTATTTTTCTGGTGGATTTGCGACTACCAACTAGGTTCGTCCATTCTTCTGCAGTTCGTTTCTTCTTTTTGGGTGTGGCTGCTGGTCCTAAGTCTTCAGGCGGAGGGTCAGGTTGGTCCCAATCTGATACTTCTGGAGATAGGATATCTTCTTCACTGGAGCTTTCTACTGATTCACTATCTGGCATAACCGGTGTTGGGTTTTTTGCAAGTTTCATTGCCCCGTCGGCCATTCTTACCTAGTATGTTTCCAAAAGTGGCGGTATATCCGATGATTCTTCCCTCGTAGCTTCTAGCTGATAGCTAATCCTTGACTTCATAGTCATAACAGGTCACCTTTTGCCCAAAGGAGCGCAGCTTCTTTCTTTCATTGACAGGATCGTTGGCAAGAAGGATTTCTATGGGTGTCTTTCCTTTTAATGCTTTGTGAGTCAAACGGTTCTTGGTATAAGCTGCAGAGTCCGAGGCTTTATCCCAAAGCCCCTTTGGCAGTCCTGCCACGATAAGGCCTGTTCTGCTCATTTCAAGGATAGTGCGATTGGCTCGTTCGACGATGGCATCAGTTTCTGAATGCTTTGTGCCAGTTTCTTTAAGGGTTATTCCTCGCTGGTTTAATTCTGTAATTAACTTGCTGTTGCGGAATTCCCCTCCCCAGTCTGCCTGGATTTGGCTCAGGTGTATAGGTCTTTCGTGGGCTGACGACACTGCCTTTTCCAATTTATTAATGATGACGATGAATGCATCTTCGGCATTTCCTTTTGTAGGTATGGCGTGGGTGACCATGTACCTGCTATGATCTTCTACCATCATCATGAGGTATTTATTTTGCTTTCCCGGTGTAGGGGTATCTATGGGTCCGATTAAATCTACATGAATTCGTTCAAGTAGTTTTGTTGCTCGGCTTTGTGGTGGTTGTTTTGGAGATGGTGGTTTAGTGGCCTTTCCTTTCTCACAGGCTTCACACCGGATCTTTTCTTTCTTATTCTTCAGGAATTCTGGTAGAGTTCGTAGGGTATCATAGGAAATGTGGCCGTACCTTTCATGGAGGCTAATAGCCAACTCCTTCCCTTTTATCTAGTTTATCCTTGCCTTGCCATCATATGCCTCTGTCTTAATCCATAATCTATCTTCTCGCCTCTCAATCTTGTACAGAACTTTTCCCCCACTCGTTATTGTTGATTCTGATCATCGAGTCTTTTGGTCATAGTTCTGTGGCATGCGGAGTCCGCTGATGATGTTGCTATATGTGGGTTTATACAAGCATTTTTCCAGTCTCATATTGACTCTATTGTGCTTGATAAGTAGCGTCCCCATAGTATCACATATAGACGTCGAGTGATCATGCCCTGTAATCTTCATGCTGAGGTTGTTTTGTATGTCGGTGAGAAGGTCGAGGTTGTTGATGGTGTGATGGGTGGAGGCAGTATCGAACTCCAAGTATCCTTCTCGTGCTGCTGTAGTTTTCCCTATCCTGATCATTTTGATGCTGGGTTCCTCTGTATCCAAGTTTTCTTCTTCGTCCGCCTTGGCTTTCTTTGCCTTCTTCTTTTTTCTTTTCTTAGTGAAACATTCAGACTCGGTGTGGTTCAGTCCTTTCCATCCTTTCCCTATACAATAGTAACAACGTTTTCCATTGTCAGGCTTTACTTCCTTCCCTTTCAATACTACCGGGTTTTCCCTAGTTCCATTGTCTATGGTCTTTCTTCGCCCTTTCTGTCTTCCTGGTACATATGCCTTGAGGTGCGTAGTGATGTCTCCATATGTCAGTTCAGATTTCAGTTGAATATTCGCGACCAGGGAGTGGTAGTATGCAGGTAAGATAGCTAGTAGGAATGTTCCCTTAGGTTGATCGTTTTTGCTGAGGTCTACCAGGATCTTTCCAAATTCTTTTAGGTCATCTGGTATTCCTCCTCCAAGAGTTGATTGCATAAAACTCCATTTCTTATCGAAGTTACTAATATGTTCTTCTATTGTTTGGGTTCTGTCGTCATATGATGTCTTTATGACATTGATCAGGAGTGCTCCTCGAGTGGAGATATTCTTTCATTCGCAATTAGCTTGCAACTCCAAGTATGCCTCGTTAGCCGTCCTAGCTAACCCTATAACATCCACAGCCTCGCTTTCCCAATTTCGCTTCATAGTTAAGATAGCAAAATTATTATTTCTTCTCCACTCCTTGACCTTTGGATCTGCTGACTTCCCTTTTGCTTCAGAATCTGGGTCTTTTACCTCTCCAGTCACTATTTCCCATAACGTTTTTTCCTCATGTTCATAACTACTCAGAGTTTGTTCAATGGATAGAATCCATTGTGCGTAGTTATTTTGACCCACTAATTTGGGCTCGATCTTTGGTATTGATCGTTCTTTGGACATTTTGGGAGGCGGAGGTTGTTGGGTGATTGCATGTGGGCTTGGGGGTCGGTTTGGGCTTCTTGGTTGGGTTGGTATACGTGGAGGAAATGGCGATGGTTCTCGTCTGGAAACTAACTGTTCGAAGATTTGTTGTGCGGTTAGGTTGCTGTCTGGGCTTTCTGGGCTTGGGCTTCTTGGTGCAGGTCCGGCTTCTGGACTTGGGCTTCGTGGAAATTCTCCGGGTGCTGGTCTGCTCATTTATTGTAGTAGGGCTGGTCAGAGCATTTCTAAATCGAAGGGTTCTTGTTCACTTATCTTGTCGTCAAGTAGCGATAGAGGTAGAGGTAAACTGGATTCAAGATCGGTTTCTAGTCCTGCTGCTTGTAGTTCAAGACTAGCTTTGTGGCTTTGTTCGATTTCTAGCTGTTCGCTTGTTGCTAGTATACTTTGGGGTCCGAATCGGTCACAGGTGAGTCGGTAGTGTATATCACCGTTCCTGTTCTTGCGGGCTTTCTCTTGTCTTCTTTGCTCTTTTTTCTCTGGAGTGTCGTTATACTCGTTGCCACAGGATGTTGCTGGTCCGACTGGGAACCGGCTCTTATTTTGTCGGTTGATCTTCTTGGACCAGGATTGGTGTGTGGGAATTCGGAGATGTTAGGTGACTAAATGATACCCTTTTAGCGTGGTATCGTTTGCTAGGATGTGTTCCGTTGCAACGGTAGAGCGGCTTTGTGCGACTTAGCAATTCAGACAATAGTGTTACTGGGTCTAGGCCACACATATCTCAACTATTTTGTCTTCGGTGTGTTTCAGCATAGCGTCGGGCTCATAACCTGTAAAGATTACGAGGTCATTGAGCGGAGGAATCTTGGTAGAGAGAGAGAAGTAGAGATATATTCGTCAAGACTATGTAGAGATCGCTATAGTATGAATGCTATGTTTCTACTGCCTTGTCTGTCCCCCTTTTTCTTCGCCGGATTTCGTTCGTTATATCCCTTGATTCTTAATTCAAACTTGCCCTTTTGGTTATCCCAGTTCCTACCCGCATAATTCAAAGTTGCCCTTTTCTGCCCATGATCGACATCTCATTCGGCCTTGCATTCATCCAAGAGCATTTCCTACAATAAGGACGAGGACCGTCGGATTAGGGAGGCGGGAAGGCCAGAGCCTTTGGGGACATGCAAAGTGGGAATGGGGAGGCAGCTAGGCTGGGGGAGGTCTGGGCAAGTAGTTTGGGGGAGGTCGGGGCTAGTGTTTTTGAAATTAGTCAGAAATGAAATGAGAATAGATTGAAGGTTAACTGGTACATAAAAGGGATTGGACGCACTGCGTCATATCCAAACCTCCTCGTTCTCTTGAGTGAACATGAAATCTCCAGCTCAATGTGAATTTAGGTGTAAAATGGCCCGCAAGCCGACTACTACCCCTGCAAAGCGTCCTGCCACCGAGGTAGAACTCTCCCCCTTAGGCAGCCGTAAATGCCCTGCTACAGAATCATTCCGCGCACCAGCCCCTGTGTCAAATGAATTGTGTTTCTCGGATGAGGTATGTGGGGTGATATGCATAGGAGAATATATTATAGCTAACTTCCGATGTAGGATGACGGAAACAAGACGGAATCGGACCATGAAAGTACAGTCAGCACATCTCTAATCGCGCCAGGTCTTGGGAAAAACACAAGGGCATTTTCAGGTATTCCAGATAACTATCAGAGCATGACTATCATTGCTCGAAGGGTCATCGAGAACTATACCCTCTACCGAAAGCCACTCCTAACCCCTGGTGTGACGTTGCTACTGTTACAAAACGCATGGGATAGGGCACAGGGGAATCGGTATATTAAAAGGATCAAGCAGGTGGTTACATATGTAAGTTAGCAACATTTCGACTCTTCATGTTGGATTACGGACTGACCTGAACCAGCTCAAGAGCATACATATTGCGACTCGTGCCCATCTAGTTGCAGAGTGTCGACGGACAATAATTAAGATTTATGGTTTCAATCACTTATGCAAGGATGACTTGAAGATCGAGGTTGAAAAGTTGTTAGAGGATGACCGCTTCATATGTAGGTAGGCTACAAGGGTAGTAAGTAGACGCCAGCTGTCAGATATCCGACGCTAACAAGCTACCTGGGTTAGGAGCTTACTAATCGGTTTCGAGCGGAAGAGATTGTGAAAGTCATCTATCAGAAGTATTTCTATTCGAAGAGAATAAAAGGAAATCGTGACCCTGAATTTCTTGAGAGAATTAACGGTGTTTTCATCTGCTTTGTAGCAACTATTATCAGGCATTGTTTGAAGATGTGGAGATCAGGGGAGTACCTCGATGATGGCCCAGATTTCAAATATTAAACAGCCTGGCGTAAGTGTACACAAGTCCTATGGCAGAGCGGAACAGAAAATTTGTGTTGGATGAAGGCTAATAGAAGTAGGCTCATACAACAGACTGTGGCTGACCTGGGACGGCAACAAACCTCAGATTCAGGACCTCCTGGTGAGCAACATCAAGCAGATCTAGCATATTGGATTGTGACCAATGTGAAGATTGTTAAGATGGAATCAGAGGAGCCTCCAGAAGTAGAAGACCAGGAGAGTTTTGAAGCCGAATTACGGAAGGAGCTTGAAGACTCCTATGAAAGATTGGACGTATCGGAGAACAAGCGGCTGCGGATGGAAGGCCAATTGCGGGATTCTTCAGTTGAGCTGGCAGATCCTTTCAGTCCGGCGGTTACCTATAGTATGTTGGGCGAAGATAAGGAAGATAAGCTAAGTGACTGATGGGGTCGGATATGGATTGCATGCGGAGTTGTGCTTCATGTATGCGGTGGTGTTTTCCGCCTCAATTGTTCTCCCATGTTTTCTCTCTCGTGTTCGTGCCATTTTCTATTGTTCCTGCCATCTTCTGTTATTCTGGCCATATCGTGTATTGCACGTGTTGTGTTTTGGTTTCTGTATTTGTTCCGATGGAATTATATATGTTGTTTGCTTCCGTTGGTTAGAGAAGGGTCAGAGTTGCGTGGGATTAGTCGGGTAGTGTGAAGGACGGAGAACGTCGGATTTGTTTTGGGGGCATGTCAAGTTCATTTGTCATGAGTTTTGTATTAGTTTAGATATGTAGCTTAATTGTAGTTTAGGTGTATCTGTGAGTCATTGGAATGTTAATTTATTGGATATAGAACATTCCGTACAGAAATGCTAGTGAATCAACGTTATAATGCAAGTGAGAGTGGGGAACCTAAATCAGGAGAACATAACTCAGCGAGAGTATGGACCAGATAGAGAACTTGGAGGACGCAGCGAGTCGGATAAGTAGTAGCCCATAGAAATGTGGGAGGTGAAGAATGTGGGGATGGAAGATGCTACAAGGGAAATTGAGCAGGGAAGCGACTGGAAGGGTGTCTAAGAGGATGCAAGAGGTCGAATAGAAGAGAGGGGGAAACATGTGGCCGCGGGAGCGAATGGCTGAGATGAAGAGGGAAAGGTGTAGGTTGAGAAAAGCTAGTTGGGAACAGCCGAGTTAGGAAGAGCGAACAACAAGGTGGCAACATTAGGAAATTATACAAAGAAGTCAACGTAGGGAAGAAAGCAAAGGACAACACAAGATGTAAGCGGAGGAAAGGAGACGGGCTGGAAGTTGGGATAAGCAGCATTCCGACCTACTGTGTCGGGGAACAAACGGATGAAACGTATGCATCACGAAGCGTGAGTAATGGCGTGTGGCTCCATGTACTGAGGTTTTGCAAAAGCGCTTCAGGAGCTTGCTAAGCACCTGATGCAGATTATGTGGTTACTGATGCTTATTCTTATTCTTTCGCTTGTTCTTTATGTAACATCTTATTCTACCTCTCGTACCCAATCAATCACACTCTTCTCCCTTAACATCCTCAATAGTGCTAGTATAATGGAAGAACGTTTTTGCTAATTTTCTTAGTATGTATTTCCTAGCATCTATCAAGTATGCTAGATTGCTAGGGCATAGAACCTTATATACTACTGCTTTAAGCATATATAAGGAAGTTATATATATGCAAGAGCATAATATAACCACCTTCCATATCTAGTGGGAACTAGTGGATATGTAAGTGTGGGCCAAGTTAGTAGAGGAGTTCGGTAAGGAACTCGGCTCTAGCAACGTGGTTATGGGGTATTAAGCACGCCCACTAAGTCCTATACAGGATTATAGTAGGTGGCTAAGGTTTTGTTGAGTGTAGGGTTGGTTGGGGATCAAGAGATATAAGTGGACAAGAATATTACCAGTGTAGCTTGTGTATTTCTGAAGTAGCTAGACTAGACTGTGCTGAACGAGAACTGTCCTATCTAAGGCCGTGGAATTCAGATCTTTAATAG
>Ga0307511_10007923_pt1 | contig 10658 bp, 10 predicted proteins | sample 13_EM_MG_FD_200266 | JGI IMG/M metagenome (GOLD analysis project Ga0307511, IMG submission 200266) | Populus trichocarpa ectomycorrhiza microbial communities from riparian zone in the Pacific Northwest, United States - 13_EM | ecosystem: Host-associated > Plants > Roots > Unclassified | place... | reverse complement strand
GGCTGCAAACCCTAGACCGTCAGAAAAGTCCGACACAATCCAAGTTCTGGAACAGGTTCTAGCTCAACGATACGATGCAGCTACAAAGATGTTGGATCTGTCGAGGCTTGGGGAGGATGCTACCTTGCGCCAAAATGGTTTCTTTGACTTTGCTAGCACTACAAGCAAAATGTTCCCGGCACTAATGCTCGTCGCTGATCGAAAATTTGATTCAGCTGCAGAAAAAAGAGATGCTGTTGTGTCGGTCACATTGGGCTATAACAGTCTCAAAGACACCAAAGTTGTATCGAGTTTGGCGGCCACCTTTTCTGACTTGAAAAATCTGTCCCTTGAAGGCAATATGATCCCATCGTGGGCGAGTTTGGACAACTGGAGACACAAATTTAGGAAGCTTGAGCAACTCGTCTTATCAGGGAATCCTATTGTTACCGAGGATGGGTATAAAGAGGAAGCAATGCGTCGCTATCCAATGCTTCAGATGCTCGACAATGTTGTTCTAGATAGACCAGTCATCAAGATTGGAGCTGCTCAGGCTATTCCTCCAGGGATTACGCCTACTCCAACGCACACCAGCAGCTATGGATCGACAAAGACCCAATTACCCCTGGGCGTGAAACCGGGATTTAATCTGGACGACAGTGGGGTCGGCATGCAGTTTCTTTCAAGGTCGGTGCACTTCCCCAATCTTTGCCATCACTTAAAACTGACAAGCTCATTAGCTTTTTCACCATGTACGATAACAACCGTGATGAACTACTGGCGACATTCTACGACGAGGCCTCTCGATTCTCTGTTTCCGCTAACACTATGGCTCCACGCACACATCAAGCGGGAGTCTCCATTCCTCCCAAACCATGGGAACCGTACTACCAAACTTCGCGCAATATGATGCGAACATACGGCGCTTCCCTTATAAATAAATTGTTTATTGGGACCCAAAAAATCCGGGACGCATGGCAAAGCCTCCCGAGGTCGAAACATGACGTGTCGGACAGCAAGCTCTGGGTGTTCGACATCTGGCCAGTTCAAGGCCTACCGGATGTAAACAACCCGTTGAATCTTGAGGGCGTTGGAGGCTTAATTGCGACCGTGCATGGAGAATACGAAGAGGTAGCGGAGGGAGGCAAGGTTCCGCTGAAAAGAAGTTTCGATCGAACCTTCACGTTGGCACCTGGCAGGGGGACGATGAACCTGAGGGTAGTTAATGACATGATGGTGGTCAGGGCATGGGGTGGAAGTGATGCCTGGGCCCTAGAGCCGCCTACTTCTGTTGCGCCAGTAGAGGATGCTGTGAAGCAGGCTAAAATTGCGGAGTTGAGGAGGAGGACTGGACTAAATGCTGTATACGCCGAGACATGCATGGCAGAAACGGGCTGGAATTGGGATGGCGCCTATGCGGCATTTGAAAGAGCAAAGGCAGGCTTCCCCGGACCGGTCCTCACTGTTTTCCTGCTAACTGAGGGTCATAGGCTGGCAATATGCTGCCGCCTGAAGCCTTTGTTTGAATTTCCTGTTCCTCGCTTTTTTCTCTTTTCTTCCCTCTTGAAGCGTTTCTGATTATTCTACATTTCTTATTTTTTCTTCGTTTTGATTTCTATGCAAGGTGGCAAGGCGTGCGCTCATTGGTGGAAATGTGTCTTGTGAGAAGGCTAGTGTAGCACACTGTTGAGTTATCCAACTGGCACACTTCGGTCTTGATTTGATTTCCTGCTTTCGTCTTCCGAATTTTCTGCTCTACTTTTGTAGTGATTCCGTTATTTTATTACTGATTTAGTCTCTTTTTTTCTCTTTCTGGATGTGGATCTTCGTCTGGGGGTGGGCGGGTTGTATTTGGAATTAGGTTTGGTGCAAGTCTCAACTATGTGGCGGTACACCTGGGTCACAGAAAGGATGTGTATGGAGGATATTGGTGGCAAAAGAGGGTAGAGAAATACCGGGAAGATCATAGGAGTAGGGCCTGTCAAAGTCAGCAAGAGGAGGGACAGTGCATGGATTATCGCAATTCGCAGCGAGCCGGCAGTTGAGTGAAGGGAGCCCGGAACACAATACCTATGAGAGACTGAAGCAAGAGCAGAAACTCTTGTGACACTTCCTAAGGTTTTTTACGCCTAGACTCTACTCATCATACCAAAACCTCCTTCCACCATGGAAACGTGCGCGGCAAAAACTTCAACATATTCTCTATCACACCACAATACTGCTACGAGCAGTCGAAGCCATGCAAAACGCCATATATCAACATTCTTCCAACAATCTAAGTTTTGCCAGTGCATACTTCTACGGGAAAGGGCTAGTTAGGACTATCTCCATTCAGGGTTACTCTTTCAAAAAAATTCAAATATTCAGTCCTTGTCGCTCCATGGATGACAGGGTACTCGGGACAGTGGCAAGAATTGACTTTGATAGACCCTCCTCTCATTTCTTACTTCCGCTTACGTCGATGATAATGACTTCTTTTCCTTGTTCTCGCTCCATCTTATAGTGGATTGGGTTGGATGACGATGGGCTGGATGCACATTGCTGTTTAGATAGACCTCATCATCATATTCCCTCCTTGTCTCGTATTTCATCTCTTCATTTATGATAGGTAGTTGTTGCCTTTTTGTTTGTGGTTTACTTTGGGTTTTCTCGTTTTTGCTATGATTTGGGATAGCAAAATGCTTCTTTTATCTTTTTGCACACATGGTTGTACCTGTACATTTTTCTTCGATGTTGGTTTCCTTCTCATTATCTCGATTTCGAGGGTTACGCGGGAGTACTCAGAATATATGGTCTCTCTCTCCGCTTTGCATTTAACACATCACATCTTCACTACATTACATGTAATTTACAGTTCTCAATTTTACTAAGCTCTCTTGAATATGTTTAGCAAAGTGAAACAACTGATGCGCATCCCTCTATAGTAGTATTTATGGTGTACAGCACGGCACTAACTTGTGGATTTCTGAGGTTATGTTACTTCAGGGTAATGATATTCGGTATTCAAACAGCAGCCCAGTATTTTTTGCGTACAACGCTGAATTGATATCAAGAAGATTAATTTCATTTCGCCAATTAAACACCATAATAAATATGCGAGCAGTCAATACAACAGCCATCCAAACACACGCACCCTAGGAACAGAACACCTCCATCCCGAAATTACGCATGTGTGCTCCCAGAAAGCACAAGCCCCCTACCTCCACCCCTACTGTCATCATACGGTCCCCACGCATCCACTGCCACTTGTGCATCCACTTCAATAGATTTAATCCAATTAATCACTACCTCATCCAACTCCACCTGCCTCGATATCTCTAGTGCTTACCCCATAACCTCACTTGGCTGGTCTACGATCTCATTCCCACTCCCCTCAATCCCACCTAAAATTCCCACATTCTCCCACGCATCCCCTCTCCCAACAACACTCCACTCATTCCCCCCCCATCCGTCTGCGCAATCCCCGCCCCATTATCCTCCTAAGTCGGCGATCGATCCCTCGGCTGATCCGGGTATCTCTCCTCCACATGCTTCAGCATGCCCTCCCAAGTCTTGACCATGCTCCTATAAAACTCCACATTTGCCTTTGCCAAATCTCCCAATGTATCTCTAAACTCAATCGTCTTGATTCTCTCAAAATCTGCAACTTCCCTAACAACCTCCCCATCAAATGCCTCTGTTTCCTTCTGTGCTTCATCTGCACCGGCAATCAACTCATCTATGCGGAGTTCCAGTTTCCTTTGTTTATCCCTCCGAGCCTGTTCATGGTCTACGCCCCTAACATCCTCGATTTTTCGTTGTAAGAACGCACTAGCTCCGCCTCCAGAAAAGGTGGTCGAGTGTGGGTTTGCGAGTTGATCTCTCTCGTATTCGGCCTTACCCAAGTAATCTTTCAGCCCCTCAAAATCCAACTGCTTTTGTTCCCGCGCCTTCAGTAGCTGTTTCAAGGCTATTATATAAGCCTCCATATCCCTCAATGACCCAAGGTAATCCTGATCAGTATGTTCTTTCAATTTCCTCAACCCGGCACTTGTATCCTCCACCCCAACAGCAAACGCATGTATCGCATCGGCTACATGTGGCTCAATGACCTCCAACTTCTTGAACTGTGCTGCTAGGTCCGCATAGTCAACCTCTAGGTCTGCTTCCCGCCTGACAACTCTTGCAATTATCTTCTCTACGTGACCAAGATCCTCATCGAGTTTATCCGCCTGTTCCCTTACTTCGATGAACTTGCGATCTGGTTTATGGATTTTAGAAAATGCATTTAGGAATGTATCTGTCAATCCGTCGAACACGCCACCATCCCCGTTGGTAACAGTTTTGGTTGGCCGCAACCTCATGTGGGCGTTCCACTCTGGTGACTCAAGGAAGACTGTGAGAAGAGTTGTCTTTCGGAGCTCAGGGTGGAGGGTTAGACGTTTTAGAAATCGGTGGAGAGAGCGTGCTCGACGCTGGGTAAAGTCTGCCCCGAAGCGGTCTCCGCGGACGTACTCTGCCAATACTGCTTAGCTACTCTACTCCTCCTCAGGGATCAAAAAAACCAGAAATTGATTGACATACCCATCTTATGTTTGTCCGGCAGCGGTGGGACTGCACTCGCTGGGAAGTCTTTACATAGCTCTCTCCACAGATACAAGAAATCTGTAAATCTCCTCCGAACTCCAACATGAGGCTTTTGAAAGGTATGAAAGTCTGTCTATAAGCTCCCCCACCTATAGGTTAGCTCCTGGCCCCTGTAGCCAAAACGCTGCCAGCTACTGTGATCATACCTCAGTAGTAACCAAATACGACACAAAAGCATCCTTGGTCCCATCATTATCCGTCATCGGATCCGATACCGTCGTCACCAGCCGTCCCTGCCCTACCCCAGCAAGATCAATAGCATCGGCGTTAGGGCCAGCCTGCGGCTCCTCGGGGCGGGCGAAAACTGGAGGTTCACTCAATGTAGGCTCGGAGAATTCGGACCCGTCGTCATCAGTTCCATCGTGTGTCATGGGTGGAGATCTCCACGATACGGCGTCGAAGTCGTCCATCTTTTCTTTTATGTATATTCAGTTGCTAACCTACGAGTTCGTCGAAGGTAATATAGCAGCTTGGGTGTGGAGATGGGAAGTTAAAAATGCCCAAACAAAGGTCACCTGAGCTGGGAGCACTTGGAGCAGACTCAGCCACAGCTGATTGGATATAGATGGCCTAGAGAGATGAGCTGCCAGCAATAGATACAAGAGCAAATTCGGGCGAGAGATGGATTTGCGTCAGGCTGCGTTGACATGGAGGAACAGTCAGTCTTGCTTTGGGGATTTGTCGCCGCCCCACAGCTGCGTCGGCCACTACGTAACAGCCCCAGCGGAGCTTTGGCGGGGTGTGGGCTTGGCACGGCGCCGTCATATACTCGTGACGAGATGCGGATTAACTCTGCAGAGGTACACCTGAACAGGAATAATATTCTTCCGTCTCGTCGAGCTTGCCTCAACCCGGCGACGTCGACTATAAGGAATAAAAACAATAGTGCACCACTGAGCCCCCTCACCATGGTAGAATAACTCCATACAAACACCACACCCCTCTACTACAGCAGGCGAAGCTCGAAACGGGGCCCACATCAACTGGATTGGCAAAAAAAACATGGAACACTTGCGCAGGCAGTGCAAATCAGATACTGAAGTCTGCAAGCTGTTAGTGGCGCTTGGCTGCCGCGCTTAAATCCCTTTCTGCTTTCTGTTGGGCTTCCTGCTCCTTCATCTCCCTAACCTTTGCCAGCACAACTTCGCGGAAGATGGCAGAACGAGCCGCTTTCGACAGCCGTGGTGGTGGCTTGGCACCACCACTGGGCCTTGTAGCCTGGGCAGCCGCTTGAGCCGAATCTGAGGGTAAATCAGAGGTATCGTCGTCTTCCTGCATCTTCAATGCTTCTATCCTGTTCTTAAGCTTAACCATCTCAATACCACGCCTGAGCCTAGCCTTAGCAGTGAAAGACTTGATTTCTGGCAAGATGTCGTAGTCCGTCGCAGTATCGCCCTTGAGCCAGCTATGTTTCAACGCAGCCTATGAGAGTCATTAGTTTGCTGTTCCATTGGAAGAAGCACCGACAGAAACATACAGTGCTGGTAGGGCGGTTATCTGGATCAGGCTGGAGCAACAACCCAATGAAGAGCTTTGCGTCCTTGCTGACCTCTTTCCAGTATCGATCATGGAAGACAATACGGCCGCTCTGACACTCTTCAATAAGTTCTGGTAAACTCTCGCTTCGGAAGGGTGAATATCCGCAAAGTAGGGTATATGTAATGACACCCAAAGACCACAAGTCGACAGGCTTTCCATGACCGAGCTTTAGCATAACCTCTGGGGCTGCATATCCAAAGGAGCCCGCCATTGTGGTGAGCATCTCATTGGCCTCCAGCATCTTGGCGATACCGAAATCAGCCAGCACCAGCGAGGAGTCGGGTTCATTGGTCTGGTAAAGTAGGTTCTCGGGTTTTAGATCTTCCCAACATTAGTTCATTTAGTCTTATGGGATTTGGCAGCTTGTACGTTACCTCTGTGGACAATATTGTTCTGATGAAGATAGTCGACTGCACCAAGAACTTCACGAATAACTCGGGATGCATCCTTCTCGGTAAACTTTCCATACTCGCAAATTCGGTCGAACAGCTCACCACCAGTGGCTAGTTGAGTGACGATGTAGTATTTATCCTACCGAATTATCAGATTGAGTCAAAGGGGTAGGTAAAGGTGTAGTTACCCTAGACTCAAACCAGTCTACGAAACGAATGATGTGAGGGTGATGAAGTCTTTGAAGAAGGTCGAGCTCATCGTAAACCATTCGTTCATTGCCCTTGACATTTTTCTTGAGAATAATCTTCACCGCCACTTTCCCGGTAGGTCCATCGGCTTCCCGAACAATCCCGTAGGTACCAGCACCCTGATCCTCGGTCAGCCGTATTCGTAGTATATATATCGGGTACTAACTAGGGTTTTGCCCATTTTGTATAGTTGCCTAATTCTATCAGTTCAGGCACATATGCTGCTGAGAGGAGAGCACTTACTTTTTATCATATGTAGCCGGTTGCCCAGAGAACTTGCTCAAAACGGATGAGACTGCCTCAGAAACGAAAGATATCAGCGAGTGTGCGAGTCGTGAGATACTACGCATCCCAGTTGGTAGAAGTGCCAGTGGCAGATGTCAAGAGTTCGGAGCGGATCTAGGGGAGACCATATAACGTAATAAAAGCCAATCCAGGTGGTTGACTTACAACTCATTTCGAAGTCAGCGTAGTTAGCCGTCTTGAAGACTCGGTCACAGAGTGACCGACGTTTCTAGATTGACGAAGGGGCACCAGATAACCAGTGCTTTCGTAAGCCTGGGGGGCTTTGCTCAGAATGGACGGAACGATAACAGCAGCTGTGTGAATTGCTGGCGTCACTGGGAGGCACAGAGCCACAGGCGAATGGAAACGATGATCGGGTCTACGGGAGGCTGTGTCAGTTGGATTTATTCGACTCGCTGAAAGGAACTGCAAGTGAGTTGTGTGCTGTTCTTGGGGGAGGTATGAGACTCAAGGTTCTCTTGGTGGAGGTGGTTGGGCTGATGGAGGGGTAGAAGATCCCAGCCCCGCGGCGGCCATGCTGGGGATAGAGCTCCAGGTTCACTAGCAGCATGCGGCGATTGCCATTATCGGCCCTCAGCACAGGGCCCCACCAAGTCCGTGTATCATTTACAGATCCAGTGTCATCTTACACCAAGAGAAAGTACAAGTTTGATATGAGGCAGATAACATTCGTTCAATAACTTCACTAATGCATATCGCTGTTGTCATGATGTATACATTTGCCGTTATACTCCGAGGTAACGATATGAACTCTAGAGCTTGACAATACCAGCATAATCGGGATATAAAAATGAGATGAGGTGATTGAGGGACAAATCAACAATTTTTAGCAATCGAATACAATACCTGTACTTGAACTATTCCTGAGTTCTCTTAGTTGATTCCGATCCTATGGACTTCGGTACTTAACGCAAGTTAGAATAGCTCCAACTTACATTCTGTGGTCTCGCATTATTAGTAAAATGTCCTCTTCTTCTATGAGAGCCCATCTGTTCATAAACGTGATTATCTGATAAAGGTATACGTTATGAGTCATAACAGCCCCGCCATGTTCTGTATTCCCATAGTGGCGTGCGAGCCTAAATAAAACTCTATACATCAAACGCCTGAAAGTACATAGATATCAGACGCTGAGCACTTATAGTTTGGTGGTGGTGGACTTTTCCTGTTATCAGATCCCCGCTGACTGTCAACAGCTAACCCCGCCGTTGGTGGGGGGCACCTGGCATCCGCGCATAGCTGATGGAATATACAACTTCTAGGTAGTCTAGGGTTGCTTTTCAGATACACGAGTACCGAGGCTACACAAATACAGCAACAACGGTCGCTTGAGTTTATGATCTGAAGGAGATATGAGGAGTTCTGCATGTAGACAGTATGTAGCCAAGTGCTGCAAATTATGCGTGTCATGCGTGCTTGGGAGTTACTTGGAGGAGGATGGATATGTGCTGGAGAGCTGAAGACAAAAAAAAGAAACTACTAAGTAGTACAAGTAGAGCTATATCAGATGTTGAAACCAACTTCATGTTGAACGTTTAGGGGCCTGTAGTGGCCTAATAAGTATAGGAACTTGTACTGTACACACCAGTACTGTATGTTCTCGCATGTACAGGTCTTAACATTACGAAAGAAATCATTATTTTTGTTACAGCGGTGTTAATAGACTTGAAACTTCCAAATGTCCCCCCGCTATTCCCGCGCTTATGAAGCGATATAACAAGGGTTCGAACATATAAAACATTGGGCGACTTGACGTTGCATGTTACACACTCAAGTAGTACTGTACTTATCCACGACCGTATTACCTTTCGGGAAATATCAGCTAGCCAGCTCGAAATTCCAACAACAACACTTCCAGCTTGCAAACATTCCCCTCCTTTCAGGCTACAACCGGATAGCCCAACAAGCATTGCCCATTCCTTGCCTTCACATATTTGAGTGTATTTTGCAAAAATGACCTTTGCTACTCGGCGGTTACAGAAGGTGTGTTCGTATATTACACAGCTATCTTGATCTACAAGCAACCCTCTGCACTTCCAAATAGCAGACAGACCTGTTTTTGTTTGTTTGGAAGCCACCACTGACTATCGATGGCCTTGGTGTATAATAGGAGCTCAGTAAGGTCAGTTTCCTATTAGTCTGGTTGTTTCCCATGTCTGGATAGTCATCACAACCTATACTGAACCATCATCTCATCCCAGATCGTTGGCGCTTTACCCCCAGGTAAGCTGCATTGAGCTCATATAATACTTTCCCCTGGGGCCATGATCTCTAATTCCTTTCCTTATACTGTGGGGTCTAGGAATCACTCTCGTCCGAGCGGAAGACTTTAAAGAGTGGCAGCTGGACATCCGAGTTCTCGACGACAACCCCATCTACAAGGGCAAGACATATAGATTGAACTTCAAGTTTACCAACAACTATCCGATCGGTTCGCAGTCCCAAGATTCCAAGATCCCGAGGGCACTGATGGGCGTGAGGAGCGGGTGTGGCTGACTTGAGCGGATGGGAAGATGCGCCTATTGTGACCTTCGTTGAAGCATCAGGGATAACCATTCCCATGCATCCACATAGTGAGCATGATACCCTCTGCTATTGGGCTGCCCAATACTGATTGGTTGGAGTAGTTTATTCAAATGGCATCATCTGTCTCGATCTGCTGAGCTCAGGGAATGGCTGGTCGCCGGTGCAGAGTGTGGAGTCGGTGTGCATGTCAATCCAGAGCATGCTTACGGGAAATACAAAGAACGGTAGGCCATACCCCAGAAAAAACTTGCCTGTATAGAAAACGGTAATCATGGTGGATACTAACCGTCGCAGAGCGGCCAGAGGGCGATGCGGACTTTGTCCGCTCAGGAAACACCAACCCGCGAAATATCCGCTTCGTCTACGACGACCCAACAGTGTAGCGAGCTGGTTCCAGCAATCCCTTTAGGCACTCCCTTACGTACACAGATCTCCCTTTAGTTTGGGTATTTCTACTTATCGTTCATCATTTGTGAGCCAATAGGGAACCATTTTTCGTCACCTGTTTACGGGATAGTTTGGATTATGTGTTACAATGTACTAGCGTCTCCTTCTTTCAGGGTAAGGGCGCCTTTGGGGAGTTTGTTGGGTCCAATATTATGAGAATTCATTCCAATGCTCGTGAGGGAAGTACTGGAAGGGATGCTTTTACCCCAGTTAAAGAATCACAGCATGGTGTTCCCGCTCCATCACTATCACTACATAAGGACAAATAGGCACTTAAGTACCATCGAGGATGGGTGAAATTAACTAAATTCATAACTAGCGCCCAGTGCTCCAAAGCTCCCATGAGTTACTGTACAAAATTAAGAGAAATATGACAAGATCCTGAAGTATGTGATCTAGGTAACCGAGATAGACAGAACTTTTGCTCACTGACTCCGATATCTAACTACTCTTCCATGGCGTCCCCGGCTGCTGGAGCAGGCTTCGAAGAGAGGTTCTCGCATTTTTTGTGAAGCCGGAGGCATTTGAGTTTGAGGATCTTGACGGCTTGGATGAAGAGCTCGTCAGAGTCGAATTGCCCCGTTGATTCGACAG
>Ga0307511_10007922_pt1 | contig 10658 bp, 5 predicted proteins | sample 13_EM_MG_FD_200266 | JGI IMG/M metagenome (GOLD analysis project Ga0307511, IMG submission 200266) | Populus trichocarpa ectomycorrhiza microbial communities from riparian zone in the Pacific Northwest, United States - 13_EM | ecosystem: Host-associated > Plants > Roots > Unclassified | place... | reverse complement strand
TCAGTCTAGATTCTTAAAATTTTAATTTGTTTTTTCATGGTTTCTTAGTTACAAAATAGAAAAGATTGAAGTTGTAAAATGCACTATCATTTTATTAGATCAAACTTCAAAATAAACAGCTATAATTCGAGAAATAGAAAGAATGAAAAGAGATTAAGAGAATGCGAGGTGGTTGTGTGTGTGAAGAGAGATAAGAAAAAAATAAAAAGAGAGAAGAGAATATTATTTGTACTAAGAACCCGAGTTATTTACATTGAATTATACAAGTTAAACAAATTTTAAAAATTCAAAACCCATACCCATGATATTTATTTATTAAATTTTTTAACTTGTTATTATTAGATTAGATAATACAAATATTACATAAGAGCCGGTTATTTTTAACATCCCTACTAACAAGTATGAAATTTCTTCCTTGAAGGTAAGATTGATTTCGTCATTTAAAGGGTCGGTGTCCTAAATCTAAATAAAGCCGGACCGACATTTATTTCCATAACTGGTGATAGAAATCAACAATGGCCAGTAGTGGTAATGCAAAGTTTCCTACAATCACCTTCTTCAGAACCATGTGAAAAGCCATGCCAGAGTTCCACTTCACCAGCTGCCTTTTCGGAAATTCCACCCAAAAACAGAGCATCTCTGTTTCACAAAGGCCAACTTCCACTCTCCATCACACTTCGCTTGTTTCTCCTTTTCCTTGCAAACCAAAACCGAGTTCTCGCACAGCTTGATGATCTCTACTTCCAAGGATTCAATCATGTTAAAAAGAAACACGGGCGTAAATGTCGCTGCTGAGATTGAAAAAAATGGCTTACCAAGCTTAGCAAACAGTGCTAAAAGCATAATAGACCATGCCTTTTACTCGTCCAATCAAGTTCAAGAACTTTAGTAATGGAAAAGCATTCCCCTTCTCAACTTCCTTTGTTTTTGCTATGGTCACTAAATATCCGAATCTAGGTGGCCATGACCTTGCTTTCACTCTCTCTACTTCAAAAGAGCTGCTTGGTGCTTTTCCAAGGCAGTATCTGGGACTCCTCAATAGAACTGTTAGTGGTAGCTTCTCCAGTCACATTTATGCATTTGAATTTCGTACACACAAAGATTAACCATGTTGGTGTTGATATCAACAACATGAGATCAAACATATCTGTTCCTGCTGAATATTTTCTTGATAATTCAGAAAAAGAAAGATTTGAATCTCACTAGTCGTAAGCTCATTAAAGCATGGGTTGATTATGATCCAGTCAAGAATCTATTAGAGGTTAGGCTTTCACTTTCTTCCGCTAAACGATTTCTCCTATCTTGTCTGCTGATATAAATCCCTCTCGTAATCTCAATGATTCTATGTGATGGGCTCTTGGTCTGCACCCCCAATCCAATGCATTGCCCATGTCATAAGTTCGAGGCTTAGCTTACACAAAGCACCGACCCAAAGTCCCAATAGGCAATGAAGCTCATTCGGGCATCCAGGGTCCAAACTTGTGAAGTTAATTCAAAGCAACCTCTCTCTCTCTCTCTATTATTAAATTTGTTCTTCATTTTGAAACCTCATTTATCTCATATGAAAAATGTAGCATAAATCATACCTTGAAAGATCAGCATTCTGGCAGGAAAAAAGAAAAACAGAGAGCCAAAACACTGCATCATCTGTTTCACACAGGCCAGCTTTCGCTCTCTTTCATCTCCCCATTCATTAAGCTCACACTTCTCTTGTTTCTCCTTTCGTTGCAAATCCTGTTTATTCACAGCTGGTCTATATGATCTCTACTTCACAGGCTTCAAGCATGTTAGCAACAGCATGACCCTAAATGGGGCTGCTGAGGTTTAAAATAATGTCATACTTTGCTTAACTGATAATGCTTCACAAGTGCTCTTGCAAAGCAGTATCTAGGTATCTTCAATGGAACCGATGGTAGTAGGTTAACCAATCACATTTTTGCAGATGAATTTGACACGCACAAAGATGATCGGCAATAATATCAATATTTTAAAATCAAACAAATCTGTTCCTGCTGAATATTTTCTTGAAAATCTCAACATAGACGAGTGGCAGGCCAATCAAGCATGGGTTAATTACGATTCGATCAAGAATCTATTAGAAGTTAGGTTACCGCCTTTTTCTGAAAGATCGGTTTCTCCTATCTTTTCTATGTATCTTTGATTCTATCCTCTCTTCCTTCACTTTCAGGGTCTAAAAAGAATCACCCAGGATTGATTGTAGGTGTCTTAATTTCGGCTGTTTTTTCATAATCTCAGCTATCACTATCCATCAGGAAGATTAAGAATGTAAATGTGATTGAAGCATGAGAGCTTCTAGTTGGTCCTCACATATTTTCCTATCAAGAAAGCAACTAATGGTTTCAAAGACAAGAAACTACTTATCTTTGGTGGTTCTGGTAAAGTTTAGAAAGAAACTCTGCCAAATTCTAATACCAAGTTGCAATGAAGCGAATCTGTCGTGAAAGCAAACAAGATACGTCTGCCTTTGATGCACGTTTGCTCTTTTAGTTTGTGGAAGGAGACGTATTGGATGGAGTCATTGAGCCTACAGCAGTGCAGCATTGCCTGAGGAGCTCAATTTGGTGGACCGGGTCTGGGGTAAGTGGAAAAGTGGTGGAATCTTGATGTAGATCGTAGTGGGCCCAAGGTTGAATGGCGAGTTTGATAAGCTTCGGGCTGTTGGTTTGCTGAAACTGGGGCTAATGTGTTCTAATTTCTAACTATGTGCCCAATGCGATGCCTGCAACAAGGCAGGTTGTTAGGCACTAGGAGTAAGAGATGGCATTGTCTGAGGCTGTTCAAGCCCTCGATGGATATGATGTAAGAAATTACAATTGCAATGGTGATGGTGATGGTGATGGTGATGGTAGAAGCCAGTTTGAGGGTCATTTTCAATCATCTGCTGCTTTGACTGACATATTTAGACGAGGTCAGTACAAAGTCACCTGGAGAAGGCCATACTGATATTAGAAATTTAGAACCTGGGTTAACCTCACCTCACGCGCTATTTGGTGGAAAAGAAGGCAGGAAGCCACAGTGAGGGAGGGAAAAAAAAAACTGATAATCGCTCGCCTCTATTTTTATTTTTTTTGGTAATATTTTCCTTTCGAGGATCTTTATTTTTATTGTATTTTTCTTGTGATGATATGTAGTTCTCAGTATTGATGTAATGGGCTCAAGATTGCATGGCGAATTTGATGAGCTCATAAAAAAACTATCTCCCTATACTTTTACTCTCGCACTGGCCATTTGCTAAGAAATTAAGGCGGTGGTATTCCCTCCGTCTTCCTCCTCCTACATATGTCGCTCTCAACAAGCAAGAAAGGAGTAATCCTAATTGCTAAATTATATCATCTTAATTCGCCTGAATAATATTACAATCTATTCCAAATTGCTAGCATTACGGAGTGTCAAATGTCAGCTTTCAAAATTTAGTACATTCATGGAGATATGTAATGCCATGGGAATGGGCTCCTAGGAAGTTGGCCAGCGCTCCCTACTGCTACCATGAGGAAAACCTCTTCACCCCATCAATAGAACAGGAACAGGAGCATCAATTACAGTAAGATTTTGATGGGTCGTTAAGTTTATTCTTAAGTATATTGCAAAATCTCACTATTATATGCAAAAAGTTCCTTCAACTATCAACTGGTTACAGGACATTTTATAGTGGGATAAGGATGTGCTCCTAAAAAGGACGTGGCAACTTGAGTGAATGACTTTACCATCCTACAATGTCAAAGGTTTTTTGATTGAGTGTACTGAACATTGAATGAAGCGTGATTTTGCAAGATAGTGAATGGCACGCAGCATGTTGCTTCCATACAGATGAATCGAGTTTACACGACATTGTTCTTTGACTTCACATGAGTTCTACAGCACAAACACACGAGAAATTGTAGAGGGTAGATAAGCTTAGGATTCACCCTTTTTCTACAATACGGGACACAGTGTATGCGTTAATGCACTATCTCAGATGTATAAATTAATCACATTGCAACCACAAAAGCAAATCGCTAAGCCAAAGTTACCCTAAAAACACTGTAATAGCAACCGATACAAAACTAGAAAGACAAATAAACAAGGAAAGGATAGAAGTCACCTTCAATAGCTGTTGATTAAAAGTTCGTCTTGTTTCTGTTACTCTGTGCAATTCGCAAGTAAATGAGGCATTGTTGAAGCTTTTTTACCGGTCAAAGATGCTGGCGACATAGACACACGGCTTATTTACCCAAGAAAGTTGAAGCTGATGCATTGATTTGATCTAACAATATCAGAAAATAGATAAAAAGGCACATTGATTTTGAAGAAGATTAAATTAAGGAAAGCATGTGAAATAAGAGACACGATTTCTTAAATGGCAGTTCATTAAATTTCACCTTGCGAGCTCCTATTCAAGCTCTCCTGGAGCAAGGTCAAATGTTGAAGTTTGACAGCAAATAGGTTGAACAAAGTGTAGCGAAAAAGAGAGAGGAAGAAAAGGAGCAATTCTAGTGGAGTCTTTTCCCTGCGTTGAAGTTTGACTGTTGAAGTTACTTCAACTGCACGTGTAAAATTAGCATAAAACAAGCCAATCATCCATCAAATTCTTCAACATGACATCGCACAGATCCACTATTTACACAGAATCACATTTACTCTGAGTGAATCAGAGAAGTCTATATCTTGAGATGTATCACATTTGAACAAAAATGTCAAGCCTCCGAAGGAGCACAAAAGAAACCCTCGTAGTTTTCACACATTCTTCCTACTCTTCCTCCAAACCTTCCTAAAACCAGAGTTGGTTTAATTCCATAATAACGAAGGTTGATAAATACCAAAACCCTGGTCAAAACCCTTCATCACTTATGGAATGAAAATAAAAAATAAATCATCTAGCACTAATGTTGTTTCTTCGAACAAATCTTGTAACTTTAAATGTTGAAGACAATTGAGGCTGGACGTTGTAGCAAAATAAGAGTTTTACCTTAATCTTGGAAGTTCCGCCTCAATCCCTCTCCAGTTCTTCAATAGTTTAGGGATTCTCTGTTTCAGCTGGCCTCTTTTATGTTCCAATGGTTGCAAATATTAGTTGTAATGGATTTGTAAATGATAATGCAAAGGTTACAACTGCGCGCAAGAAAGAAGTATTAACAATAACAAAAAATGTTCCCACTTACTCTCCAAATATTCAGCACATCTTAATTTGTTATACAATCTGAACCTCAACTAAAATCAAATCTCAAACATGACTAAGAATCAGAACATGTAAAATACAATTTAAAACATAAGACTCAGAAAATATTGAATAAATAACTTGTGCTTTTATCATACACTTTTTTTCTCTTCTCCATTTCGTTTACTCTAATCCATCTGGAAGACAAAAGTCCATTATCAACCAATACCATGAATCAGGGCTATAATGATCCCCATCATATGGTATAACTCATTGACCAAAATAGAAATGCTTGGCAGAAAAAGACAAATTATTCACAACTGAATACCTACCTTTGCAGAAGAAAAGTTTTTTGTTTATTTGTTCATCAGAAGACTAATTGAACCTTTGGTTCCATAAAAGGAGGCAACCTCCCTTTTCCTGTTCAATCCCAAGTGTAACTGTGTAAGTAGGATTTGATCCCTGGTCAATTGGTTACAATGCCAAGTGACTTTACTTGGCAGAGTAAAAATTAGCACTAGAAAGACATGAAAGTTATTTGAAGAGATTAAATGTACAAGAGCATGCTTATGTATAAAACCACATCCATCCATCTATCTACTGAAATGCGTTTTTCTCTGACATAAAAACTACCCGGCTGCATTTACTAATAGAACCATAGGCAATCGTATCTTTTTCTCGCTTTCACCCTGGTCATGACCAGTCTTCCTGGTGATTAGTTTTACACACATGGAAGTCCTGATCCATTGGTAATTGTGTCAACTTCAATCACAGAGTCAAGTTAGATGATCACAATATCTCTCTAGTATAGGCAACTCGGTGATTGTCCTAAATACTCCAGGTGAGACCAGTGTACCTTGGATGCTTTTCTGTTGACCAGCTACATTGATTCAACATTTTCCTCCTCGCCCTCTTTTACTCTATTAAAAATCTCATAATCATCGAACCCTGCATATTTACCAAAACAACTGCATTAAATGAAAAGAAAGCTTCTCTAACCAACAATAACACACTAGAAAAAGGAGCTTCTTTAGTAGTATTTTGCACATAGGAAAGCACCTGCACCTAAGTCTTCGATTTCACTGGGTGAAGTTCCCAGGAGCCTTGCATTGTCAGAAGGTGGATCAACTGCCATCCAATTCAATGTATCAAAGTCTTCCGAGCACAAGTCTTTTCCCTTGACCCAGTCCTTCAATGTATTATTGCTATCAAATGATATAGGATCCTGTTCCTCATTCTCATCGACCCTGTAAAAAAATTGTTAAGAAAGGAGTTAGACTTTTCTTTTTACCCAAATTTCAAGTAACATCTATAATTGTTTAAGGTTTCCATCAGTAAAACAGACATTTGTCTGAGTCGCAAGTTGCACTGAACAAAAACTAGATCACTGAGTCGTTGACGCTCCAGGCAATTTTTTGTATCATGCAATTGTTCAAAAGGAATCTGGCTTCGCTTATACTCAATTGAACTGCAGGTTTGACCGAGAATACGGAAGGCCAAACGCACCAAGTTTGGGCAACTTCCTCCATATGTTGACCACCATTCAGCTATAAACAGTGAAAAAAAATCAGATTAACATATTCCAATAGGATAAAACACCACATGCAACACATAATTTTTCGAAAAACAAAATAAAAATAAAAGGCAATTCCTGCATCTACATGCCAAGAAGGCATTTGAACCACCACAATGCATGATGGCCGCTAGTTTGGTCTACCATGTCTCACAGTTCCCACAGGATACACACAAGGTTCTAGTAATGGTCCTGCTGTATATAGAAAGTGATGCACCTAATGTGTAGATGCAGGGTGGCCAAAGCAAGATTTTATTATAACTCAGATGCTTCCGCTCCCAGGCACTAAAGATCTGAAAATGCATGTTATCTAACTATCAAAAAACTAATTTATAATATGGCATCGGAGTAAAAGGACTCACCAGGAAGCATAGTGTCTCTAGCTCTAACAGCCATCTTCCTCCCAAAATCACCACCAGCATTCTTGTAAGAGTTTACCTCTTTGATGATTTTATCTTGCACATTTAAGTCAGGAACAAACTTTTCTATGCAGTCGTACATCCCAGACTGAATCTCATTGGGCATATCTCCTTCAAAACTATAAAAGAACTTGGGATTAAGGTAGAAACCTGCAGCATGAAGAGGGAGATTCCATTGTTGTTCCCACCAATGGTCTATAATATTCCAGTAGACAGTATACTCGTCCCTCTTTATAAGTTCTTTCTTAATTGCTTCTTTAGCTCGATACATTCCTGCATAAATATATCCCATAGCAGGCCTCTTCTTGCTGCCAACTAGTCTCAAAACTTGCAAGAGAGGATTAGTTAAATGGGTTATTAGGACGCATGATGACCAAAATGACTGATCACTTACCAAATCTAACATTTCCAGCCCCCCAGGTTTCTTTGAATATGGGCAGTCCACCCACTCCTGTGAAGTAACCATGGTCTGCAGGTTATGTTTAAGATCAACCATTCGTTTCAATGTTCCAAAGTTTGTGGCAAAGCGACTAATTCCTGGTTCTACAATATCATTTCCAAAAGTATACCTTTTCATCATATTCAAAACCACACTATGATTGTATACAAATCTTGTAATAGACCTAGCCTGTTCAATTACTGAATTTATCCACTCAAGTTTTGCAAAATCCTCAAGTATCAAATCTAGACAATGTGCTGCACAAGGAGCCCAATAAAGGTTAGGGAAAGTATCAGCTAACCTTCTCCCTGCACAGATTAATTGCTCTTCCATTCGAGTAATGACTTGTAAAACATGTCTTGCTCCAATTTCTTCAACTACTTGCTTAAGCAATTCATAAAGAGCATCTGGTAAATTAATAATATCAGATGCATCCACGGATTTCAAAAACACCACTCCTTCAGGACAATAAACCAAAAAATTTATCAGAGTTCTACCCATTACTGTGTTCCACTGATCAACCAAAACAGAACAACCAGTCCTTTCCCAAGTTGCTATGTGCTTATCAACATCATTCTTTACTTCTTCAACTGAATTCTTCAGTACCCAACCTCGAAGATCGTGGTATGAAGGCACTACAACCTCTGATCCTCCTGAGGCAATTGCTTGAACCATTAGCTGAAAATAAGCCGAGTTCACAGCATCCAAAGATGCCCCGATATCATACAAAAACCTCCCTATTGCCATATGAATGTGATCGTTTTTCCTTTTACCCCCTGATAACGGCATACCACTACCCATGGTAACAACAGCTTTAGCATTTGTAACAGAACCTCTGCCTCTACCCCTTCCCCTCTTCCTCCTCTCCCCGCCTTTTTTTCCCATTCCATCTTCTCCACTAACTAACAAACTTGAAACAGGGTCAATAGCATCCGTAACCCCAGTTAACTCCATTCCAGTATTAACATCCTTATCAAAAACCCCTATCTCACTAGAAACTGGATTCAAATTCGTTATCTCCTCTGCAATTTTTTGCTTCTTCCGCTTCTTAACTACAACCCCATCTAAACTTTGTTGCATCATAAGCCTAACATCCGAAGGGACTTGTACACAAGTAGCAGCATTACCCTTTTGACCAGCTAAATGTTCCTTAATCCTATGAATCCCTCCTCCTTTAAAAATCTTGCCACAATACACACATTTTAACTGAACCCTCTCTCCGTTCTTAAACATTTGACAATGCTTCCACGCCGGGTCATGTTTTTGCGATGTTATCGGAATTGGCTCCAAATTAGAGCCCATTTCAACAAACCTCAATAATCAATTACCACCAAAGCTTAAATCTTTCTATACCCAAACTCACAAAAATATGAACTTTTCCCTTCTATCTTCCTAAATTCAAAGAGACAATCTAAACCGACAAAACCCCCTTTGCATAGACAAAGATTGTGACATAAAAAAGGCAAGAACTAAAGACATGAAACATAACAAGAGAGGATAATAAACTTACTTGGGTTTTCGACTGTTGGGTTTTTGTGTTTTTTTCAGAGAGAGGACCGAGTTAAGGGAGTTTAAATGTTTTTTTATAAACCGATTTTAATGGTTTTGATGACCGGACGGACCGGTTAGGGTTTGGGATTAGCCGAATTTGTGTTTTAGCTATAATCTGCTCGGTTTTACCGAGTCAGCCAGTTATGAAGGGGACCGGTTTTAGTAAATGAAAACCGGAAGTCCCAGTTTCCTAGCGAGAAAGCCGGAAACGGTTGGAGTAATTGGAGATGATAAAAATAGACCGACCGGTGAGTAACACCTGGTTCATGACAGTTACGTTGTTTTCCTTCCCTGTTTACCACCTCAAAACTCAAAAGGTTTCGGTTAATGCGTGCAGTTTTTAGTTTTTTATTTTTTCTGGTTTCTTTTTCTTGCAGGAATTTAACTGTTTATTTACTGTACACGCCTCTTTATTTTTATTTTTTTTTGTTAGATTAATGATTTTTTTAACATTTTTCGAATGCAAATTCACCAAGTTTTGTGTTATACCCTTTCATCATGTATATCGAGGGGTGGAGACAAAAAGATTTTTTTTAGAAGGGGTCATGATCTGAAAATATTCTTAGAGAATTATAATTAAAATTTTACTAGTTTAATCGTTTTTTTTATTATTATTATTAACGTGGATGTTCGGATTAATTTGTACGTATTTTAACTAATTCCACGAGCCCTAAAGTTAATAATAATATAAACTTTTAATGATCATTATATTAATAATTACGGGACTCGAATTTAAAATTAGAAACAAACCCCTGTTTACTCATTTTTTTTATGTTTCAGGAACAGGCCCTGCCATCCTCACCGCTCTGTCACTGTACCAACCAAAACTAATTTTTTTCATAAAATTAAAGAAAAGTATTCGTACACAGAGATAGATGAGGGCCGGAAATCTGCCAAGATTTAATAACACAATTCATTTGTGTTGTAGAATTCCTGGGATTAGAAGAGCTGCCATGTTTTCAAGCTTCAATAATTTATGAAGCTCTACTTGAATATATTTCCTACGCAAAAACCATGAGTTTTGGATGTATTATGCTAGAGTTTTGTACTAAGTTGGTTGCGATACTGCATTTGTTTTCCACCAACTTACATTAACGAAACAACAAATATAGTAAGATACTTGGCATAACATAAAACTCAATTGCCGGATTCATTAAAAAAATTAAGTTTAAAATATAAATTTTATGCAATAGTTTTTTCATGTTTTTTTAATTGAGTTTCATAAATATTTTTTTCTTGTTTTTTTTTACTGTTTGTAAAAACAATCAAAATATTTTATACATATTTTTTATTACACATAAACTTTAACTATAATTTTTACCAAATATATATCTAAATCCAACTAATTACAACTAAATTTTTTTTATTTTTTTTAATTCACAACAAAATTATCTTCAAAAACGAGTTGAAATTTTGTATTAAGATCTCGTGTAACCAATATTTTAACCAGATGTCCAGCGCATAAACCACGCATTTATGAATTTGATTTAACGTGAAATGCATTAGCGAATTTCGAGGATT
>Ga0307511_10007921_pt1 | contig 10658 bp, 13 predicted proteins | sample 13_EM_MG_FD_200266 | JGI IMG/M metagenome (GOLD analysis project Ga0307511, IMG submission 200266) | Populus trichocarpa ectomycorrhiza microbial communities from riparian zone in the Pacific Northwest, United States - 13_EM | ecosystem: Host-associated > Plants > Roots > Unclassified | place... | reverse complement strand
GACATCGGCTCCGGCCGCGACACGGTCACCGGTGCGCACGGTCGGCTCGAACCGCCAGCTGCGGGCGGCGGGTGTCGGCATGGCCCCCGGCGCGAGCCAGGTCGGCGCGCCGGACAGCGGCCGCAACAGGCCGTCGAACACCGCGCCGAGCAGGCCAGGGCCGAGCCGCGCCGACAACGGATGTCCTTGGCCGACCACGGGCTCACCCGGCCGCAGCCCGCCGGTGTATTCGTACGCCTGCACGGATGCGATGCCGTCGCGCACGGCGGTCACCTCGCCAGGCAGCCCCTCCGCGCCGAGCGCGACCAGGTCGAACATCGCGACGTCGCCGAGGCCGTCGACCTCGACGAGAGGACCGCTGACGCGGCCCACACGCCCGGCCGTCACGACACCCACAGCTTCCGGACGCGGCCCGCGCACCGGGCCAGGCCGTGCTCGGCCAGCTGACGGGTGCTGATCTCCAGCCGACGCCCGGCAACCGCCCCCACGGCTCCGCCACCGGGCAGTTCGGTGACAACGGCGTCGCCGCCCAGCGCACCCCCGATGAAGCGGCGCAGCGCGGCCCGGGCCGCCGGCGTGGCCAGCCGCGCCTCGACCGACGCGGTCACCCGGGCCAGCAAGTCCTCGTAGACGGCGCGCTGGGTGGCAAGCTCGGCATCGCGGGCGTCGCCGCGAACCTGCCGACGGCTGCCGGCGACCACGGCTTCCGCATCCGACGCGCCGGCATTCCTCGCAGCGGCAAGGATATCGGCGGCAGACTGCTGCGCCTCGGCGATGTGCCGCGCGGCTGCGGCGCGTGCCTCGGTCAGCGTTCGCTCGGCGTCGGCCTGGGCGCGGTCCAGCAGGGCCCGGCGCACCGGCGCGAGCTCATCGGTCATCGTCATGACGGCATCACCGCCGTCAGCGGCGCGTCCGGCTCGTCCACCAGCGGCCCGAGGTGGGCGGCGGCCGCCGGCGTCAGCACGACGAGCTCGACGTCTGGCGGCAGCGCCCGCCACGCCGAAGCGGCGTCGTCCGTGGCCAGCACCGTCGCGCCGACCAGGGCGAAGCCCTCCACCTTGGCCCGTTCCCCGAGCACACACAGCGTGCCCATGTCAGGCCCGGCCGATCAGGATGATGGCGACGATCAGGCCGTAGATCGCGATGCCCTCGGCCAGACCGACAATGACCATGGCCCGGCCGAACAGCTCCGGACGCTCGCTCAGCGCGGCCAGCGCCGCCGCGCCGGTGTAGGCGACCGCGAGGCCGGCCCCGATCGACGAGCCGGCGACGGCGATCGCCGCGCCGAGGAACGCCGCCCAGTCGCCGCCCGAAGTCGTGCCGACCTGAGCGGTGTTGACGACCTCGGCGCCACCGTGCACCGCCAGGGCGAGCACCACGAGAGCCCCGACGGCGAGCACGCCGCTCACGGCGAGCACGACGACCAGCGCCGTCCGTCTGTTGCGGCGGACCAATGCCGTCACGGCGACGGTGGCCAGCACCAGCGCCGGCAGCGCGACCAACCACGCGTTCACGGTGAAACCTCCTCGGACAACGGCACGTGCCAGGGCCGGAACGGCCGGCCCTCGGTCTCGAACATGCGGGAGAACAACTCGTAGAACTCCAGCCGCAGCGCCTGGATGCCGGCGACCAGCGCCTCCAGCGCGAACACGACCGCGGTGCCGACGAGGAAAGCCGCGCCGGCGGCCAGGGGACTGAGTCGCCACAACCCGGCGGCGGCCTGCCAGACGAGCGCGGCCAGCGCGGCATGGGCCAGGCCGAAGGCGGCCAGGCGGGCGAACGACACCAGGTTCGAGCCCAGCCGCACGACCAGGTCGAACAGCTGGACCAGGGTCTGCACCACGCCGGCCGCCCCGCCGCCGGCCGAGGCGTGCAGGCCGACCGCCGCCAGCAGCAGTCCGACGCCGGCGAGCCCTGCCCCGGACACGAGCAGCGGGAGCAGTCCCAGATAGACACCGCCGGCCAGTAGCCCGAGCCCGAGGAAGACGGCCGTCCCGGCGATGCCGGACGGCGCGTAGGCAGTGGCCTGGGGCCCGCCCTCACGCCAGCGGTTCACGATGCCGATCGCGTAGGCGAGCGCCAGCAGCACCGCGCCGAACCCGACCGCGGCAGCCAGCAGCGGCACCGGCGACTCCATCGGCGCCAGCCACAGCACCGGAAGCACACCGGTGGGGCCGAAGAACTCGCCGTAGAGCCCGCCGAACGCCGTGCTGGCCACGCCCGCGCCGGCGATGAACGGCCAGACCGACCGCAGCCGGGCGAGCCGCCGCCAGCGGCTCAGCCGCAGCGCCAGCGCGCACGCCAGCAGGATCAGCCCGTGCCCGGCATCGCCGAACATCATGCCGAACATCAGCACGTAGGCGACGCCGGCGAGCATGGTCGGATCGATGTCCTCGTACGGGACAGTGCCGTAGGTGCCGATCAGTGGCAGGAACGCGCGGCGGACCGCCCCGCCCCGGCGCAGCGCGGTCGGCGGGTCCGTCCCGGGCGGGAGTGGCAGCCGGACCAGGGCCGCCCCGAGCGGGGCCAGCCGGTCGGCGAGCTCGGCGTGCCGGTCCGCGGGGCACCAGCCGACGGTTGCGAAGACGTCGCCGCGGCGGATCACGGCATCGGCCCGGGCGGCCAGTTCCGCCTCGCCGGCAACCAGGTCGGCCCGCGCCAACGCGCCCTGATCCGGTGGTGCGATGGTCAACGCGGGCCTCGCGTGGGTCCGATGATCCACATCGGACTCCTGGCCGTCGAACTCGACCACGCCGGCGTCGGCGACGGTCACCAGCACCGGTCGCAGCCCGGGCAGCGGCCCGACGACGGCGGCGCGTTCCATGCGCACCGGCAGCGCGGACTCAAACGACGGCATCGAACGCCTCCAGGTCCCGGCCGCCACGGGCGGCGACCTCCAGCGCGGCCTGCGCCCGCCAGGCGTCCACGGCCAGCACACCGACCGCGCCGACCAGGGGATCGGGCCCGAACCTGGAGTCGTGCAGCAGCCGGAACCCGTCCCGTTCGACTCGATGCCACCACGCCCGCTCCGCCCGCCACAGATCCCGCGGCTGCTCGACGTCGGCCAGCGCCCAACCCGCCGCCGCCGGCAGACGTTGGGTGAAGTCGGCAAGTCCGCGGTCGGCCTCCGTGCCCAACAGCGCCCGCGCCTGCCGCGACTGCTGCTCGGTCAGCGGCTGTCCGTGCAGAAACGACTGGGTGGCAACGAGAACGGCGGCCGCGCCGAGCGCCCAGTCCGCCGCGGACGGGACCGTCGCGACCACTGTGCGCGCCCAGCCGAGCCGCCGGTTCAGCGTTGGGCCGTCGTGCCACGAGAAGCGCCGGCCCAGGCCGCCGAGCTGGAACTGCGCGCCGTCCGCGTTGGCGATCTGGAAACCGGCGGCCAGCGCCCGCGCGATCGCGGCGCCGGCCGGTGGCTGCCAGCCCGCCAGCACGCGGAGATGCCACAGCAGCGTCGCCCACACACCGTATTGGGCCTGCGTCAAGTCGTCGCCAGCACGGACACCGTGTCCGTACGCGGTGCCGGACAGTGTGACCAGAGCCGCCTGCAGCGTCGGAGAGGCCGCGATGTCGCGTGCCCCGCCCCGTCCGATGCGTCTGTCCGCCAACGATTTCGCCCGTACCGCGCCGGCGACCCAGCGCCCGTTCACAGCCCCACCAAGGACATCGACTCGGCCACGACCTCGTCGACCACGCCGGGCAGCAGACTCTCCGCGCGTCGGCGGACGTCGTCCGCCCGCACCGCCGCCTCGGCGGTGATCGCGGTCAGATCCGCCTCGGCGTCGGCCCGGACGGCTGCGGCCGCCTCGGCGCGGACCGCGGCCGCCTGCCGCCGGGCCCCCTCGACGATCCGCTCGGCGCGCTGGTCGGCGTCGTGGAGCAACCGCTCCGCCCATGCCTTCGCCGCCGTCCGAACGCGATCCGCCTCGTGCCGGTAGTCCTCGACCACGCCGAACACGTCCGCCAGCTCCGACTCCGCCTCGTGACGCCGGTCGGCCGGCACCGCGCTCGGCGCGTCCGCGCCGGGCGCGACGACCGGCCGGAGCCGGTCCAGCAAGTCCAGGACCCCGGGCACGGGTCAGCGCTCGGCGCGGACGACCAGCACCGGGCAGGGCGCGTGGTGGACGAGCGCCTGGCTGGTGGAGCCGAGCAGCAGGCCGCCGAGCTCGGCGTGGCCCCGGCTGCCGACGACCACCAGCTGCGCGCCACGGGCGTGGTCCAGCAGCAGCTGCCGGGCCCGGCCGCCTTCGACGACCCGGCGGACCGTGACGTTCGGGTACTTCTCGCCGTAGCCGGCGAGCTGCGCGGCCAGCTGCTCCTCCTGCCGGGCCTGCACGGCGTCCCAGTCCACGACGAACTGGCGGGCGAACGCGTAGGAGTTCTCGGAGGCGAACTCGGTCCAGCCGTGCACGGCGACCAGGTCGACGCCGCGGGCGGACGCCTCCTCGTAGGCCCAGGCCAGCGCGATGTCGCTGGCGGGGGAGCCGTCGACACCGACGACGACCGGTCCGGCGGGGTCGGGCTGATCGCCGCGGACCACCACGACCGGGCAGTGCGCCCGCGCGATCGTGGCGATCGCGGTGGAACCGGTCAGGATGCCGGTGAAGCCGCCCATCCCGCGGGATCCGAGCACGACCAGCGCGGCCTGCTTCGAGGCGTCCTCCAGGATCGGGATCGGCGAGCCCTCGACCAGTTCCGTTGTCACCGGCACGTCCGGGTGCAGGCGGGTGACCAGCGAGCCGGCGTCCGCGAGGTAGGTGCGGCCGTACTGGTGCATCGCCTCGAAGTAGTCCCTCGGCAGGCCGAACGACCCGCCGTAGGCGATGGCCGCGACGTTGACCGTGTGCGTCAGCCGCAACGGCAGGCCTCGGCGCGCCGCCTCGTCGGCCGCCCAGCGGACGGCGTCGAGTGCGGACTGGGATCCGTCCACGGCGGCCACGATGGGCCGGCCGGCCACATTGCTGGTCACTTCGTTCTCCTTGGCGTCAGGGCACGAATACCGTGCACCTCGACGCTAGGAAGATCGGCGGCCGCGGCGAAGAGAAGCAGTGCTCGGCGGCGTACGGCCGAAAGTCCCTGACCGGGTCACGTCGTGGCGCGGGGGAGCACCAGCGTGAACACCGCCCCGCGTCCCGGCTCGCTGTTCGCCTCCAACCGGCCGCCGTAGCGGTCGGCGATGTCGTTGACCAGTGCGAGGCCCAGGCCGTAGCGGCGGCGGCCGGAGCGTTGGCCGCCGGAGTGGAACCGGGTCATCAGCTCGGCGGCCTGGTCGGGGGAGAAGCCCGAGCCGGTGTCGGCGACCCGCAGCCGCACGTCGTGTCCGGCGGTTCGGACGGTGATCGTCACGGTGCCGCCGGTGGGAGTGTGCTCGATGGCGTTGTCCACCAAGGCCAGCAGCGCCCGTCGCAGCGCGGACGGCGAGGCGCGGGTCAGCGCCGGCGCGATGTCGTGGTCGAGCGTGATGCCGCGTTCCTCGGCGTACGGCCTGGTCGCACCGATCACCTCCGCCGCGAGGGGCCCGAGGTCGACCTCGTCGGCGGTGTTGTCGCCCTCGGCGGCCAGCAGCAGGTCCTCCACGAGGTCGGTGAGCCGGCTGCTGTCCCGGACGACACCGGCGGCCTCGTCTCGGAGGTGGTCGGGGGCGTCGCGCAGTTCACGGTTGAGCAGCTGGGCCCGGGTGTGCAGCAAGGTCAACGGCGTCCGCAGCTCGTGTGAGGCGTCGGCGACGAACTGTCGTTGCAGTCGCAGGGTTCGCTGCAGCGGCGTCAGCGCCCGGCGGGCGAGCAGGATGCCGGCGACGGCGGCGAAGGCCAGTCCGACGAGTGCCGCCGCGAGCAGTCCGAGCAGCAGGCTGTCGCGCTGTGCCTCCCACGGTTGCAGCGCGAGTACTGCCTGCACGGTCTTGCCGTCCGGCGGTTTCGCCGTGTGCACGAGGAAGTGACCGGTCGGAAGGTCCACTGTGGAGTCGGCGGGGGTTGGACCTGGACTGTCCAATGCGGACAGATCGGGCAGGCCGGCCGGCATGCCGTTGGTCACGTGCAGTGTGCCCTTGGTGTCCCGCATCGCCAGCCACATGCCGGCGGGTGGGTCGATCACGTCGTCGGCGTTGTTCGCGGCTGCCACGACCAGCAGCTGCGCGTCCGCCGACTCCTGGCGGGCGGTGATCAGCGCGCCGAAGCCGGCGACTGCCAGCACCACCACGGCGACCATGCCGGCGGCCTGCAACCCGAGGCGGCGGGCCGCCCGACGGACCACCTCCTCGCTGGCCGGCGTCATGAGGGCGTGCCCAGCCGGTAACCGATGCCGCGCACAGTGCTGATCACCTTGCGGCCGAGCTTGCGTCGCAGGTAGTACACGTACGTGTCCACTGTGGTGTCGGTGATCGCGTCGGCGAACACCAGCTCCAGCAGCTGGGTCCGGGTGAACACGACGCCGGGCCGGGACGCCAGCATCGCCAGCAGCTCGCATTCCCGCTCCGACAGCACCTCCAGCGGCCGTTCGCCGCGGAACACCGTGCGAGAGGCGACGTCGAGCGTGGTGTCCGGCCCCAGGGGCAGCGTCTCGGCGTGGTGCAGGTGCCGGCGCAGCAGCGCCCGGAGGCGGGCGAGCAGCTCGTCGATGTCGAACGGTTTGGTCAGGTAGTCCTCGGCGCCGGCGTCCAGGCCGGCCACCCGCTCCCGGGGCGTGCCCATCGCGGACAGCACCAGCATCGGCGCGATGATTCCCCGGCGGCGCAGCCGGGTGATCAGGTCAAGGCCGTCCAGTCCGGGCAGGCCGCGATCGACGACTATCACGTCGTACCGCTCGGAGAGGGCACGGTGCAGGCCGGTGTGGCCGTCGCGGGCGACGTTCACGTGGTAGCCCTCGGAGGTGAGCAGGCGGTCCAGCATCACCGCGAGCTCGCCGTCGTCCTCGACGAGCAACACCCGCTTCAGGTCTTCGGTCACCGGCTGATTGTGGCCGTCTCGTGGCCGCGGTGCTGGTGCAGGTCGGCAGTCAGCCAGGCGGCGCTGGCGTTGAGCACGAACCAGGCCGCGAGCGCGGCGGCCAGCATCGTCGTCAGCAGCAGGACGCCGCGCTGCCGGCCGGCGGGCACGGCGTTGCCGGCCGCGGTCGGTCCACTGAGGATGCGCGCCGCCGGCACGAGACGGCCGAGTACGTGCACCCCGGTTGCGGCCGCCCAGACGAGGAAGGTTCCCTGATGGAGGGGCAGTGCGGTGATCTGGTAGCCGAGGACCGTCAGCAGCGGAGTGCGCGCGGCGTCGGGGCCCAGCGCTATCAGCGCGAGCCCGGTGCCGAGCACCGCGAGGGTGGACAGCACGACCAGGGGGCCGAGCACCCGCAGCAGCGTCGGCGGCGGACCGGCCTTCCGGTACGCCGGGTGGCCGGTGTAGTAGCGGACGATGCGCCAGCCGGTGCTGCCGGTCTTGACCAGCGCGGGCGGCACCAGCAGCACACCGACCACGATGTGCCAGCTCAGCAGGCCCTCGACGGTCAGCAGCGTGGCCAGCTCGACCAGGAACAACGTCAGCAGCAGCACGCCGAGCCATGCCGTGAGGCGGGCGTTGCCGGCGGGACCTCCTGTCACCGGCCGCACCGGGTCACGGCGCCGACGCCGGCCGATCGCCTCCGCGACGGTGTCGTCCAGCAGGATCCTCGGATGCATCGGCGCCTCTTTCGGTGGCAGAGGCCCCAGTTTCACGGCTGAATCTTTGTGAATTCTTGGTCGAACCTGTCCGCGCCGACAGCTGCGAGCTGCGCTTTCCGGCGAGGCGGGAGACCCGGTCCGAGAAAGCTCCAAGATCGTCTGCATACGGTCCGGCCCCGTGCCGCCACGCACCGTGATGACGACACTGGAGGACACCGATGGAGCCGACAACCATCAACGACCTGCCCGCGCATGTGCTGCTGGTGCACATCGTGGTCGTGTTCGTGCCGCTGGCCGCGATCCTGCTCGTGTGCAGCGCCGTGTGGCCGGCCGCCCGGCGCCGGCTGGGCATCATCACCCCGGCCGTCGCGCTGCTGGCGCTCGTGTCCGTGCCGCTCACCACGAGCGCCGGCTCGTGGCTGATCCGCCGGGTGCAGCCGGACCCGCTGGTTAGGGCCCACGCGCAGCTCGGTGACGAGATGCTGCCCTGGGCCGGCGGGCTGTTCCTGCTCACCGCGATCGTCTGGACGCTGCACCACTACCGCGACCGCCTGGCGCGGCTGCGCTGGCTGCCGGTGACGACGGTTGTCGTCGCGGTGCTCGCGGTCGTGGTGTCGGTGGGCTCCGTCGTCGCCGTCTACCGGATCGGCGACTCCGGCGCGCAGGCCGCCTGGCACGACAACTTCTCCGCGAACCCGGTGTCCACCAGCCACAAGTGACGCCGCGCCGGCCGAAGGGAAGCAGGGCCCACCGGCACACCGCCGAAATGCCCTGGTGAAAGGGGGCGGCGGCCCGTGTCGGCCGCGCTGCCGCGCGGCGATGCTGAGTGGGCGTTGAAAGGCAGCGATCGTCGGAACTCCGACGGCCACCACAGTCTTCCCGCCGTCGCCGTCCGTTGTGGACGGTGCGCGGGTGGTGGCGGCCGGGGCGGCCGTTGTCGTCGTGCCTGCCGGCGGGGAACCCGGGGCGGGCACGGCACGTAGTGGCGTGAGGAGGAACCATGTCCATCAAGGAGAAGGCATCCGTCAGTCCTGCGGGTGCGGGCGTTCGACCGGCCGCCGTGCAGTGGCTCGCGGTGCTGCGCATCGGCGTCGGGCTGGTGTTCCTGTGGGCGTTCGTCGACAAGCTGTTCGGGCTCGGCTACGCGACTCCGGCCGCGAAGGCGTGGCTGAACGGCGGCTCGCCCACCAAGGGCTTCCTCGGCAACGTCGACGTCGGACCGTTCCAGTCGATGTTCCACGCCTGGGCCGGCGCGTGGTGGGCGGACTGGCTGTTCATGCTGGGTCTGCTCGGCATCGGTGCGGCCGTCACGCTCGGTGTGGCGCTGCGGCTGTCCGCAGTCGCGGGCACGGTCATGCTGCTGCTCATGTGGGCGGCGGAATGGCCGTTGGCCCAGACCACGGCGGCGGGTGCGCCCAGCGGGTCGACCAACCCGTTGATCGACTACCACATCGTCTTCGCCCTGGTGCTGATCGTGGCCGCGATGTTCTCGGCCGGCGCCGTGTGGGGCCTGGGCAAGTGGTGGGACCGGCTGGCTCTCGTGCAGGCCAATCCCTGGCTGCGGTGAGCAGGCGTGGCGATGGTGTGGCCGGGGCCGGTCGGCCCCGGCCACATTCCCGCGCGACAAGGAGTGATGTCATGAGTGGCAGAAGAACTCTCGGCTGGGTCGCGGGCGGGTTCGCCGCGTTGTTCAGCGGCGCGGTCGCGACGTATCCGGTGCTGTGGCGTGAACGCTGCCTCACGTGGGGGACCACGGCGGACGAGGCCGCGCGCACGATGCCGGGGGACGACCTGTTGCCCGAGCCCGACATCGTCTCCACCCGCGCGGTCACCGTGCTGGCGCCACCGAGCCGGATCTGGCCGTGGCTGGTCCAGATGGGCAGCGGTCGCGGCGGCGCCTACAGCTATGACTGGGTGGAGAACCTGCTGGGCCTGGACATGCACAGCGCCGACGAGATCCTGCCGCGGTTCCAGCATCTGGCCGTCGGCGACGTGCTGCCCGTCGGCCCGCACGGTCCCCGCCTGAGGGTCGAGTTGTTCCAGCCGGAGCAGGCGTTGGTGCTGCGGTCCGAGGACGGGAACTGGGTCTGGGCCTTTGTTCTGACCGAGGTCGCCGGGGGAACCCGGGTGGTGAGCCGCAACCGCATCGCCTCGCCCGGCGGCTCCGTGCTCACCCGGTCGGTCAACCTGATCGTGATGGAGCCCGGCAGCCTGGTCATGGAACGCAAGATGCTACTGGGCATCAAGAAACGCGCCGAACGACCGGCTCCCGCCGAAGGGCCTTAGGTCCATGGCGCCGCGGGCCTACCGGACGTGGTGCCGATGGGACGCGCGGACGACCGTGGAAGTGGCGAGTCGGGACCGCGCGACGAGGTCCCCGGCGAGAGGAGAAGCCGTGAAAGCCCTTGTGTACCAAGGCCCTGGTCAGCGTTCGTGGCAGGACGTGCCCCGTCCGGCGCTGCAAGCCACGTCGGACGCGATCGTGCGGGTGGACGCCGTGACCATCTGCGGCACCGATCTGCACATCCTCAAGGGGGACGTGCCGGCTGTGGAGTCCGGCCGCATCCTCGGCCACGAGGCCGTGGGAGTGGTCGAGGAGGTCGGCGCGGCGGTCACCACGATCAAGCCGGGCGACCGGGTTCTGGTCTCCTGCATCACGGCATGCGGACGCTGTCGGTACTGCCGCGTCGGCATGTACGGCCAGTGCCTCGGCGGCGGAGGCTGGATCCTCGGCCACCGCATCGACGGCACGCAGGCGGAGTACGTGCGAGTTCCCTTCGCCGACACCTCCACCCATCTGCTGCCGCTGGGCGTGAGCAGCGAGGCGGCGCTGATGCTGGCCGACATCCTGCCCACCTCGTACGAGGTCGGCGTGCTGAACGGCCAGGTGAGCCCGGCCGACACCGTTGTTGTCGTCGGTGCGGGCCCGATCGGCCTGGCGGCCATCACGACCGCCCAGTTCTACAGCCCCAGCCACATCGTCGCGGTCGACCTGGCCGAGACCCGGTTG
>Ga0307511_10007920_pt1 | contig 10658 bp, 8 predicted proteins | sample 13_EM_MG_FD_200266 | JGI IMG/M metagenome (GOLD analysis project Ga0307511, IMG submission 200266) | Populus trichocarpa ectomycorrhiza microbial communities from riparian zone in the Pacific Northwest, United States - 13_EM | ecosystem: Host-associated > Plants > Roots > Unclassified | place... | reverse complement strand
AAAAAATTGGCAAGTGACAAAAGTCGTAAAGCACAGAAAAGCTCGTTGGAACAATGTCGTAAAGGCAGCTACAAAGTAAATGTCCTAGGAAATATGTAGCAAAAAAGCAGGATCAATAACAAAGGCAAACTAAGAAGCGACAGCATGGTGAACTAAGATGATATAAAAATCTGAAAAAAAAAGAAAGAAAGAAAGAAAGAAGAAGAAGTTAATTTCAAGGATAAATGGACTGGGCCAATAAGAATGGAGTTCTTTGAAATTGAGCATGAGCAGGGAGGGTAGCAAACAGTGCAACAAGCTGTCTTTTTTATATTTTTTTCACAGCAAATCCATTCCTAGATATATAAGCAAGAAAAATCGCACATCAACAATTCATTGTCTTACGAAGCAAGTGTTTTTCTAGACCACAAAGGGATGCGCTATAGAAATGCTTTTTTACAGAGAAGCCCAAACTTCTAAGTAAACTATCCAACATAATGGCCAAGTAAAGCACCGAAAAGCTCGTTGGAATACTGTAGAAAAGACAGCTACAAAGGAAATGTCCTAGGAAAGATTTGTAAAAAAGAGCTGGAAAAATAGCAAAGGCAACAGCAACATGGTGAACTAAGATGATATAAAAATATGACAAAACCTAATTTCAAGGATAATGGATTGGGCCAATAAGAAAGGAATCTCTTGAAATGGAGCGTGAGCAGGTAGGGTAACAAACAGTGCAGTAGGCTGCCTCCTTTTCTTTTTCTTTTTTTCCAGCAAATTTGTTCTTGGATAAGCAAGAAAACTCTCACCATAACAGTTCATTGTGTCGCGCAACAAATGTTTTTCTAGACTTCTCAGCTAACTATCATGACAGTTCAACAAAAGGGTAGAAATATCTCTGAAGAGGCTTCGTGTACAGAGAAGGAAATAAAATTCTATTAATTTAATTGTTTAGCAGCTTTTATGCTTCCTCCATCACAGGTACGATGACATTAATAAAAAACAATGGTCTTAAAGAATCATTTCTTCACAGCATAACTTGGTTATATGTCAACATTGATTAATTATATTACTAGGATGCCTACCGAAAGTACCAAGAGAACAGGAAAAAAAAAAAGAAAAAAAAAAGCAAGTATTTACCAGCTAAGATGGTGGAATATATTAACATCACCATGCTAAACCTTTCTTTATCAAGATAACATAGACTTTTAAAGTAACTCTGTAGCTGTCATTGAACACACTTAATTTATTCCAATTACACAGAGATAAAAAAAGAAAAACATTATGAATTAATTAATTGTCAACATAGGCAGAATATAAAATTCAGAAAGGCAATAAAAGTTGTACGCAATGCAGAGAAGGAGATAAAAGGCACGAACTTGCGCAAACAAATTATACTTGAAGCACGCACCTAACAAATTAAGCCTTTGTAAATGCAAAATGAACTAAAAGATTAGTTATTTCTAAGAAATATTAGCATAAAACAAAACAAAAAAGAACAACTTGAGCATCTGGTGTAGAGCTCAAATTAAGAGCATATTTGTAACGGACCGCGAGAGTTGACAAAGGCTGTATAGCGCAGGAGATATACGCTTTGCAGGGATAGTTGATCGTAGCAAAAGGAAAAGAAAGTGAAAGTGATAGCTAACTCATGAACGAATTAAAATATCACAGGTTGGGCTGCTGTTGGGAAATAATCATAAATATGGCACAATAAAAAAAGCTTGCCATAACAGAACAAGAGTTTTGAAAAGACAGCCATGCAAACAAATTTAAAAAAGAAAAGAAAAGACAAACCACCCTTGGCTGTCAAGCTCAGACTAAAAAAGTATCAATAAGCATAAATAAAACATAAAAGGATTAAATTGCATCAGTAGAGAATAATTAGGAGACTTAACCTAATGATTAGCCAACCCTTTCTATATATATATATAGGGCAGTATACAATAGTAATGGTGGAAGTTACCACACAAGAGTATGTCTATAATATTTCCTATATACATGCCCCCTCAAGCTGAGAGTGGAGGATCAACCCGAAGCTTGAAACGAAAAGCAGTAAACGAAGTAGGAAGTGGCTTAGTGAAGACATCGGCAAGTTGATCCTGAGAGGAAATAAAACGAATCTGAATCTCCTTCTTTGCAACTCTATCTCGGACAAAATGATAATCGACCTCAACATGTTTTGTTCGAGCATGAAAAACAGGATTCGCAGACAAATAAGTGGCACCAAGGTTGTCACACCAGGTAATAGGAGCAGAAACAGACGGAATCTGGAGATCTGTTAATAAGTACTGAAGCCAGATAACCTCAGCAGTGCCATCAGCTAAGGCTTTATACTCAGCTTCAGTAGAAGAGCGAGCAACTGTGCGTTGCTTACTGAATTTTCATGAAATCGGCGTCTGACCAAAAAACACAAGGTAACCACCCGTAGATTTTCTGTCATCAACACTGCCTACCCAATCTGCATCTGTAAAACCATGTAAGGCAAAAGAAGAACCGCGAGTAATATGTAAGCCATGTGATGTCGTACGCCGAAGATAACGCAAGATGCGTTTCACGGCAGCCCAATGAGAATCTGTAGGAGCATGCATAAACTGACAGACTCTGTTAACAGCAAAGCAAATATCCGGGCGCGTAAAAGTGAGATATTGAAGAGCACCCATAATTTGACGAAAGCAGGTAGCATCATAAAACAATGGATCGGGCAGAATGGTAGCTGTGGATGTAGAGATAAGAGTATCAACAGGTTTGCAAGATAACATACTAGCCCGAGTGAGGATGTCAAGTATATATTTATGCTGGCGGAGCATAAGACCCATACTAATAGACTGAACCTCAATACCCAAAAAAATAATGAACAGAACCCAAGTCGCGAAGCTTAAATTCTGAGCTTAGTAGCTGAATGAGGCATTGGAGCAGAAGAGAGTTACTAATCATAAGCAGAATATCATCAACGTAGACCAGAAGATAACAAATATCAGCACCAACAGAAAAGATAAACAATGAGGTATCCACCTTAGAGGCATGAAAACCAATAGATAACAGGAAATCATTCAGACTAGTGTACCAAGCCCGCGAAGCCTGTTTTAAACCATATAGAGATTTATGCAATCGGCACACATGAGAGGGGAGAGCAAAATCAACAAAACCTGGAGGTTGTTTCATGTAGACCTCCTCGTCAAGAACACCATTGAGCAAGGCATTATAGATGTCAAGCTGATCAATTTTCCAACCACACGAAACTGCAATGGAGAAGACTAATCTGACGGTCGCCTGTTTGATGACAGGACTAAAGGTTTCAGAGTAATCAATACCTTCTTGCTGAGTGAAACCTCTAGCAACCAGACGCGCCTTATACCTCTCGATGCTTCCATCAGATCTGCGTTTAATCTTGTATACCCACCGACTACCAACAACATTCATGGAGGGGTGAAACGGCACTAAGGTCCAAGTTCTGTTTGCACGTAAGGCCTGAATTTCCTCACGTATAGTACTATGCCACGCCTCATATCTGTTAGCATCATTAAAAACAAGTGGCTCATGAGAGGAAGGAGAAACTACCCGGCTAAAGGAGACAGCAGAGGTTGCGGATGTTGACGAGCGCTATCTTGGGCAGCCTTGGATGAAGAACCATGGGATGTTGACGAGCAGCTGGGCATGGAGAAGTGTGACTTGTACCTTGAAGGTGCTGAAGAGGATATGAGGAGAGGTCTACATAGAGCTGTAGACCAGCTGGAGAAGCAGTGGAGGGACTGGTCGGCACTGCAGACGCTGGTGAGGCTGCTGCAGAACTGGGATGATCTGCTGCAAAACCGGGCTACTCTGTTGCAGCAGACCTGAGAACATGCGCATTCGGTGATGGAGAACCTGTTCCTGCACAATGATCATTGGAAAGACAAGCATATGGTGACAGTATGGCAGTATGGGATGGTGGTGAAGGGGTGGCAAAATCTATAGGCAAAGGGGTAGTATGGTGGGGTGCGGCAGAGGGCATAATCGGGTTGTGGTTGGGGCCGGTTTGGTAAGTGGTAGGCTGAAAGGATGGAGGAGGGTTCAAGGATGGAAGATAGGTAGGTGGGGTGGGAGGTACCGATGAGGATGTTACCTGTTCAGACTTCGCAAAAGAAAAGACATTTTCATGAAACGAACATGACGGGAGACATAAATACGATGAGTTTCTAAATCAAGACAACGATAACCAAGATGGGATGAGTTATAGCCTAAAAACACAAAAGGAGAAGACCGGAAATCTAATTTATAAGCATGATATGGACGCAAAAAAGGGAAACAAAGACACCTAAAAGTACGAAGGAAGTTATAATCAGGAGTGCGATGAAACAGACACTCAAACGGAGATGTATTTTGGAGAATAAGAGTAGGCATGCGATTAATAAGGTATACCGATGATTCAAAAGCATAGTTCCAAAATCGCAATGGGGCACTACACTGGCCTAAAAGGGTTAGGCCAGTTTCGACAATATGTTGATGACGACATTCAACAGTGTATTTTGTTCATGAGTATGAGGACAAATTAACCGATGATGAATACCAATGGTCTGAAAAATTTTATTTAATTTACGATATTCACCACCCCAATCAGTTTGAACATATTTAATTTTAAGTGAAAACTGATGCTCAACAAGTGTTTGAAAACGTTGAAAAGTGGAAAAGACATCAGATTTCGCAACAAGCGGATAATACCATATATGTTTGGTATGCGCATCGACAAAAATCACAAAATAGCGGAAGCCATCAGAAGAAAGCATAGGAGCAGGACCCCAAACATCACTAAAAATTAAATCAAATGGGGCAGAAGTTTTGTGACCCGTAAGTCGCAATGACAAACGGGACGACTTGCCTAAAGGACAATCTTGACATTGGGTAAAAGAACGTCTAGAAGTACATACGATTTTATTTCCGGAAACTAACAAATTTAAAATGCGAGGGGTTGGATGACCTAAAGGACGATGCCACAGGTCGGCAGTCGCGGAGATGCAAGGAGACCAAAAAGCTTGAGGAACTGACGTGGCAGAAGACTCAGAGAGGACATAAAGACCATCATGACTCTGACCGAAAAGGAGAACTTCCTTGGTGATGAGATCCTTCATATAAAACAGAGAAGCGTGAAATTCAAAATAAACATGATTATCACGGCAGAATTTTTGAATAGATAATAACGGTTTGGTAATATGAGGCACATGGAGAACATTAGATAATGTAAACATGCATTTTGGGGAATGTAATGTAGTATGTCCAATATGGGATATGTCAAGGCCCTTATCGTCACCAATATGCAAATAATCATTACCAATATAGGGTACAGAATCGGTCAGAGATCCAAGATCAGGTGTGACGTGTTGATTTGCGCCGATGTCGGGGAACCAAGTCGCAGTAGAAACATTCCCAACAGCAAGGTGAACAGAGGGTTGCTTAGTGCTACTGCGAAGCTGGGAACAATGGGGAACTGTGTGACCGAAACTAGAGCACAATTGGCAGGGTACATGCTGTTGTCCAGACCACTGCCCAGCGCCGGACTTGCGCCTGGTCTGCTGCTAGTGGTTTGGCCGCCAATCTGCAGCAGATTGGCCCCTGTTCTGGGGAGTGTAACGGTTGCTATTGGGACGCCAATTACCTCTAGAGCGACCCCTGTTGCGGCTGAAGTTGGGGCTGTGATGAGACATAGCATGGTGGGCAGAAAACTGTGGTGTTGGCAGCAGTGGTGGCTGCTGCGGCAGAGAAGAAGAAGACAGTAGAGAGGGAGCGACAGCTATGGAATGGAAGGACTTTTTGTGCAGAAATTCATGGGTAAGAAGGTGATTGTGAAGATCAACATGTGACAGTGGCTCGGCCTTGGTTATGAGACTCGTTACCAAGTCTTTGAACTCGCTACGAAACACATATAGATTAAAGTCTTTAAGAGACATTGGGCGACCAGCAGCAGCTAATTCGTCAAATAATGATTTTGCTTGCTGCATGATATACTAACCGATGAGTCACCTTGACGAAGGTCTTGAAAGGAGCCATGGAGTTGCATGATGCGAGAATTAGATGGAGTGGCAAGCGTTTTCTCAAGAGTGCGCCAAACACAATGCGAGGTAGAACAATCTACCACGAGATGCAACACATCCACGGAGAGAGAGGAGAGTAATGCACTCAAAATAAGTTGATTATGTTGCTTCCAACGAAGAAAAGAAAGGCTGGTGGTAGATGAAGAACCAGCAGAACTGTCAAAAATATGAGATGGAGGACACGGCACGAAGCCATCAACGAAGTGAAAAACACCTTGACCAAGGAGATATGGCTTCATCTGCATTCGTCAATAGAGATAATTTGTGTTCGTAAGTTTTAATGAAACAACTTGGTGGGTGTTTGATAAAGGAACGATAGATGAAGTGTGTGTTCCCATGAGAGGCAAAGGAACGGCAGAGACTTGTGAAGAAGAATCAGAAACATGCTTTGCAAGTGGAGGCTGTTGTTGGGGAGCAAAGATACCACCGGCAGCAGCTTGGGGATGGCTGGCCGGCTGTGCTGCACCACCGATGGAGAGAGGAAAGTTGGCGGCAACTGTAGAATCCATGGAGGAAAAAAGAGAGAGAGGGTCGGCTGCAAAGGGAGGGAGGGAGAAACGAGTTTTGATGGCAGAAGGCTCTGATACCAAGTTGAGAATAATTAGGAGGCTTAACTTAATGGTTAGCCAACCATTTCTATATATATATGTAGGGCAATATACAATAGTAATGGTGGAGGTTACCACACAAGAGTATGTCTACAATATTTCCTATATACAATATTTTCTATATAAATACATTCTATAATAGCATCTATGATATTTTTTAAAATTTAATTTCAACCAAGGATCTAAAATGTGAAAGGCAATGCAAATTTAAAGTGAACTTAAATAAATATTGGATGAAATTGCATAAAAAATACAAGGATTTAATTAAACTTTTAATGGGTCAAATTAATTTTATTAAAAACTTAATTAATAAAAAATTAAGTTTGAAAACCTGAAAACCTTTTATTGACCACGTATTTGAGCCTTTAATGTAAATATGATGCCATTCATCACGCAACACGGATCTAGGTTGTCTTAACAATATGTTATAGGAAGGTTAACTATTAATCACTTGCAGAGTGACATGAAACTATTATGGTTCATGACCAAGTCCATGCTAGTTGTTTGGTGTTGATGGATTATAGAATGTTGGTTCATTGTTGAAAGAAGGTGAGATTCAGGGGAATGTCTTTAGTAGATATGTATGGAATTGTGGTGGTGAACCCAAATTGGTGTTAGAGTAAATGGTTGATTATCATTATCATTACTTTTTTGTTGGTGAGTCTTTATTTACCATTTCAACGACCCATATGTTGAAACTTATTGGCTTATACTTGATCCGTTTAATTATCTTTCTTCTTTTCACGCAAATCCTCCTTTTTCTAGCCATTATTTGAAATGTTCACAATCCTTCCCAACCATAGTGCTTACTTTATTCACTTAGCCATGATGACAATATCTAAAAATGGTGTTGAACTACTGACTAGATATTCAAAGCATATTTATTAAACTCGGCCCAGGGGTTAACCCCACCAAGAGGTCGGGTCCTGGGTCATACAGGTTAACCTGGATTAACCCAGGAGAAATTAAAAAAAAAAACATGAGGTTTTAATATCCCATATGAAAAAGTTAAAAAATATTTCATGGAGATATAGACTATAGTTATCCCATATGGAAAAGTTAAAAAACATTTCATTTATATGTAATCTATATATATAGCTATCCTATAAAGAAAAAAATAGAAAATAAACCATGTGAATGAATGTTATATATATGGTTATCCCATATAGAAAAGTTAAGAAACATTTCATGTGGATATAAACTATAAATATAGATATCCCAAATGGAAGAGTTAATAAATATTCCATGGGCATGTGGGCTATAAAACAAAATATATGAGGCCAAGTATTCACAAATTAATTTTATATTTTTTGGTTTATTAAAAAAATATAAAAAAAAAGGTCGGGTCTCATCCGGGTTTCGGGTTGACCTGGCAGGTTACCTGGGTTTCACTAGGCTAATTGCAAGTCCGGGTTTTGACCATTTGAAACCTGGTCAACTTATGCAACCATATTATTCGATAGTTTTACCTGCATTTACCTAGTATTTTGTTCATATTTTATATATAAAATGTCTTGATATTTTTTTTTATGTTTTGAAGGTACTTTTTGATATTGTAAGACTAAAAAAGAAGTAATTTGGAGATAAAATTCAAACCATATTCTAGCTTATGTTGAATATTGGCAAATTTGACTTTTGATCGATGCTTTACACAAAACTTGAGCTGTAGAGGTCAAAATCAATTGATTCTAGTGGAATTAGAAAGCTAATATCCATACCTTTCTATCAATATATGGCAAGGAAAAAAAAGCATAGAAATCGCAGTCTTCAAAGATAAGTCTCGCATTCTGCTAGTTTTGATATTCGACCATTTTGGCTTGAATATATTGAGCTAGAGAAGTTCATTTTTTGCAAACTCAATTTTGTTGGATTCTTGACTCAAAAACTTACCGACCTACCAAATTTTAGTAGATAAGAAGCTCATATGAGAGATATATGATTTTTCAAAGACAACCTATAAGTTCTACCAACAGACAGGTTTTGTGAAGAAACAAATCCAACTTACTTCCCAAGCATCCAAACTGACAAGACAGTTATTTATTCATATGAAAAATGTCTTTACACAAGTAAATTAACTTCACTAAGTCCAAAGTCAAAGTTTGAAGATTTCTTGCAAGACTATTTTTCCTTTTTTATAAGAAAGTAGTTATTATACTACTTAAATATAAATTGTCTACTTTGAAAATGACTCCTTTTTTTTTCTTTCGTGATAAAAAAGAACTAGCAGGAAGGTGGGTATTAGGTTTTTTTTATCTGATAAAAGAAAAGAGAGAGAGGTGAATTAGGTGGCGGCTAGAAAGAAAAAGTAACTCTCACCTTTTTCTACACCCGAAATTATGTTTTCATCTTTTTTCTTCTTTAGTTTTTCGATAGTCATGCAAGACTAAGTTATTTTTCTTGGTTGAAAGGTTATAGAAGCCTTCAGTTCAAAAATTGTGAGATTTATTTTATCTTTTCTTTTCAGTTTATATGATAAGTATGAATGTTTTTCTATGCTTATTTCTTATGATTGTTTAGTTTGATTGTTAGAGCAGACTTTAAATTCTTATTCTAACCAATCTATTGCTAAGTTTGCTATCAAAACCGGAGTTGTGATATTTAACTTGTGAAACAACTAAATTTAATAATTATAGCGGATCTATGTTGTTAATTTTAGGGAAAACATTCAATTAAATCAAATATAGACTACAAACACTTATGTTGTCTAAATTTATCAACCTATCTAATTTTTAAGGCTGCCATTAAATTAAATTACTAGCGCAGACGTTGTGGTTGTTTAATGATTAGGGTTAGTTATACTGTGAATCGGTTAAGTGACTAATATTAAGGAAATATTAATATTCATAATATAAATTGATGTATCGTCTCAATGATCAGTTTTGATTTTCTTCGGTGGATGTTTACTTGAGACCAAGGTTTTTCTCTTAATAATTTCGGTTTATTTAATTTAGTTTGATTATTTTATTTGGTTTACCTTAGCATAGTTTAGATAATCTTAAAGCACAAAAACCCATTTTTGAATCATTTAGCATAAAAACCAGACTAAATCTTTCTCGTGGGATCGACCTCTTACTTGTTCTATATTATTTTATTTATTTAAATTAGAATAATTAATTTATGTGACCGTGATATCACAGTATGAAGACTCTGAATTGCCTTGATCTCAGATTAACCTGTTGGACTACGGGTTTTATATGTATGCTATATAGTATGGAGCTTTGAATATGTTGAAGAATAGTGTAATCATCTCCTTTTGTATTAATGGTAGGTGGATAACTACAACACCTCATTCTAATACCGTATTAAAGTAAATCAGGGTCACTAACAAGTTTTCTTACAAAAACGATTTAGCAATTAGTACAAGCAGATTTGTCTTTTTCTCCAAAGTCTTTTTTTATTCAATGACATACGCAACTAGCTAGTTATATTCATTTCTAGTATAATATATGTAGTGGTCAGTCACGGACAGTATCGTTAAGTACAATATCGTTGGCACTGTTTTCTAAACTCTGTTGTTCATCGAGGGAAAATAAAAACAAAATGTAAATGTAGCTTATCTATATGTATAGGGCAGTTGTCATCCCTGTCTTTGAAACCATCTGTTTGTTTTTAAATTTTAAAAATATTTCTGAAAATTAATATTTTTTAGTTTTTTAAAATTATTTTAATATACTAATACCAAAAATAATTTATAAAAAATAAAAAAATTATTATTCTGATATATTTTTAAATGAAAAGGTATTTAAAAAGAATTGCAATAACTCTCTCAAATACCCTTTAATTCAAAAACAATCCTAGGTAAATATTATATTATTAGATTAATTCATGGATGAACTTCGAGCTAATTATTATTATTAAAATTGCATTGTTTCATTCTTAAAAAAAAAACAAACTCCCTTGATATTTAGGTTTAGCCTCTAATTAAGTATAATTGAGTAAATATTATTTTTTTTATTTAACTTAAAACCTAGCTTGAGTTAAAATCTGAGACGTTGATTTTTCATGC
>Ga0307511_10007919_pt1 | contig 10659 bp, 12 predicted proteins | sample 13_EM_MG_FD_200266 | JGI IMG/M metagenome (GOLD analysis project Ga0307511, IMG submission 200266) | Populus trichocarpa ectomycorrhiza microbial communities from riparian zone in the Pacific Northwest, United States - 13_EM | ecosystem: Host-associated > Plants > Roots > Unclassified | place... | reverse complement strand
GGGGCCTTCTACTTCCGCGAAAGGGACACTTGACTTTCGTAATCGCACTTTCGTGCGCTTTCTGCCACTTTTCGTTACTTTTGGCACTTTCAGTCACTTTGAAAGTGATCGGAGCATTTCCTGATGACTAGCTAGAGCATTGTAACTGCGAAACAAGTTTGGATCATACTTCCATCGCATGTTCGTACGAGGCGACCACCGACGAGTGAGCTCGAGTCACTCGAAGGTATGCACTGGAAAGAACGGAAGGGGGACACCCCGACCATCGTCTGGGGCTTGGAACAACGCAACCCATTCGGTGACTGGCAACCGCTGTGGGTTTATAATCAAACCTTCTAACCTGGCCACATAAGGCCACTCGATGATCAGGCTGTCAAATAGGTTCCGTATAACTGGCTTGGTCGAGGAACGGCCGCCACAACTGGAGTGGCAGCGGTAACGAGTATTGCTACCAGTCGATGTTCGCGATCTGGTAGAGTGGGCAGAGCGCCGGGGTCTATGCACCTACCTTAGGGCTCCCTAGGTATTTGTGTGCACGCAGTGTAGGCCCTGAGGGCAGTCATCCACTGACAGAACTGCGCAGAACGAGATCCACTCGGGGTGCGTCAGGGTCTCGGAGTGGTTCGGCAATGATTAATCAGGCTCACCAATGGTGTCCACCGGAGAGAACGACAACTCCTGCATAAGCCTCAGGTATCGTTACACAAGAAATAGATAGGTAGGGTGTTAGATTGCATGGCACGTAGTAAAGATAACGATCTAATCTGTCAATGAGTGGATCGACGGTCAGTCCGACCACACGGGTCGTAAGATCACCGTGAGGGTTTCCACCATATTACACATATCCTCTTCTGGACCTTCGTAACCATCCTCGCGCCGCTTCTCCAAACCCGGAATAACCTGTTCGACCACAGCCAGGGCTGCCCTTCGACCACCTTCTGTGAATAGTACTTCATTGAGCTGTGTCGTAATCTCTATGAGTGGCCTCAGCCGATTAGCAGTGAGGTCTACTAGAGGACGCCCTGGGACTGCCGCCCACTCCTTTTCCACAAGTCGTTCCAACCATTCGTCGAGGTGGGAACCGCCGTACTCCGAGAGTGGTAGTTCGCCAACACGGGCCAGGATGCGGATGAACAGGTCCGGTGCTTCACGACGGAAGGACAGCCAAATGTCCATGGCTCCCCTGAGGTACGAATGCCAATTCACGTCTTCCGATAGGGTTTCCGTCATAATGAGGGAGGAGCGCTGGTAGTCGGAGCGACCGGTTTCGATCGCCACGATGTACAGCTGCCTGGGCAGATCGAGATCCTCAATGGCCTGCCGTAACTCCGGCCATCTGAGCCACCCATCTCTTACGGCTAGTACGACGTCGTAGGCTGACTTCCTAACGCGGAAGGGTCGGCCGCTCTCCATCGCTTTGGACAGAGTCCCAAGGGCGCCACGGTTGGGGAGGCAAGATCCAAGTCGAGGAATGTAGCCCATCGCAATGAGGCCGCCGTACACAGCATCGTCCTGCCAACCGTCCTCCTGTCTGCTGCAAGCCTGAACATTCTGCATAATCTTAATGAAGAGGGTGTGTTCTGGAGTGGTAGTATCTGGCAGGGTAATTTCTCCGGAGAACAGTGGGCCGGGTTCACCTTCCCAAGTATCATACTCCTCCATCCGTGCGCTCAGCCTGAGGAAGGAGGTGAACATCCCATCGTCCATGTTTCCGCTTGCAGCACGTTCCAGTAGCGCTCTCATACTCGTGGGATCGACGAGCGGGAATGTTGCCTTCCTGACGAGGGTATGAAGGATGTCCAGTGCCCTTTTTGCATAATGACACCGGTGGCCCCGAGACAGGATCAGACTGTGAATGTGTTCGACCACCAGTTTAAAGGTTGGTCCAATGTAATCACTACTCCTAGTGAGTGCCAGCACTCACGTGTGGGAGAGCGGAACATACCTCTTGTCGACCCGAATCAAATCCTCCGGATGCAAAGGAAGGTCCATCGCCGCTCCCACGGAGAGCACGCAATCCGCGAGAGTCGCAGGGCCTAGCACCTGGTGTTCTTCCAGCACTTCGATGAGTCTGTCCATGGCCTCTAGACGGCCCGGTCGAAACCTTACGGTAGAGTCTGAATGGCCGCAAAACCAGTAGGGGGCAATATAGGACAGGAACCGCGCCGACGTTACAGGCTCCGAGCGGTCCTCGATGCGGAGGAGGTATTCGAACACGTCGTCTCCACCCCATTGGCCGTCGTGGAGGTGGAGGAGTAGATCGGGAGGAAGCTGACGTACGTCAACCTTGAACCCATTCGAGTTGCTCCAGATGAGCCGGTCGCAATAGAGAACGTAGTAAGCAGCGGCGGATTCCAGGGCCTGGAGGCGAGCGGACTCCTTGAACCCGGGCGCTCGAAGACACTCTGCATACGTGTCGCGAAGTCGGACCAACGCGGTCGTTGTGGAACGGTCATCGGATAGCCATTGGAGTTGAGAGAATGCCGCAGCGACGGCGGAGACAGCCGAAGAATCCGTGGAGTTCTCTAGCAACCAGAACCCTGCAGAGGCAGCGATATCCTTCGGAATGGCGAAAGCGAAAAATGGTTCGTCCCTCCAAAACGCAGGGTTTGAGAGTATCATTGGGTAGTCATTGTCTGGCGCGCCTTCTTCAGCTTGATCTGGGGGATTCTTACTTGTGAAGATCCTGAGCACCCGTATGATCGGAATTGAGAGAGAGATGACCTTTCGTTTCAACCAAACACGAGCAAGCGCGACGAATTTCTTCATCCACGGCAAGACTTTTGGGAGCAGAAACGACAAGGGTGTTTGGAACGGACAATCCCTGAAAATCGTCGCGAGCAAAGTGAAGAAGGTGTAGAAGGCAAAGCCGATGGAAGTGACCGCCAATGCCACTTTTGCAGAGGGACTATCCAATTCCCAGAGGTAGATGGTGAGGGCGACGCCGAAAAGAAGGAGAGCAAACTGTAACATGACGGACAATGAGTCGATAACTAGGCGTAACCCCCACTTCTGAAGTCCCACGAATTTGGCATGGCGTTCCTTCCCTCGATCGACGATATTCCGCGTCTTGGGTCGAGTATAGTACATGATCCATTGTTTCCCCAACACTGCGATGAAGGCCACGAGCAATGTGACGGACAAACAGACGAAGAGGAGAGATTGAGCCTTGACGACGCCGGTGGAAATACTCGAGATGGGTGTCAGCGGGTCGATTCCTCCAAATGAAGTGTTCTGCTGTAATATTCGGAGCAACAGGACGTTTGTCAGATCGGTGGGGTTTGGCTGGAGCCCCGGAATGATTTGGATGATGAATGCGGAAGTAACAGCCGAGAACAAACCCGCCTGAGAGAAACCGGTTCAGATGAGACAGATAGAACGCGCGGGGGACGTAAAAACGCTCACAAAAAGCAGGGTGGTGTCCAAATCTCTAAGATATCCTGAAGTCATATCGTCATCATGTTCGTCAGCAACCTTCTTGTAGGCGATCCAAAAGTTTGTAGTTTGGTCCGTCCCACTGGTGTCGTTGGGATTCCAATTTTTGATCGCCCACTCCAATCTAATGCAAGAAAGAGACGATTCAGTCCAAATAGGCTCTACCTAGAACTTGCATGAACTGACCGAGCGGTCCGGGTCTCCTCGCCTTCGCGGAACGCTGAAAATTCCTCTTGGATGGTGGTGGTGAGCCTATGATAGTGCCATGTCAATGCCCGCCACTCCGAGAAAGCTCTGCGTGGACGTACTGAGACATTCTCGCTCCCTCGTCCTTCCGCACCTCTGCAACGCTGTCCTTGAGCACACCTGCGACGAGTCTGCCACACTCAGATGGGAGTAAACGGCTGACCAGTGTCATGCGAACCTTGCCAACATCACTACGTCATCCTCTCGTCTTGGGTGCTCGCTGGTGGCTTTATCTGTGTCACTAATGGGAATCTAAGTACTTGTCCAGGGAAAGGAAACTTCTTATCAACATACCCTTGAGCACAATCGTCGGAGGATCGATGAGGAGATAGTGTGCCGGTTGTATGGCCGCGGAGGCTCGTGGAGGGCGGACTCTCGTCCGAGATCGGAACACCTCCCTCAGTCCCAGATGTAGCAGGGATGGGAAGGGCGCTGGTGGATTCCATGGTGGTGTTGGGGAAAGTGTACTCAGGGAATCCCCGCCACAACGTGGCCGACCATGGGCGTCACATATCAGCTTATACTTACCTATATACTTACAGGTGTCATTGGTCTCGCACGCTTCTGGAAGCTCTAGATCGTTCCCAGTCTCACCAAGCGTGAGACGGATGACATTACTCGCCTGTGGGAGGGGAGAGGTCACGGATCCGGAGCAGACCAAGACATCGATTTAAATACTTGATAGTAGTAGAAGACTAGGAACAGAAAACGCGCTACACACTACAGATTTTATAGCACTTGCTTCAGTATTTGTACAAGACGGCCAACATCTGGGGGGTCCGCCGCCATCAGTTTTCAGCAGTGAGTTACAAATTAAGTTGAACGAGATTGCGTGGCTATGAGAGCACCCAAAGCAGCTAACGAACAGCTTGAGCATCACCGATTGAGAAAAGAAAGACGTATTCTCTTACCACCGACACCGCTTCCATCCTTGGCCATGCCGATCTCGACGGCCTCCTCAACCTTCTTCCCCACCAATCGGCCAAGCGAATCTCGTAGTTGAGTTTCAAAGTTTGGGTAAAATTGGATCAGACTGTGGTCATCCATACTCAGCGAACTTCCAGGCAAAAGAAAGCGATGTCACAAAAGACGACAGACCTTCCATCGACACCAACACCGATCTTGCCTTTGGTGTTTACGTGGTCCGTCCCCTGTATACCGTCATCCGTCCCCAGACTCGCACATCCGGTTTGGACCAAAACAGCAGCGACCGCGCATCCGCTAAGTTTGGCTGCGCGCTCAGCGACGAGGGTGCACGCCCATCGGACGATAGCAGCATCCCTAAGGGATACATCCTCCGTGATCTCTTCGAATCCGAGGTCCCGGATGATGACCTTTTTCACTCGCTCCAGCCGCTTCCTCTGGGAGTCGCTTAACTTGGCTTCTTCGAAATCACGGAGATGCAAAACCGCGAGTTTATCTGCGACACCATATACATCCTCCGTGGGTTCGCCCTTGGGCTCATCACCCGCCCAAGCGAGCTCGATATCGGACATGACAGCCGTGTCAAATCCGTACTGCTTGTTCAGAGCGCCAGAACCAATGCGACCGTTGAAGAGGAGGGGCTTTGGAGCGGCATCAATGAGGGCAAGGAGGATGTTACGAGTAATCTCCCCGAGGTACATTCCCGAGATGAACTTCTCGAACGCCTGGAACCGAGGGTTGATTGACTCTCGATCGAGTTTGTTATCGAACGGAGTCGTGGGGAGTGTTGACCTCTAAACTTTTATCAGATGGCGTACAGCCAAGTCCAAAACCTTGGACGCACGGAATTGTTGAAAGCACCCCACTCAGTGTTGACGATCATCTTTCCACCACGGGACTTGAGAGCCTGGTCCTTGAGCTTGGTCAACTTGCTCAAGTCCTCGACGTAAGCTCCGTTCGTTCCGGTTCCGAAGATCGCACCAAGCAAACAACCACCGGCGGTGTAAGATCGCGAGAGCAAAGCGCCGACGGTCTGCGCGGAAAGGTCAGAACCGCTACGCCTGGATGTCATGGCGCGTGTAGACGCCTACATCGTTCACCAGAGCGACGCACTTGACGTGCAGATGCTTCCGGTTGAAGGCATCCTGGAGGAGTTTTACGACATCGTGTCCAACCGCGTTCTTTGCGGAGAAACCTGAAATGATCGAACCGTATCAACGGTAGATTGTGAGGTAGCGGGAATATGGAACATACCCTTCGTCCATGTCAGTAGGTGACCCGAATCGAGGGCCGTCTGTTCAACCGGGAACGAGAAGGTCAACCCCAGAGGTAAATCTTCCCCTTCCGGGGCATCGGGTGATTCAGAGGAGGTAAGGAAAGCGTCTACTGAGTCAGCGAGGTAATCTAAAAGTTTCCCCGAGCGATTAATGACACAGTAATCTAATCGTGGAGATCGGCCAGCATCTTACCGAAGAGTGCGGTGGCTTCACCGGTTTTGAGTTGGTCGGAGACCTTGTATTTTTGCTGACGGAGGCCAAAGGTGTGATCGCCATTAAGCTGTACCTCACAGACTCGGCTACGGGTGGCAATAACGCATCAGTGGTGAATTGCCGGGAGAAGGATCGCGGGAGTGAACAAGATCGTACAGATTGGTTCCTCCAAGATCGAGAGCGAGGAAAGTGCTGGAGATTGACGACGATGATAAGTATATGTGCGTCGGGGCGGGGAATTGCGGGGAGGTGGATCACTGACCCCTTCTCCTTGCCCGATGGAACACCGGTGACGAAAGTTGGACTGGATTGCGGAGTGTGAGTGATGAACGGGTCAAGATTAGCGGATAGTGATGAGGTCGGACATACATGACTGCCATCGCCTGACCATACTCAGAGAGGCCATTGGAAATTTCTTGAAGGAATTGAGTGGTTATCCGCGTGAGGGCGACATCGTCGAGCTTGAACTGGACCTCGATTTCGTCGAGGATCTTGCTGGCCTGTTCTGGGTGTGAGTTTGAGATAGCGGCGAGTGGGGCCATGGGGGGTAACGAAGAGGGGAGAGAGAGGGGTGCAACGGAGTAGACGCGGACCGCTTTATACCCTCGGAGAGGTGCTTTGAATTCACAGGCTATCGCGGGTGGGGTACGTATACCGGGTCAAGTCGAAAGCTACTCGAGGTTCATTACACCAGAACGAAGATCCCTACAAACTTCATGTATTACCCTCAATACACTGCACACACTTCTTATCGCTATTTCGCAGCATGTACCGGATCAGGAAGGGGATAACATCGATGATAGCCATACATTCCCCTGCAAAGACTCACCGACGATCCCCGCTGTCTGTTCTAACCCGGCGCACTGAGCCACCAAAGCTCAGGGTCCATCCTTAAGATCTCCAGCCCAGGAATGGATGTGACCAGCGAGTACGGCCCTCAACCGAACCCCGGATCTCTGGTGATGGCTGGGTGAGACCCACCGACCAAACAAGCACAAACTCTCCACGTCGCTCGGGCGTCACTGCGATCAGACACCTTTACTTATCCACATCTTTTCCAATCCTCGGGATGGTACGCTCTCCAACGTTTCTCAGCCAAAATCTACCCACTCTTGACGCGTTTAAATGCCCAGGCGTCCACGACGACTTCCGATCCAATTCCCATCGAAACAGCCCACGATGATATGATTGTCTGTTTCACTCGTTTCTCTTTCGCGCACTCCCTGACCGAACCTCTCGAGGGCAGCATGACGCTCAGCTGGATTATTACGGAAAACGACTCGCGACGTGTTCCTCCGATAGGACGGTCAAAGTTTTTGATGTTGTTGATGGCGAGACTCACCGGTCGGGGGGACATACTCTCAAAGGGTGCGCAGATGCTCGGAGTGATGTTGAGAGACTCACAATACTTACATACACCCTCAGACACACAGGTCCAGTGTGGCAAGTCGCTTGGGCTAATCCCAAATTCGGTCACATTCTCGCCTCTTGTTCTTACGACGGGAAAGTGATCATCTGGAAAGAACAACAACAAGGCCCCACGTCCAACTCTTTATCTGGTGGCTGGACCAAGATCAAGGAACACACCCTTCACACTGCTTCAGGTAAAAAGTGTTGGGGCACAGTTTGTGGGACCTAACGTATTTCCCACAGTAAACTCAGTTTCTTGGGCACCTCACGAGCTTGGGGCAATCCTCGCGTGCGCCTCTTCGGACGGAAAGATTTCTGTTCTCACTTTCAAAAGTTAGTGGCTATCCATGAATACGTTCACTTCGTCAACTCACCGCTGGTTGTATGCAGATGACGGCCAATGGGGAGCCGACATTTTCAACGGTCACGCGATCGGATGCAACGCCGTGTCCTGGGCTCCTGCTACAATTCCCGGTTCGCTAATCACCCCGACATCCGGCACCAACCTCCAAACCGGCCAGCCAGTCAACACAACCCAATCAGTGAAGCGCTTTGCTACTGCGGGTTGTGATAACCTTGTCAAGATATGGGGGTATAGGGAAGATACTCAGAGCTGGGTGGAAGAAGAGGTTCTGGAAGGTCACACTGACTGGGTCAGGGATGTCGCCTGGGCACCGAATATCGGACTGCCCAGAAGTTACATCGCAACTGCCTCACAGGTAGTACAGCGTGTCTGCCGCTCTTTCCCGGAGTCTCACGTTGTATCCACAGGATAAAACCGTCGTTATCTGGACCAAAGATACACCGACTTCACCGTGGGTCAAGACAACTCTTGACCCATCCGTCTCCGCAGTGTCTGCACCTGCGAATGCCGGCGCGCCAGGTGTCAAAGGAAAATTCCCAGATGTCGTTTGGAGGGTATCGTGGAGTTTGGCAGGTAACATCCTGGCGGTGAGCTGTGGAGACGGCAAGGTGACACTTTGGAAAGAAAACTTGAAGGGTTCGTGGGAGTGCGTTAGCGACATGACCAGCTAGTTCCCCTTCAGTCACGTCGTAAATTATAGCATTTCTTAGCATCCCCTGATGCCGAGCTCGAGAACGCGCGCGAATAAGTTTACTGGGCGGGTATCATGATGTGTCTATCTGAATCGCCGTCGATGGTCCTGGGCCAGCGGGCATCTGGAAGTAGGGGATTGTCCGCAGCCCTTCCGGTGCTGGGCCATCGGCATCCATCTTCTTTCGCGCTCGATCCGTCTGAAGGTATGAGGGCTTAGGTCAGACCCTGGAAGTAGATTCAGGGCACTTACGATGCCGGCAGCAGCGACGCCTCGCTCCAGCCCTTCCAACAATGAACACGCCTTACACAGTTCGTTGCTCGACATGTACCCGCACCGCTTACACGTTTCTGCAGTGCGTGAGCCAGAGAATGAGGCACCAATGATCTCCACGCTTACGTTGCGCTTTTTGTGTGGCCTTCACCTCTTCTTTTACCGCGAACGCTTCCCCGGAGTGGATGATGTCGATTATCGCGCTTGGCCTGGCGGCTTCGAGGTCCTTCAAGAACGCCCGGGCGTGACCGCGGTAGGCGTCGGGGGAGTATATGCATTCGGTGGAGAAATAGTCGAGCTTCTTGAAATAGGCATACCTGTGTATGGTTGGTTGGGAAAAAGGTCGAAGTCATTGGGCGAATGGACTTACATTACGATCTCCTTTTCGTAGGCGTATTTGAATGGCTTGGACCTCTTGATCGTGTCTTCGCCCTGTGTGCATATTAAGGTGCACCGGCCCAGACGAGCGATATCTCCGCGCATAACTAAGGGGGAAGAGTCAGCATCCAATGATCGGCGATGTTGTACGACCCCCACTGTTCATAAGCACAGTCTCGGCAATATCGTCAGCGTTATGACCCGTGACGATGTGGTCTACATTCAACATCGCAGCTCCCCGGTCAAGGGCCTGTCGGCGGAACACGCCACAGAAGGTGCAGTTGTTCTTTTTGCCGATTTGGGCGACGACTGCGTCCATCGTCCAGCCGTAGAGGTCGTTGTAGCTTAGGATTTTGAGAGGCATTGAGTATTGTTGTTGGTTTCGTTTGACCGTCTGGTGGGAATGTGAATAAGATGAATGGTAGCGATGAGCGAGGTGGACGCACCTCTAATGAATCGTCTCTGTAGCCTGTAATACCTTCGTCGATGGATAAGAGGTATAGATGGACACCATAGTCGTATCTCTCGTTGAGGGTTTTCATCACGTATGCCAGAACCGTTGAATCTAATCTACCACTTTGAACAAAACGGCGGACACACTACCCAATACGGTAGACAACGTAGCGCACCTTTACCACCAGAAGCACCTATCGCGACCCGATCCCCCGGTTTGAAAAGTTGGGATTGGGTGATCGTGTTGTGGACCTCCGTTTCGAAGACGTAGAAGAAACATTCTTTGCAGATCTGTTGGCCGGTTTTGGGACGTTTGAGGATCGCGCGGGATTTGTCGCAGAGAGCACAGAGTTTGGGAGCCATGGCAGCCTGTTGGCTCAAGGTGAAGCGCGAGGATTGGGGAAGTGATCGAGCGGATGAAAGAGGAGTTCGCGTCATGACTCGGAGCGCCGGGGGGATTTTGGCCTCACCGGCGACCGCTTGGAAGTACTAGAGCCGACAGGACACGTTATGTGCTGAGTGCCAGCTCGAACTCAAAATCACACAGGGACCCGAAATTTGCGGTACACTTTTCTTCACAAGAGCCATCATGCAACCGAAACCGACCCATGGCATCGACTCAACCAAAGATCATGAAGGATGGCGTAACTTCCCCGTTCGCTCTGGTGCGGAGAAGCCACTTTCATAACGCGTGACAATAGAGACTCCGATGGCCGGGGGCATGTCCACCCCATTAGGCGGTCGATTTCCCAATGACGAGTGGTCGTGGGAAAGCAGAAGACAGATCCCAACCCTGAAGAGTTTTTGGGATTCGATCGCCGCTGCCGGTTGCTTTTCCAACTCGCCTCTCTTTTCTTTTCCCCCATCTCCTCTTCTCTCGAATCCCCACTCCCAACGCGCAGCAATGCCGAGGGAGAATCGTAAACGGGGCAAGAAACACAAGAAACCCATCCAGGACGAACCAGAGCCCGAGGCTGACCAGGAGGTCTTCCAAG
>Ga0307511_10007917_pt1 | contig 10663 bp, 9 predicted proteins | sample 13_EM_MG_FD_200266 | JGI IMG/M metagenome (GOLD analysis project Ga0307511, IMG submission 200266) | Populus trichocarpa ectomycorrhiza microbial communities from riparian zone in the Pacific Northwest, United States - 13_EM | ecosystem: Host-associated > Plants > Roots > Unclassified | place... | reverse complement strand
GAGGAGGAGGAGGAGGAGGAGGAGGAGGAAGAGGAAGAGGAAGAGGAGGGCGAGAAGGGGGGGAAGAGAGGGCAGGGGGAGCCAATTGTCAATCCCTGCGGCATCCTTATCCGCAGGAAAATTTTCAACAATAGATGTTCATGGGGTGATTGCGACGGAGGACTATTCTATCCTAGATGTAGTAGTGTGAGTGTGGTGTTTCCTAACTTGTTTATGGACTGTGGGGTATCAGTGGCTTGTCCGGTTTGCCATGGGTTGGAGTTTGCAGAGAGAGATCTGGAATGTATGAAGGATCTGGAGTTTCGGGAAAATGGGCTGGCGTATGGGGAGGGTGGGAAGAGAATTTGGAAGAAGAGGTGTAGGCGCGTGGAAAGGAGGAGGGAACAGTTGGGACTGCCGCCGCTGACATCTTGGGACTAAGCGGTGCCGTGTTTCTCTCTTGGGGGGCTTCACTGCCTATGGCTAGGAATGGTCGCCTTATATTCTACTTCGTCTTGGTTTGTTTTGCTATGGGGTGAATACCTCAGACACTCGAATTCCCACCATTTACAGCTCCTGCATCCTGACTTGATTTCCGCCGCCATAGCTCGAATTAATATCCTTACTACTGCTCCAATTGAACCCATTCGTCTGAAAAGAAAATCACCAACACATACTTTAGACAAGATCACTACAGCCAGGTTGTATCACCTTTGCAATCATAACCTCTTTTTTTTTTTTGTACATGTACATAAGTGGTAACGATGTTCTTGATTTAATTACCCTGAACTAGGTATGCCTCAAAGTGGAAATTACTCTCAAGCTGGGAAAAGTAAAGGTATATATATACACCACACCATAGGCTAAGGGTTCAGTCAAGAAGAGAGCTGATAATTTAATTTCATTGACCCCATTGGCAATGTGGTAATTATACCTGTCATTGGAATAACCCGATAAATTACGTGGGTAGGGGTTTATTTACCACTCGTGGTACTATAGGAACTTTGGACATCGTTCACGCTCGGCAGTCATGGAATCCGAGATCATGATATCCAACAATAAACGGTATAGGCCAAGCTAGTCTGGCCAGGAAGGCCAGCGCAGACCACTAGGTCATAAACCTCTATGGGTTTATTTATACGCGACTCCCTCCATCGACAAGCGAATATGAATAAACTCCAATACAGATCATACCAGAACGTGCAGTCCGACTAACTAAATACCCACCTCAAATTCCCTGCAACCATGAGCCACTTGGCCGATTACGATGCCCCTACAGAATCCTCTGTCTGGTACGCAAAGCTCAAAAAAGGTGATATCCTCTACTTCCCAGCCAACCAAGCCATTCACATTGTCTGTCAGGCCGATGGAACCTCCAATATCTACACCAGGAGAGCCGAATATTCCTTGGGTAGCAAACCCGGCACTTGGTCACTCTATGGCGACAAGGTTGTTTACACCCCTGGTGAAGAAGATCAAGGAGAAGAAAACTTTGGGGATCTTACAAACTCTGACTACCCCATCACTCCCCTCAGCTGCCAATATAATGACAAAGAGAAACCAGCTGTCAATCCTTGTGGCATCTTCATCCGCAGGAATGTTTTTGACGATAGGTGTCCATGGAATGATTGCGGTGACGGGCTTTTCTATGCTAATCTCCCTAGGATGAGAAGTGTGTTTCCTAGCTTGACCTGTAAAGATATTCTGGCTTGCCCGATTTGTTATGGATGGGAGTTTGCAAAGGAGGATAAGGATATCATGCAGGATATTTTTACGACAATTAGGCGGGATGGTATAATAGTTTCGAAATATAGTTTGAGGGAAAGGTCGAGGAGGTGGTGGCATCGGTGGAACTCTATTTACAGGAGGAGGCAACAGTTAGGTTTACCGCTAGAGCCATACATCTAGACTATCTAGTGTGCTTCGATTCGAAGCTCGTATTATCATATAAATAAACCTGCAACTCAATTATATATGTATTCGTGCCGAGAATCACATCCACATTGGAATCTGCTCCTCTAGTATACAGTAGCTACCGGTATAGTCCCTCCTCTCGACCCCACTAGAGTCAGGAGGCTGCAGCGTGTCACATTTCGTACAGTTGACTAAGTCCAGTCTCTATCCAGTCTCGAGACTCCCAAGGAAATGCGAACTAGGTAGGGTGGCGGGGTATCTAATGCTAAATAGCTGGCTAAATGGGATACAGAAGCCGAAATACTAAGGCTGTAGTGTAGTACTGTAGCTAATGATGTATATGCAGTGATTGAAGATTTATTACGCTGCGATAACTTTGTGGTTAACTTACACATAGTCCTACCCGCAGCGGATTACATAACCCGTAATCAGAGTAAAATCACTTAACTCCAACAAACGAAATACATAACTTGGCGGGGCGGCTGTGACTCGAACTGGGGCTTTCCTATGTCTTTGTTACTGGGCCGGCTTGAGCCACATGACCTCAGGGCGCTCCACATGGCAATCCACATTGAGTTCCAACATTATCTTGCCATGGCTTGCATGATATCATGTTACGCTATTGCTTCCATGATCTCATTTGCGCTCATATGAACGTTCATCTTCAGACTCCGTTGATGTATATATAGCCTCTGTATTTCCTGCTTCTTCATCAGGTTCCATCAGTTCCCACCAGTTCACAATACAGCTCTATCGTCTCTCTCACTTCGTGTTCTCTCTCACCCCGTGCTCTCTCACCCTCTCCCCATGTGTAGCTTCCTTCATTGGATATCGATTCTCCGTTCCATTTAGCTATTTTTAAGCCTCTCACTGGCTCCTCAATCACGACAAACAAAACAAACATCATCCAATAACCAAATATCCACTTAAATTCCCCACAGCCATGAGCCACTTAATGTCTCCAGCTGGTTATGGCATACCTACAGGACCCTCTGCTTGGTACACACCTCAAAAAAGACGATATCCCTACCAGCCAAACCTTTCACATTGTCGGTCGAATCGATGAAACTCCAATGTCTGCACAAGGACAGTCGAATACTCCTTGAACAACAGGCCTTGACACTTGGTCACCAAGAAAACTTGGGGGCCCACAGGCTTTGAATATCCTCTTAATCCCCCCAACTCCCAATATGACACAGCACCTTTATCCGTAAATAGGTTTTTGACGATAAATGCTTATGAAGTCATTGCTGTAGAGGGCTATTCTGGACTGGATTCGGTTTGGTGGAGCGCCTGTTTCCTGACTTTTTTTTGTCATGGGTGGTTATCTGCGGTACTTTACAAGATAAGGATTTATCGCATAGGATGGTGGGTAGAAAATACGGCCAGGAGGAAAGGGTGGAAGTTCTAAGGTATAAGTGGAGCCTTCTGGAAAGGAGGAGGAAACGGTTGGGATTGTTGCCGTTGGATATTACAAACTATGGTCGATGTACCGCTTTCAGTTACCATTTTGTCAATGGGTCGGAGCGCGAACTCTTTGCAAATGCCGCTACTGGATACCAATTCACTCGTGAAGAGGTTCGAAACCTCACGGAGAAAGAACTTATCACTGGGTTTACGTGGCCTATTCGCAGGGGACCCGCAGCCACAATCCAATGCCTATACGATACCCAGCGGAAGGTTGCGGAGAAACTGAGGAACCAGACCACTGTATTGCCACTTCTTTGCCAGAATCCTACGAATTTCGGACTCTGGCTTCCCAATGATTTCTTCAGGTTTCCCCGCAATCTTCCGCTGGGTATCTGCCTTTACTTGCCTGGGATAAGAGTCATGGAACTATTGATAAAAATGCGGAGTTGTTTCGGTATCAACGTTCGGCACCTAGCAGGGAGGATGGTATTATGAGGTATACCTAGTTCAACTGAAGAGGCATCGGTACCACTTATGTACATGTACAACAAATAAAGCCTTTCCAGACGAATGGGTTCAATTAGAGCAGTAGTAATGATATTAATTCGAACGAGGGCGACGGAAAATCAATTCTGATTCCAGAGAATACTTTTTTTTTTTCAATTCAGTACTCGTATGTATATCCTTAAGGGGCGTATGACGAGCCGCAGATTCAAGGGTTGGCAAGTTAATCCCCCGTTCCATGGGATGCAAGAGCGGTAATGGTGAGAATTTGAAGATGGTGTTGTTGGAGTAAACCAGATGAATTACGTGGGTAGACTAAAAGAATTTATTTAGACTCGTGGTGCTATGGGAACTTTGGACATCATTCACCCTCGCCAGCTGGTGTGGCTCATGATATCTATCCAACGATAAAGAGCGAAGGCCAAGCTAGTCGGTTGGCACAAGCCGGTAGCGGCCATAAACCTCTCTGGGATTATTTATACGAAACCTCCCTCCATCGACAAGCGAGCCTGAATAAACTCCGATACACATCATCTCCCCACAGGATTATACCAAAACATGCAGCCCGACTAACTCAATACCCATTCCCCGCAAGCATGGGCCACTTAGCCGATTACGATGCCCCTACAGGAACCTCTGTTTGGTGCGCAAACTCAAAAAGGCTATATCCTCTACTTCCCAACCAACCAAGCCATTTACACTGTCAGATCGATAAAAACCCCAACGTCTACGCCAGGAGAGCCGAATACTCCTTGAACAGCAAGCCTGGCACTTGGTTGATTGCAATGGCGTGCATTTCTATGCTACTCGCTATGTCAGATAGGAGTTTCAGAGGCGGATAAAGGTGGGATGTAAGGGGAGATCAAAACTCGCATCAATATATCACAGAAATTCGATATTAAGACAGTACTCTTATTATCGATTTCTCTTTCTCAGGCCCAAGCTCTACGCGTCTTACAATAAGATACTTTCTTACATTGACGGACTCTCTTACAAACAACTTCAGAAAAATGGATGTGTATGTGTAAATGTGGACAAACGGGTTGCGTGTGGTCATGCAGGGTTCCACGTTGTTTCAAAGTGCCTTTGTTATCCAGCTGGGTCATGTACCATTCTTAATTAGAAGGGCTGGCAGCGGCTCCGCTATTTTTAATCCTCCCACTTGCTGCTGGTGGGCTTTTCCTCTAGACAAACATCATTCCCCCCCTCCCCACACACACAAAATCGTACCAAAGACGTACAACCAGACTAAGCAAGAAGGCCCCCGAAATTTCCCCCAACTATGAGCCACTTGATAGGCCCCCCTTCAAATTGGTACGATAGGCTCAGAGAAGACGATATCCTGTACTACCCCTCCAACCAAGCCATTTACATCGTCAATTGGATCGATGAAAACTCCAACGTCTATATCATAAAAACCGAATACTCCTTGAACAGCAGGCCCGGCACTTGGTCACTCTATGGTGACCAGGTTTCTTATTATAGGCCCTATGACTATGAAGTAGGAGAAAGATATTATAGGCCCTATGGCGGAGAAGGAGAAGAAGGAGAAGGAGAAGAAGGAGAAGAAGGAGAAGAAGGAGAAGAAGGAGAAGAAGGAGAAGATGGAGAAGATGGAGAAGATGGAGAAGAAGGAGAAGAAGGAGAAGATGGAGAAGATGGAGAAGATGGAGAAGAAGGAGAAGAAGGAGAAGATGGAGAAGAAGGAGAAGGAGAAGAAGGAGGTGAAGGAGGAGGAGAAGAAGGAGGTGAAGGAGGAGGAGAAGAAGGAGAAGAAGAAGAAGAAGAAGGAGGAGAAGGAGGAGAAGAAGGAGAAGAAGGAGAAGAAGGAGAAGAAGACCTGGAGGACTCCATAGACATCGAATACCTCCTCACTCCTCCCGGCTCCCAACACGAGATGGTGGAGGAGCCAGTTGTCAATCCCCACGGCGCCCTCATCCGCAGGCAAGTTTTCAACGATAAATGTCCATGGAATAATTGCAACGGAGGGCTATTCTGTCCTGGAGGCGTTGAGGCGAACAGCGTGTTTCCTTCCTTCTTTATGCCCTGTGGGGTACGGCTAGCTTGCCCGGTTTGTCATGGATGGACGTTTGCGGAACAGGATAAGGACTATTTGCAGGATTTAAAAAATTGGAACTGTAGTCTAAATGACAAGTATAAGGTTTGGAGGAAAAGTTTTCTGAAGATGAAGGAGATATGGAAGAAAAGGTGTAGGCATCTGGAAAAGAGGAGGAAACAGTTGGGACTGCCGCCGCTTGATCTAGGGAGTAATCCGTGACGTACTTTTTTGGTCACTGCGTATGGCTAGAAATTATCGGTGGCCTTCTTTATATTCTTATTCCTTTGAATTTGTATCAATACCTCAGGCATAATTACCATTTCAATAAAATTTTGAATTATCAACTCTCTCCTAGATGCCCTGGGATCTAGGGCTTCGCAACCCAAGCAAAATCAAATACAAGTCACCAATACATATAGTGCTTGGTGGAGTAAAATGGATGGTTCGTGTGTGTGCCTCAGTATTAATAATAGTAAGAAGTATGAAGACCAGGTAAGAAAAATATGAAAAATAATGAAATAATTGATAACTTTCTTCTTTCTTCTTGACCCGATATCTACCTTTACTCTTCCCGGCATGAGTCAGTGGCCTCTGCCTATGTTTTGGTTGAACAAGCGGGATAGAGTTCCAAGTTAGTGATAAATTCAGAGTTGTTTCAATATCAATATTCGGTGCCTGGCAAGGAAAGATAACTCTGAGGCTCAGTTGAGCTGAAGGGGCACCCTCAGTCACTACTCCCTGCTCACATGTATACCAGAGGATGACATTTTCGCCTTTTATCTGATTTCATCCGGTTTTCCAGTATAAAATCAAAGATAAACCTCTCCATGCTAATCTGGCCATCATCATTCGGATAATTCGAGTTCGATGCAACTTTTTCACTCTAAAACCGGAAGAATCAGAGAATAGACTAGGCACTTTTTTTTAAATTTTTTTAAGACAACTCAACGTATTGGCTTTTTTTTTCTCCATCAAATTACCCTGAACTCTTGCAGCCAAATTTTTTGTTTTTATTTTTTATAATACTCAGTTACTCATGTGCGGCCCCAGTAGGGGGGCAATGATGAGCCAGCGGAACTCCGCTGACGCACTGGCAGAGAGAGAGAGAGAGAGAAGTAGACCCTATGGTCCCGGATCAAAGGAAAATAAGAGGAGAGGAGAAGAGGATAGAGAGATAGCGCTGTGATGGTGGAGTGGAAACGAAGTGGGGAGATGAATCATCTGGAAACTTGAAAGCAGAACCGGAAGCTAGATAGACAGACTAAAGGTAAGAAAGTCGATGGTGTTGAAACCGGGAAGCGAAAATAGGGAAGTAGCTAGTCTGGAAGGGGGAAATAGGAAAAGGACCCGTCTGAAAAAAACTCCTTCACTGCGTCCCCATGGATCCTCGTTCCCCCCATCTTGGACCCAGATTGGTCGATCGAGATCCTCCCACTTGGTTGCTGGTCTGAGTAGGGCTCCGGGTCTAGTGTGGGCAGGACAGTGGAACACTATGTGGTCCCCCGGTCTCGTTGTGTGGTCTTGCGACCAAAAAACATACTCCATTGGGCGGTATTATATTATAGTCCAGCTTCTCTATAATTATATCCATCTTTAGATATCCGTATGTCTAATGTATATTCCCGTCTCCAGTCTGATATATGTGTATATATACCTACGCCCATGCAGATCTATCGAACTATACTTGAGTTTTTTATAACAATAGCGAAAGAGGAAGGGAGGCTTCATGATCCTCTTTTACTGCCGTGTATATAATATGCATGGCTGAGGAATATTCATTCATGTATGTATGTATATTTAGAGTAACACTAGAAAAACGTAGGTTGTAATGTAATATCTCTATATAGGAGCAATTTCCGACGCTAGTTTCAATAGTGGCGCTCCATTGATCGATTAGATTTGACCCTCCGGCTCCCATTATGGGCGGGCCGTAAGCCGACTGCGGACATTGACTTCATAAATAAATTAATGAATAAAATGACCTTAGGTATATATGGCGCGAGCCATCACCAGCAAGAATGCGTAAAACGAAGAATAGATCAACGCTACTAGGTACACAGAAACACATAGAAAGGAATGATATGCAACCAAGTCCAGTCAAAAGAATGATTATTACTCAAAGCGGTTCCGAGATTAATTATTACTGTATAATATACATTGAGTGTATATAATTACCCCCCTTATCGTTGCCATCCCACCTTACTTAGCACGCCTTGCACAACCTTCCATCCTGCAAGACCTCCCAGGCATCGCTACCAACAGCGTTCCTAGCGTAGAAGATGCCAGCAGAATCCCACTTCTTCTTGATTTTCAACAACTTATCATACTTGTTCCCAAAGAATGCCTGCTTCCAATCCGGCTCATCACCATCTCCCTCGTTCATATACGCACCTCCACCAGGCGTGAGCTTCTTCAACGCAGCATCATAGACATAAGTAATCTTCTTTCTATCCGCCAACATCTTCTCCCAGTCCGCTGGGTCATTGCTCCAGGTAGTAGCAGGCAGGAACATGAACTCTGCGTTCCTCCAGGCAGGATTCACAGCGTTATCGACTTTGCTGACCCCAGCATTGATAGCGACGTCGATGGCAGCAGTGCCATCCTCGACGATGGATTTGGCAACATTCACAAAGCTAGTGAGTTTCTTGGTATTCTGGACGATGCTGCGGGGCATAAGTCGACCTCCGAACTGGAAACCACCGACGGTGACTGGGACGAAGAGAGCGTAGAATGCATCAGAGAAGTTGGTGTAGGTGGTGACTTCGCAGGTGTATGCGAGACCCAAGCTAGCCCATTTCTTCTTGAGAGGGGCAATCATTGCCTCAACTTGAGCCCGCTTGCCCCCTGGGTAGAAAAGAGGCCACATCTGGAAATATCCCTTCTGGTAGAACGCGTATGCAAAAGCGCCCTTGTCAGTCCAAGCGGGGGTCTGTGTATGATAGAAGTTGAGCGCGGAGTAATAAGCAGTGGTATCGGTGGTGGAGAAGCTGCAGATAGCACCTGCAACAGCGACGTCCTTGTAAGTCTTCACGGTGGCGGACCAAACAACACCAAAGGTACCTCCACCACCTCCACTGAGAGCCCAGTAAAGGTCGCTGTTTTGTTCACGGCTGGCGGTAACCAAGTTTCCGTCGGCAGTAATTACTTCGAAGGAAAGAGTGTTGTCGGCGGCAAGACCGTAGAGGGAGCTCAATGGAGAGTGGCCACCACCTTGGATGTATCCACCTGCAAAACCAACAGAGGGGCATTCTCCACCAACAATCATCTGTCCACGCTCTTTAGCCCCGGCGTAAATTTCTCCAGTCTGAACGCCAGCCATGACCTTCACAGCAGTACCGCTATAGGACTTTGAGTGATAGTGGAGGAATTCCATTCCATTGAGGTGGTGAGTCCAAATTGAGAGAGAGCCATAACCGGTAGATTTTCCCATGAAGCTGAAGATAAAAAATCAGAACTCAGTTCCAAACCCCTTTTGACGGTTTTAATGAGTAGTGACATACCAGTGACCAGTGTTTCTAATAACCAAGCGGATGTTCTTCTTCTTGGCATAAGCAATTGTCTTCTTGATCTGAGCGACAGTGGAAACGTTGACTGCATATTGGGTGTAAGTTCCAAGAATGCAAGGGAGCGCCCTGTCGGTGAACGGGTCGCAACTCTGGTTCGCCCAGTATGGGGTCATCATGGACATTGAGGACTCGTCACTTTGAATCCGAATCAGCTTTCCTGTATCTTGATATAAAACAGCCCTCGTAATACTCACTGTAGACTTGGTTGAATCCAATTGTCCCTCAATCGTTGACACTCAGTTGCATCATAGTTCGGGTCGTGGCAAGGACTCCCAAGAGGAACATTGCGGATTAAACTCCCCCCAATGGTTTTATTGAAGGCACTCCAATCGCTGTGAGATGGCCAGCAAGTATCTGTTGGTGCACACTTGCAAGAGTCCGTCCGTGGGAGTGCCGATCCGGCACTCACAACCGCAGCGAGGGCGGCAACCGCCGTAAGAATTGACCGCAACATCTTCAGCATGCAAATGTGGGTATCGCGACGAAAACCAAAGGAATGTGTGCAGAATAAACAAAGACCTTCAATAAATCCAAGAACAAGGGTTCCCTCGTGGCAATGGACCCGCTTTTTATTCTGCTCCACCGCCTCCGTTTTCGGAGAGAACATTGCCGAACCATATGCCCCTTACCAATCTTCCCAGTTTACCCCACTTGGTTCCATGGTTCACCATTCACCAGGCAAATCCACCCACCACGTCCTTGACGCGAAACCAGGCTTCGGCTTATGTCTACTCACCGATATGGGGAGCCAGCTTCCCAACATAGATCTAGGTATATCTAGTTGGATCTATAGATCCGGGAACCAGGGTATACAGAGAAAATAGACCAATCTGTAGGTATAGGCCATGGCTACCCTTTCTCGAAAGGAGAAAGCACGCGTTTGACTTTGACAGCGGTACCGAACCCCGAGGGGAATGTGCTGGGAACGTGGCTCCTCAGGAGACGAGATTTGCTCTGCCCTTTGGAGTAAAGTTGAAAACAGGGTGGATCTCGGTTGGATCGGACGTGATTTTTTCGAGTCTGATACTCAACCATGCTCTTAACCCCCACAACCCTTCCGCCGCTGCGGCTGCGGCTGTGCACAGTGGACAGTGGACAGTGGACTTTTTTTTTTTTTTTTTGGAGTCTATACGCCTGATCAGCCTAAGGCTATGCGGCGCCCCCGTTCCCTCCCCTTAAAAGGTTCGGTACACCCACGGGAAAACGGGCTACATAAACGTCCTGCCTTCCG
>Ga0307511_10007916_pt1 | contig 10663 bp, 8 predicted proteins | sample 13_EM_MG_FD_200266 | JGI IMG/M metagenome (GOLD analysis project Ga0307511, IMG submission 200266) | Populus trichocarpa ectomycorrhiza microbial communities from riparian zone in the Pacific Northwest, United States - 13_EM | ecosystem: Host-associated > Plants > Roots > Unclassified | place... | reverse complement strand
GAATGGTCCTGTTTTGGTAGCATGGAGCACTGTTCAAATTGTTGTCATAATCAGTAATATAAGGTCTCGATTGTTTTGGCTGTTGATAAACGTTTTTGTAAGAGATTATTTCAATGTATTTTTAAATATAAAAATATTTTAAAAAATTATTATTATCATAATAGAAAACAAGATCGAGAATGGAAACAGGAGCTGCGGCGGGTTGGCCCTGTCCAAATATCAGATGTTACGAGGGGAGAACATTGAATATGACAATCAATGGGATCATGTGAAGGAGATGATATTAGACTGCCTGATCATAGGAGCACTGACGTTTTTTACTCCGCTCGAATCGGACTGGGTTATAGGTATTTTTGGGAGCAAATTCTAGACATCACGATAAAAGCTATAATGTTACCAGGAATCCACAGATTTGCTCATATGCATGTGTGTTTGTGTATACAGTTACTACTATGTTGTCGGAACGAAATAGAAGAAAAATTCAGAAGTGATTATGTAGGATGAGAGAAATCATAAGTGTTTTGAGTGGAGATAGTGAGAAGAGGTGACTAGATAACCATGTGGAAATGGAATTTTTGACAGAGTGGTTAATTATCAGGAATTGCAATTTATTACTTCTATGTTTATTTTTGTATTTTAAAATATTTTTGAAAAAAATTAAATTTTTATTTTATTTTCTTTGTTTTTAATTGATTTTTTTTTAGTGTTTTCAGATCATTTTAATGTGTTGATGTCAAAAATAAATTTTTTAAAATAAAAAAAATTATTTTGATAAATAAATTTTTAGGTTTAAACATATCAATGCGAATGTGACGTAGAATAACCCAGTTTAACTTGTAAATGATTTTACTAGGAGATTGCTTTTTAAAGACTCAAAAGGGTTCAAGGAAAAGGAATTAAAACGATTTCATCAATTTGAGTTCTTTTCAAGGCATAGCTACACTTCATTAATGTTTCCTAAAATGAATCTAACCTCAAGCTTAAACTCACAACCTAACATTGGTCGAATAACAAAGAATAATATTGTTTCTTACAAGTTAAAATCCTCATAAGATTAACAACATCATAATTATTATAAAATATCTGAAATATTTAATTTTTATTAATCAAAGTCTAGCTACTTGTTTAAAGACTACCCAAGCCATTAATTTATATAGAAAAAATTAAAAACCTTAATAATACTAAATAGAAAAAATAAAATAAAAAAATTATTTTATTTAAATAGAAAAATAAGAAAAACCTAATAATTCTGAGTAAAAAAAATATATATATTCTATTTAAATAAGAAAACTAGAAAAGCCTAATAATATTAAGTTAAAAAATAAAATTCCTAAACTAAACTAAATAAAATAAAAATAAAAATAAAAATAACTAAAAAAAATATTTAATTTTTCAAAAAACACGTGCATCAATCTTGTTGGGTTATAAAGAGTTCGTCCTCATGTTTAAACCTTAATAAAAAAATCATCCTCCTCCACCCCAAACACATCCAAACATCTACCATGAGCACATGTTCTTGGGTAGAACCTCTTTAGTCAAAAAAATGTTCCCCTCCACCATGACCATGTCCTATTTAGCTGGTTATTCAACAACATAACAAAAAAATATTTATAAAAAGTTGGACTCTGATATAAATTAATATAGCTAGAAATAAAAAATAATCGAGTTTATGAACATATAATTAACTACAGGGAGACCTCAAATATTTATTTTTTATTAATCAAAGTCTATCCCAATTATTGATATATAAAAAAAGTAAAAAAAAAATTATAATAATACATAATAGAAAACAATTAAAAATAAGAAAACAATTTCCTTTAAATAAGAAAACTAGCTAGAAAAGTCTAATATTAACAATATTTAATAGAAGAAGAAATAAAAATAACTAAGGAAACAAATAAAAAGCCCATGCATGACAACCTTGATTGTATTCAAAACAACAAAAACTTCCAATATACTTCTACACAAGATAATCATAATTCAGAATGTTTCAGCTGATTCTGCGAATATTATAAAGAAAATGATAAATTCTCATAAGTATTTTCTGTTAGGCTTAACAGTAAAATAATGGCTTTAAACACGAAACCTTGGCTGAAAACCTTAAATTTCAATAAAGAACATCAAGTGATTTCTTAAGTTCAAAGCTTCTTTTGTAACTTGTCATCGAAGGTAACCTAACCTGACGACAAAGTCTAATGGAAAAAGAGAAAAGTGTTTTCACGTCCCTATTGATTGCCTATTTCTTAATATATTAATGAAGGAACTTCTAATAACATGATTCATGATTGTTTCTTCCACAATTTTTAGTTTAATATTTTGATGTTAGGTGAGAGCGAGCATTTCCTGTCATATTTTGAATAATGGTGCTTTGAGTTGAACTTTGCTTGCAATAGACACGCATAAAGCAATAAAAGAAAGCTTACCAAAAGGACAATCAGTAAGCTCTTAGTCTTACTCTTGACTAATATGCTAATGTACGTGAAAATATTCTGCTTAAATTTGACAGGTGCTCCTGGCAAGCAATGCAAGCAAACTCTCCACATTGGCTGCCGGGGAGGATAAGCTAACCTTTGGAGATGTAAACTCGGAGCAAAAGAGTTTGATGGCTAACTGGGGCATGGGAAATTCATGGTGGCATGGAAAAAAGTTAGTGCAAGAAAGATACCCTGACGAGGGGAGAGTGAGGTGGACGGATGGATGGCTATAGCAAGGCTCAATAGCAAATTGCTGAAAAGCATGATACTGGATTATCAGATAATTTACAAGGAGTCCTTTTCTAACTTTCCTTGCCCCAATCCCCTTTCAGCCTTTTTTGGGAAGCAGTTATTTGATTTAATCAACAGAGAAGTTGATCGCAGAGCATCACAGTGAAGAAGGATTCATGTTGCAGTAAACTCAATTACGAAGGTCAAGGACATTGCCACCTACCATTATCTTTCACACGTAGAATTTTGATTTTATCTTATTGAGCGTGAGAAATACTAGAGAGAAAGAGAGGGTGAGAGTTTGAGAGTTTGCAATTTTATGTAAGCTTATTGTTTATCAAATAAAACAAATTGTTTTATCTTTCCTAAGTGTTTCAAAATCACCACCATAGGTCTCTCCCACCAATAATTAGTATCAAAGCCTCATTCATTAAAAATAGAGAAGTTTTTAAAATATATCTAAATTTTCAAAGTTGTCAAAAACACATTTCTATCATTCCATAGTGTAAGGTTTTCAATACGAACTCAATAGTGCAAAAATCAGCCTCATCAAAGTAAGAGGTGCACTACATACACCGCTTGAAGCCATTGCATTTGCCAACCACGGGTATCCCATGTGCCCAGAGGAAGAAGACAACTGACATGCACACGCGTCATATTTGAGTAGAGTCGAGCCACCTAAGCCGAGCCTCCAAGTTGTTTAGCCGAGCTGTGATTCGCGTCGAGCCGAGCCATTAAGCCGTCGGCTGAATAATATTCCCAGTTTAACCCCAGCGAAATGATCACTAACATTCAAAATCAATTTTTTGACAGGTTCAACCTATTTTTTACTCATTTTCAACCAAGTCAGACGGATTTCCTATTATTTTGACCATTCTGGATTCATCTGTAGTGTTCGTTATGTCAAATTTAACTCCCAAAAGGTGATATAGTCATTTGAAGAATAAAATGACTACAGAAAATGCACAAACACTCATCCTGAAGCTGACTAAAGACAATTATGATAATTGGTGTATCAGACTGAAGGTATTTCTTGGCTCACAAGAGTATATATATAAAGATTGTAGAATATGGTTATGATGAACCAAATTCCAAAGAAGTTGAAGATTCTCTACAAAAGGCACATAAGTAAGTACTCAAAGCCAACAGAAAAAAAAGACAACAAACCCAAAACCATTATTTATCAAGGTTTCGATGAAGCCACATTTGAGATCATTGCTTTCGCAGAAACCTCAAAGGAAATATAGGAGGCTCTCCAACAAAAATACAAAGGTGCTGACAGAATCAAGAAAATTCCTCTCAAATCTTTGCAAGGTGAATTTGAATCATTGTAAATGAAGTCCTCAGAATCTATTTCTGATTATCACACAAGAATTATGGTGATAATCAATCATATGAGAAGAAATGAAGAAGCCCTCACGAATGCTCGGATTACTGAGAAAATTTTGAGATCCCTAGATTCAAGATTTGATTATGTTATTGTCGCTATTGAAGAGTATAAAGAAGTGGACAAGTTGACAATGAATGAGTTTATGGGTTCTTTACAAGCTTATGAACAAAAGATTTTGAAAAAAAATGGAGATAAGAAAATAAAGCATTCCTTACAATCAAAATTATCCCTCAAATAAGACAGATACAAACAAAGGGGGACTTCAATAAATGGATATACCACACGAGGAAGAGGTCGACAAAAACAAGAAGGATTTCAATGATTTCAAGGAAGAGGGTTTTGAAATACAAGATTTAGAGGCAGATGTATTAGAAACAACACTAGAGGAAGACGAGGACAACAAGCATTTACTATTAGAGGAAGAGGAGGCAGTTACAATAACCATGAAAAGAGGAATATCTAGTGTTATAGTTGCAACCAGTTTAGGCACTATAACACTGAATGTCGAAAGAAAGCTCCATCAAAAGTACATGAACAAGCCAACTATACAGAGGAAGATACCACCATAAGAGGATTAGTTGTATTATTTGTCCAACAAGGACTATGTGAGAATCAAGAGAAAGTTTGGTATTTAGATTCTAGAGCTAGCAATCAAATATATAGATAACGAGATCTGTTTGCTGATCTAGATGAGACTATATAAGGACAAATTATTTTTTAGAGATACCTCAAAAGTTTCGGTAGAAAGTAAAGGCAACATCCCAATTAGGTTGAAGAATGAAGATCATAGATATATCATATGTTATAACCTAATTTTTTACCCTTTTATTTTATTATTATTATTATTACTATTATTTTATTTACTGAAAAATGATAATAAAAAAAATAAAAAAATGATGATGAAAAACAAATAATAAATGAATAATAAATTAAAATTTGAGTTAAGGGCAACATGATTAGAAGTTTTGAGACTTAATTGAACTTGAAATTAATTTAATTAATCAAATCAAGGGCTTAATTGGAGAATTGATAAATTTTGAAACTTAATTGAGCTTGGAATTAATTTAATTAATGAAATCAGGGACTTAATTGAAGAAATACCAAAGTTTGGGGCTAATTGGGTGCAAAATTGCAGCAGATTAAAGTCCAAGGACTAGCTTGTAAAAAGCACGGAAATACAGGGGTCCAATTACAATTTACCCAGGGACTTGATTACACGATTTCAGAACTTCAGTGACCAGATTGAAAATGGCTATTCCCATCACACAAACGGCGCCGTTTTTAGAATTTGTTAACCGCCTTCTTCGTCTTCCTCCTCAGGAGCCGTTGCTGGAGTAAAGGATGGAAGCCGTTTCAAATGCTTGGCATTCTCTGGCTATAAAGCCAGAGAAGATGAGAGAGCGCAGGGAGAAAAAAACTGAAGAAAAACTGGGGAAAAACTGAGAGAAGAGGAGACCCATAACAGGAGAAAAAAAGCAAAAAAAAAACAGAGAGATCAGAAAAAAAAAATAACACGAAAAGAACAGAGGGAGAAAAACAGAGCAAGAAAAAAAAACAAGCAGAAAAGAAGAACCACCAGAGGGAACCGGTATCATCACCATCTTCGTTCCTTCATCTCTAAAACGAAACTAGAAGCAGAGAGGAGACGAACGAACAGGAGGAGGAAGGAGAGAATATACAGAGGTTATACAGGGTGGGAACGAAAAGAAGCAAACCAGGAAATAAAGAAAGCAAAGAAAAAAACAGAGCAAGAGGAGGCAGCGTCGTTCGTCCAGCACAGCACGCCATCGCCTTCATTCTGCTCCCAGGCAAGTGTCTCCAGCTCTGCAAAATAATTCACCAACACTGTGCATTAGAGATTTAATTAAGCGGTGACTGTAGCAAGCGTGCGTGAACAATTCACGCACGCTTGCGGGTGAAAATTGCCTGGTTACTGGTTTGGGCCAGTGACCTGGCCGGGCTGGCTGGGTCAAGCCCAGTCCATGTGGGCTGTGCTGGACCCAGTCCCAAAAAAATAAATAAATAATAGAAGAAAAAAAATGTGTATGCATGAATAAAAATAATATAAATTTATTGGTTTATTCACTGATACCAGAGTCAAGAATAAAAATACTGGTTTAAATTTATATTATTTTTATTCATTGTTTTTTTATTTTATTTAGCTAGAAAAAATAAAAAAATATGTGCATGCATAAAAAATAAAATTTATTTTATTGGTTTATTCACTAACGCCAGAGTCAGGAATAAAAATACTGATTTAATTGTTTTTATTTAGCTACATAAAAAATAAAAAATATATATGTGAATGTGTAATAAAATAAATTTATTTTATTTGTTTATTCACTAGCGTTAGAGGCAGGAATGAAAAAATATTGATCTAAATTTATTTTATAGCTACGTAATATTTACCAATGCTAGAGTTGGAATTATCTGTAGTTGAATATTCACTAGCGCCAAAGTCAGGAATATTATAAGCAAATTATCATAGCATAAACTAATAAACGTTTAGCAGTTTAAGATAAAATCAGCAATGCAGTCTGCCTCGGGCAGAACGTTTAAGGGGTGATAATATCTTCCATTTTGTGTAACCAGTCTCGAACCATAGGATCTCTGTTGACCAGTTAGGGTTTCTAGTGACCATAATATTAGGTGACGACTCCTTAAACAAGACATTTTCCCCTAAAAGAACCAGATGCCAGAAATATATTCTTTCCTTGTAAAAATTTTAAGGTCGCCGCGGTGTCCGGTGCGACATCATATATGTTTACTATATTCCAGCCATTAAGCATAACATGCTGAGTGTAGGCCAACTTCTAGAGAAAGGTTATACTCTCTTTATGAAGGATTGTCATCTTACAAGGACTACAATAAGAGGTTAATTGCCTTTGTGAAGATGTTCAAGAATAGAATGTTTCCTCTATATATCCAATATGATGCAACAAAGTGTTTAAGTGTCATTACCGACAATAAAGAGTGGCTCTAGCACCTATGACTTGGACATCTGAATTTTACAAGTCTGAAGATGCTAGCAAGCAAAAAAAATGGTCAAAGGTATGCCCCCACATTAATCATTTAGGTGAAATCTGTGAGAGTTGTGTCCTTAGCAAGCACCACAGAGCTAGTTTTGCCAAAACGATCAAGTGAAAAGCACAGAAGCCACTGGATTTAGTGCACACCGACATGTGTGGTTTCATAAAACCAATGTCAACTTGACATAATAGGTACTTCCTTACTTTCATTGATGATTATAGCATAAAGACATGGGTATATTTTTTGAAGAGGAAGTCAGAAGTATTTAATTGCTTTAAAGAGTTTAAAGTAACTATTAAAAAGCAAAGTGGCTATAACATTATAACTTTAAGATCTAATCAAGGTGAAGAATATACATCAAATGACTTTGAAGCTTTTTATACACAACAATGCATCAGGCATCAGACAACATCTTCCTATACACCACAACTGAATGGTGTAACTGAGAGAAAGAATCGAACTATTTTTTTATATGGGAAAAAGTATATTAAAGCAAATAAGTTGCCTAAACAATACTAGGCCAAAGCTATGTCATATGCAGTGTATCTACTGAATTACTACTCAACCAGAAGTTTGCAAGATGTCACTCTTGAAGAAGCATGGAGTGGTCACAAACCAAGTGTTGCTCATCTTCAAGTCTTTGGTTGTGTGGCCTATGCAAAGATCTCATATGCAAGAATGACCAAACTCGATGATAAAAGCGAGAAATGCATCTATGTCAGATATGGTGATAAAAGAATAGGATACAAGCTGTATAATTCCATTACAAAGAAGGTGATTATAAGTAGAGATGTTATATTTAAAGAAGATAAAACTTGGCAACAGAACAAGGATCAAGAAGAAGTTAAATGGATTAGTATTGATCTGATTCTTCAAGATCAAGTGGAAGTACCAACAATACTTACAGAAAGTCTAATAGTACGAACAAATGAGCCAAAAACTCTAGTACATAGATTCCTTGTATTTAATAGGAGAAACACACCAACATTAAGATCATCATCATCATCATCATCACCATCATCATCAGAAGAACCAAGAATGATGAGAAATCTAGAAGATTGTATGATGCCACTCAAGTTATGGAAGATGCAACTCTATTTTGTTTCTTCGCAGATAGTGACCCATTTAGCTTCAATAAAGCTGTCATAGAAGAGAATAAAGTTGTCATAAAAGAGAAATGGATATAAGCACTTGATGAAAAAAAATATGCCATTGAAAAGAATGATACCTAAAAGTTGACTAATCTACTAGAAATCAATTGGTATCAAATGGGTCTATAAGACAAAAAATAATACAAAAGGTAAAGTACAAAGATATAAAGCAAAATTAGTGGCAAAAGGCTACAAGTAGAGAAAAGGCATTGACTATGGAGAAGTATTTGCTCTTGTAACCTTACTAGAGACAATGAAACTAATGATATTCCTAATTGCACAACATAGATAGAAGATCTATTTGATGTGAAGTCAGCATTTCTGAATGGCTTCCTAAAAGAAGAGATCTATGTTGAATAACCACTTGGATATGTTGAAACAGATAATGAAAGCAAAGTATACAAGTTGAAGAAAGCCCTCTATGGTTTGAAGCAAGTTATGCATGCTTGAAATACCAGAATTAACAAGTATTTTCAAGAAAATGGATTTGAAAAATGTCCATATGAACATGCAATGTATGTAAAGAAAGAATCCATATGAACATGCAATGTATGTAAAGAAAGAAGATGATGGAAGCACAATACTTATGTGCTTATATGTTGATGATCTAATTTTCACTAGTAACAATCCTACCATGTTTGAGGATTTCAAGAAAAGCATGGTGCAAGAGTTTGAGATGATAGACATTAGTCTAATGACACACTTTCTTGGCCTAGAAGTGATATAGAAAGAATAAGGGATTCTTGTATCCTAAAGCAGTTATGCCAAAGATATTCTTAAAAAGTTTAAGATGGAAAACTGCAATTTGATATCAACTCTAGTTGAAAATGGATTAGAATTAAGGAAGAGTAAAGTAGGAAATATTGATCCAACCTACTTTAAAAGTTTAATAGGAAGCTTGAGATACTTGACATGTACTAAATTGAATATACTCTATGGAGTAAAGCAAATATATGGAGACACTAGATCAGTCACATTTAAATACAGCCTAGAGAATTCTTCGCTACATCATTATTGTTGGATACTCAGATACTGATTGGGGAAGAGACCTGGATAAAAGGAAAAACATAACAAGATTTATCCTTTTTATGGGAGATACATCTTCATATGGTCATCCAAGAAACAATTAATAGTAACGTAATCAAGTTGTGAAGCCGGGTATGTTACTGCCAACTTAGTTGTAGGCCATTTAATATGGTTAAGGAATATGATGAAGCATTTGAGATTTTCTTAAGAAAATCCTACATAGATTTATATAATAATCGATCGGCGATTGTATTAGCAAAAAAACCTAGTGTATCATGAAAGAAGTAAATACATCGATACACGTCATCACTTTATCCGAGAGCATGTGAAGAACAAAGAAGTTGAACTGATATCTTACAAAACAAATAATCAAGTTACAAATATCTTTACGAAGCCATTAAAGGGAGAGGCATTTATCTGATAAAAGTTCATGCTTGGAATGACATCCCTCGATTGAGTTTAAAGAGGAAATTTGTTGTAGTAAACTCAATCCAGAAGGTTAAATATGACAGACACTTACCATTGACCGACAGCCACCTACCGCTTTCATATTACCATCTATCATTATCTTTCACACATGAAACTGTGATTTTTCATGCTTTTATTCTGTGTATAAATAAATAGCTAAGTTTATGTTATTGAGTGTGAGAAATACAAGAAAGAAACACTAGAGAGAAAGAGAGGGTGAGAGTCTGCAATTTTATATACGCTTGTTGTTTATGAAATAAAACATATTATTTTATATCCTCTTAGTGTTTCAAAACCACCACCAATGGTCCCTCCTACCAGCAATTCAAGCATGCATGTTAGAAGATCTGACAATAAAATCTGGTCTGGAACCTTACAAGAAAAGGAATAAAAATGTTGCTGCAGAATTAAATATATACTTTCACCTCTTCATAATTGAATTTAACCAACTTCCTGTTGTAAGATAACTAGATGCTTAGGGATATCTTCTACTGTACATAAAGGGTTTCATTGATTCGAAGAAAGGGAGGATGATGCTCGATATACATTAATTAGCTTGGTGCTGAATTCCCAAGGAAAAGAGTTAAGTAAGCCTTCTCATAACAAACATTACCAAGAAACTAATCCAAGCCCACAAAGCTGATTGCGCCTTTGAGTTGAGCCTACCTTTCTTTCTTTCAATTTTTTTTTCGAGTAAACAATGAAAAAACCCATGCTAGATTTTCCATCATGGTTCAGGTAAGTTTCTGTAGGTTTTTGGCTAGATCCATCAGCACCTTCGATTATTATAAATCGTGCTCTCTTCATTTGCTACAACCGTGGAGCAAAATGCAAGGATAACCCAGTGAATTTCAGCTAAAATTGACATTTTCTGATCTTCCTTGCAAAGACTT
>Ga0307511_10007915_pt1 | contig 10664 bp, 9 predicted proteins | sample 13_EM_MG_FD_200266 | JGI IMG/M metagenome (GOLD analysis project Ga0307511, IMG submission 200266) | Populus trichocarpa ectomycorrhiza microbial communities from riparian zone in the Pacific Northwest, United States - 13_EM | ecosystem: Host-associated > Plants > Roots > Unclassified | place... | reverse complement strand
CTCAGAGCAAAATCGCCCGGATTTTGGGTCGAAAGTTCAGAAAACTTTACCCTTGGGGGAATTTTGTAGTTTCAATCAATAAAGAATAAAAAGTAGATAGAAGTGCTATTGAGCTCGCGCTCTATCAAATAAAGCAAAAGCCGACGTCGGGGGTCCTCTGGTTGCGAAGTTCGTTCAAAGAATTTCGTCCTGGAAGTTGATGTCGAGAGATAACACCTTGGCGCGAGGAATGGATTAGTACGTGTAAGTTGCGGCTGATTGTCATGCATGCGTATGGCGGGGTCCTGTACTTAGCAGGGATCTCTGTCAAGTGGAGAGGTTCAACTACACAAAAGATTTCTCGTACCCGGATATAGCATTTAACTCTCTCCTTCACAGATCTGCATAGATCATATTATAGACCGCAGGCCCCGAAGCGGCGGCTCACCAATATGGAGGTCGAAACTGGACCACCACCACCACCACTACCACATGAAGTTCAAGTTGAACTAGTCTCAATCCGATCACATTATCAGCGGTGTATCGGTTCCTTCACCCAACTCTACAACTTTCTAAGTCTCGAAGCAACTGACAAGCAGTTGTTCCCGGTCAATGGCCTGTCAACGGAACTAGGGAGATTTCGGGTATGGGCTGGGAACACAGGGGCACATCGGATTGGTCGGGTTTCCCTCGATCATCGTTTGCGTGAGGTACCAGATATTCATGAGCAAATTTCGGAGCTTTTAGTGGAACTGAATTCTAATCTAGGGGAAGGTCAAGCTCACCACCCCTAATAATTCCCGTTTGTAACCTTCTGTGACTAACAGAGTAATATAGCATATAACCTAACCGCACATGGCACCCCCGGGAGTCTCAATCAATGGGAATTTTCTCTCGAAGCCGAGTGCGTGGGAGCCTTACCAGGGCCCATGGATATTCATAGTTCACTGCCAGCTGATGATTTCATGACTCTGATTAATGATATCTCACATATCATTACATGTCTATATAAGCTATTTATTGCCATACGGGATCCTGCTCCACGGGATATACTACACAAGTTAGCATCTATCGACGTTTCACATTTCGAACTCTGGGACGTTCAGCACATCTCGAACAAGTTTCTACTGGCTCCGGATTTCCTCGCCCAACGCTTAGGAAAAGCAAATACCAAACGGAGGCAGCTGCTCAGATATCGCCAGCAGCATCATAACAAAATAGCTCGCTATATTGATCTTCCACCGCAGGATAGTTTGGAGCCGCTTCAGCTAAAAAAGCGGAACTACAACGAAATGAATGATCCCTATCTAGAAGCGAAGGGGCCGGGCACAGTCTCCACTGCGCTGAAATCACAGACCACTGTGTCTACAGTCAAACCAAAGGAGGTGCGACCTGTGATTCATGAGGGAGGCTCGGACGCTGGTCACTCGCAAACTTCCTATGCGACTTCGAACGACTCGGCTCAACACAGGAGGATTCATGTTCCACCGCCCCCCAACTTTGATGCAGCTTACGATGGTCAACCATTTGAGTGTCCCTATTGCGCTACTCTCATTACTCTCGATAGCATGCGTTCCTGGAGGTAAGTCAAAGCCGCATATGCATCCCCAGGCACACCAGTGCCAATGTTCCCCCTATCTAGATGAAAAATACCTAGGCTAATCGCTTCTACAGGAAACATGTATTTCGAGACCTTCAGCCTTATGTTTGCACGCATAAGAGTTGCCGAAATGGGAACGTATTATTTGAGAGCCAGCATGACTGGTACGACCACGAACTTCACACCCATCAGAGGGAGTGGTATTGCAGAACCTGTGCGCGACCGTTTGTGAGCGGCTCACTGTTTAAAGAACACCTTCTCGCAATGCACGAAGACATCGTTGGTGATGAGCCTAATAACGTTGAGGCAACGGTAGAGCTCTGTGAGCGGGCCAAAGCTCCACCTTACGCTTGCGAGCTCTGTGGAGAAGCAGTGTCCAAGGACAAACGGAGAAGACACCTCGGTCGGCATATGCAGGATATTGCTTTGTTTGCTCTTCCGAGAGTGGACGATGAAGAAGAGGGAGGGTCGGAGGGACAGACCGTGGGGGCTCAGGACACTAAGACCGATGTCACGAGGAATAAAGGGAGCTCAGAAGGAACATCGCTTCTTGACTTCAAGTCTAATCCAACTCATGAGGGTAGTTTAGCTGTTACCCCAGTGGTCGGCCTCGCTTACACCGGCCATCATCAAGTCTACGAAGAAGGCACTTCCCTACTCCAGAGCAATCTAGGTACTGAGACGTGGACAACAGAACAGCTTACAGCCGAATGGCTCCGTGCTACCGGAAATCCAAAGACCGTGGTAGAAGGTGTGGAAATCTCCCTAGACAATGCCACCCCCGAAATGCGGGGCTCTTTAGGTAATTCGGTGCCGGAATTCTTTGACTCCAATCCGGGCCATATTAGTGAATCGAAAGGCTCTTATGACGTGCTTCCTTTGACCGATCACGATATATCGATATCACCAGCTGAGGTAGACACACTACCCGAGTCGGTGGTAGGTGACCACAGTGAGACACATGATCAGGCAGAAGGCACTGTAGCCCTGATCCAGGCTGGCGAGACCAAGCTGCCTGGGAACCGTTTAAGCAGCCGGTATGAGCGAACCGGAAATCTGCAGGACTTGGAGGCCGCCATCGTCCGATCAGAGGAAGCAGTGGAGGCCATACCAGAAGATCACCCTGCCCGAGCAGCATGGTTGAGCAATCTTGGATACTGTTTAAGCAGCCGGTATGGGAGAACTGGGGATCTGAATGACTTGGAGGCCGCCATCGTCCGATCAGAGAAAGCAGTGGAGGCCACACCAGAAGATCACCCTGACCTAGGAATAAGGTTGAGCAATCTTGGGAACTGTTTAAGCAGCCGGTATGAGCGAACTGGGAATCTGCAGGACTTGGAGGCCGCCATCGTCCGATCAGAGGAAGCAGTGGAGGCCACACCAGAAGATCACCCTGACCTAGGAATAAGGTTGATCAATCTTGGGAACCGTTTAAGCAGCCGTTATGAGCGAACTGGGAATCTGAATGACTTGGAGGCCGCCATCGCCCGATCAGAGGAAGCAGTGGAGGCCACACCAGAGGATCACCATGCCCGAGCAGCATGTTTGAGCAATCTTGGATACTGTTTAAGCAGCCGGTATGAGCGAACTGGGAATCTGAATGACTTGGAGGCCGCCATCGTCCGATCAGAGGAAGCAGTGGAGGCCACCCCAGAAGATCACCCTGCCCGAGCAGGAAGGCTGAGCAATCTTGGGAACAGTTTAAGCAGCCGTTATGAGCGAACTGGGAATCTGAATGACTTGGAGGCCGCCATCGTCCGATCAGAGGCAGGAGTGCAGGCCACACCAGAGGATCACCCTGACCTAGGAATAAGGTTGAGCAATCTTGGGAACCGTTTAAGCAGCCGTTATGAGCGAACCGGAAATCTGCAGGACTTGGAGGCTGCCATCGCCCGATCAGAGGAAGCAGTGGAGGCCACACCAGAAGATCACCCTGACCTAGGAATAAGGTTGAGCAATCTTGGGAACCGTTTAAGCAGCCGTTATGAGCGAACCGGAAATCTGCAGGACTTGGAGGCTGCTATCAATTGCGCAGAGGCAGCAGTGGAGGCCACACCAGAGGATCACCCTGCCCGAGCAGGACGGCTGAGCAATCTTGGGAATAGTTTAAGTAGCCGGTATGGGCGAACTAGAAATTTGCAGGACTTGGAGGCTGCTATCAATTGTGCAGAGGAAGCGGTGGCGGCAACACCAGAGGATCACCTTAAATATACAGGTTATTTGAACAAGCTTGCGGAGTTGCACAGAATGCAGAGCACCTGCTGAATTGCTCGCGCATAGGGGAGGAGCGCGGAGGAGGTATATGAAGGTCCAGAGTGGTGGAGAGCGGTTGCACGGGCAGTGAAGTTCTGATTTCTCTCCGTTGTTGTTTTTTAACCGTGATTTTGTATGGTTATTTGGTTCATTTTCTTTATACAGAAGGGGTCGAAGTGGCAGGGGCCGGCTCAGGGGTTGGATAATTTTCTGGGTGAATGTCCGAGAATGTGGTTATAAGCTAGAATAAAAGTCACCTCTTCCAGCCTACATGCTTTGAGCTATTGAGCGATTTATTTAGATCTTTTTTTAAAAGATAGATTCCTTAAAATGCCCCCATCTACAAAAAATCCTAGGTCATGTTTTGCGCCTGGCGAGGCACCGGACAAATATCCTGTGTCCCCAAACAGGATTTTTTACCCGGGTAAATTCGTCAGAATTAGCTCAGGAATTTGTAAAGGATAATTAGCACCGGATTTACTCCGTGGCTTCACCGGCGGAATCAATCCAGCATGGTCTAGGGGAATTACCCTGAACTATTACAACGACACCCTTCTAATACCAACGAGACCTAGCATATCTCCGCCTTAGCTCTACTAGAATTGATTATGTAGGTAATACGAGAATGCTGCGAGCCTCCACCATCACTCCCACCATTACTCCCACCACCATCGAACTGGCTTCACTGCCTTACAATACAGCCTTTAAGTACACCTATGTACTAAGTCTTCTAAATTCCACGACACTGAACTCTCTTGTAGCCCATAGGATCTGCCATCGTTCTTCAGCTCGCCAGCAAATGAGCTTTAGGTTACCTCTCCTAAGTGGCACTCCCTATACCCCATGGCACCTACAACCTTCCCAGCCCCCTCTGCTGCAGCACTCTCAACATTATACTGCTTGTGATATGCTCATGGTGCCCTACCATATTAATATTGACACAGCCTTTTATAATTAGGCACCTTACAAATCATTCTCTCGGCCCCATCGTGCATAAATGCTATTGTAGTTATTGTCAAGAACAATAGAGTAATCCTTGTAATTCTATTCATGCACGATAGGCTGTGCCCAAGTGTACACTGCGTTTGATCCCCTACCGTCCATTTCTGGTGAATACCTATTGTATGCTGCAAAAAGGTGCTTTGTTGCATTGCCCCGTCTGATGTTGTAAGTACTTAATAGATAGGTAGCCTTCCGAAATTCAACCGTCCAAATTTCCGTACCTCTAATAACTCATGAGGCTCCTTAGAAGGAGGCTCTGCTAAAAACATGTTTGCACAGCCGCCCTTTGAGGAGCAGCAGGACACACTTCTGGTTCACTAACACCACTTACCGAAACGGAGTTTAAGCAGCCAGGGTGGGCAGCCATAACTAGTGCTTTCCGATACGCGATACGAACATCCTGGATGTAGAGTGCCCCCGTTTCAGATGCAGTATTTGTTTGTAGGACGAAGGTTTTCAATGCCACGGCGCTAGGGATGCAAAGGTACAACAACGAGGCTACATACCGCACGAGTAAATACCAAATATTAGCATCTGAAATTGAGATTATTTTTATAGCGGAGTAGCTAATTAAACATCTGGTCAAAGAGTGAAGTATATGTAGACAACATATCTGAAATAGGGGTTCTTGTGTAGTAGTTTAAAAGATGTGCTAATACAGTTGAACGTTGTATACAATCTAGGACCTACAATCCAAATATGGCCAGCTACAGAATCTCCTACCTCTACCAGAACTAGGACAGTTATTAGGAAATGATGGCAACAATAAAGAGAGAAAGGGCAGGCATCAGGTATTGGTACAAAACCAACATTGATACCACTGCCGTCAATCCATCAACTTGTAAGGATTACGAGGTTATGGCTAGGAGGAACCTTGGATAGAGAGAAGAGTAAACAGGAGAGCTAGAGTATATTATGCAGAGCTATCTTTAGGTATTGCTATATGCTCTGCCGACTCTTATTCCGCCAGCGAGTTCCCAGCTCTTTTATCCTTCCCGACTTTGCTCCAATTAGCCATATTAGGCACCCCGGTTCCGGCTCAAGTCAAGTCCTGTGCAACTTGTCTCGTGATCTGCAGCGCTGACCTAATCATTTCACGACCCGGGTCGGGAATGATTACTTAAGCAGCGAGAGTACTTCCATGTTGGAATAAGGGTAATACGCCGACGCATAGTATTGGAAATACGGCGGCATCGGAATGAATAGGACGGCAATTGATGAGGATATCATGGTTTCTTATTTTTGGGTTATTGAGGAACTGGACGGATAAGGACTTCTTCTGTTACCGGGAAAACTGGGAAATAAGACAGGTTTTTGAGTCATCACTGTAGAATTAGTCAGAATCCGAGCCAAGTTCTTCGAACTGCCCTACCACAAAAGGCAAGATCAAGATTTTCGACAAGGTGTCTTATTTCCCAGTTTTCCCAGTATATAGATGAGCGAGCGGTATATAAGGGGGCGGATTTCCTTACTTTCCACATCATCAGCATTAAGCAAGCGGCTTCTTTCTATAGTATAACGAATATACTCTCTATTCTCTTGCCAACGAAACCAGTGCTGTAGAACGATTTCTATATCCAGCACCCGCATACTACACACCAATGCAATATCAGTACGGCGAGGAAATGAATAGCAGTGGACCACCTGCTGGTATTCAGGGCCCGGCATATGCACCACCTCCACATGACTATGCTCCAGGCCGGGAATTGCCAAGTTTGGGGTATGCACCCTATCACTACTCGCATGAAGCTCATTCAGCAGAGCCTCGGCCGCTTAGAAGAGGCTCTGCTGCAAATATGTTTGCACAGCTGCCCTTGGAGGAGAAGTACGCACCTTCTGGACGAGAGCACAAGTACCCAAGGCCCGACAACCTTGAACGGTAAGAATTGCTTTCGTCACATGTCTACGGGCTACAAGGCTGACCAGTCACACAAGCATGTGAGGGTACACGATCTGGACAAAAGCAAGGATGACCCACAGTTGTGAGAAGTACTTGCGCAACGGCCCGAGGGCGGGATCCGGGGAAGGAGAAGGAGAGTCGGGGATTGACACCATTGTGAATACTTTTGATTACGGACGAGCATGCAGAAATTGTGTAATATTCAGCTTACATATTGATATTGGGAAGATTGGACATGTGTTGACAATGGGCCTTAGTTGGAGCATGGTTTTTTGGCACTAGGATATTTCTAGTCGTGTGATTTTTTCCTGTGGGATTAGAGCAAAATGTGCTGCATTTTGGAGGGATTTTGGAGGGTTATCGTTCTGTTTTTGTTTTCCATACTTCTCTTACTATCTCATTTTAACGTCAGCTCACGACATTATAGTCTTTCGCTTTTCTAGAGCAAAATTAGTTCGGTTGCGCAAGTTAATTCATACTGTAGGGTTATCCTAAGTACACTATCGTCGGGGGGACGAGCAGCGGGACGAGCAGCCCAGCCCTCGAAGAGAGATGCTGCTGGGAAACCATCCCCGGGCAACTGCTCAAACGGGTTTTAGCGAGCTCTAAGCCTATCCCAACCATTTCTAGGCACAATAGGCCCAAATTTTGGAGAATATAATACGTGTATAGTATTTCTACAGGCGCCAAGTATGCAGGCTGCATATTATTTCCTACTGAAACTATGTTAGGAACATATATGGCTGCATAGCGGAGGTTTTATGGTAAATATATTCAGAGAACAGTGTTAGCGGGTTGTGAGTGGTTGGGATTCCTGCTTTCAGTTAGTATTGGAAGCCTAGGTAGACAGTATGTTGAATATTCCTGTGTGGGGGTACAACTGCGTATGGGAAGCTTTGGGGGAGGCGTCAGATATTTGTTGAAATATCTCTACCAAAGGTCCATATAGTGTGCCCAATAGCTCAAAAGTTCGCTTACATGGAGTATTCGAGGTTGGGGAGATCGGCTGAAGACAAGGGACGCTGGCTCCCCATCGAAACATACGACCTCCACAGAGGCAGGCACTGAAATGGATAGGGATATATGTTCTGGGCCACTCGCGGGCAATTTGAATAATTCCTCGATTTGGTGTATAACGTACTTGAATTGATAAAGGTTTACGAGTACTGATTTACAAAATATTAAAAAGAATTAATAAGGGTATACGTAACTGGAGCTCGGCAATAGATCGATATATTTCCAAGTCAATTTCCCCTCTTAACAGCTAGAACTAAGAGGTTACCACCAACATGATCCGTTACACTTTCGCATTCAATAAATTAATCATTCTTACAGCATTGGCTAATGTAATTGTGGTTTGCCTAGCAGTCTGAGTATCTGGAATGTCATTCTTCAGGCCCATAAGCCCACGGCCAATTTAAATAATTCCTCGATTTGGTGTATAATGCACTTGAAGTGATAAAGGTTTACGAGTACTGGTTTACCAATAAAAAAAAAGAATTAATAACAGTATACCCATCCCAGTGACTGCAATAGGTTCATCTATTTACATGTCGATCGGATTCAGCTCTAGCAGTCCAATTTGTGTTCGTTCAGCTAGAGCTCACAGTCATAGTCTATTGATATTTTCATATATAAATAAATTCAGCATCGGCAGCAATAATTAGGGTAGAATTTTTTCGATCGGAAACTCGTGTATTTGTAGATAGAGCATTGGCTAATCTAATTGTAGTTTACCAAGCAGTCAGAGCATCTGGAATACTATTCTCCACGCACATATGGTTGGCAGCTGGTTAGAAGCTTTTAGTTAGGTAAAGGTTAGCAAATACGCGTTAACAATTGATGGCGTTCAGGCTGTGATTTGCAATAGCGTTTGCCTATAGCTATTTATTATTAGGTTTGGCTAAAAAATATGACGCCTGTTGTAGCATTGTGCCATCCCACCTATTGACAACCAAGGACTGAGCGATTACGAGAACTCAACAACCAGGACCACTCCGACGCTGGCTTCAGCTTTATTTTACTCAGCGCGCTCTCACGAGCAACTTGATCTATTTTATTTATCTCCATTTGCTAAACTACAAAATCCCCCCGAGGGTTAAAGTTTTTAACTTTTCTGCTCAAAAGTGGGCGATTTTCCGCTAGCTAACCTATGTGACAACCGCCCCAATTTACATTGGTCTGGTCCACCCATACCAATTCCTTGCACTTCCATCACTTTTTATGGCTCAGCCGCACCTGGGTCTGTTTAGTTTCAACAAGCCTCTGCCCACTACATAGCAACCATTGCTACGTAACCCAGAACCTTGCATTTATCCCTGTTCTAACCTACCAATCACCAGCTCTCACTCTCTTGGAATAAATTTATTCTGAGATCGAGTCTTGTTGGTGAGTTTCAACATGGCACCGCACCTCAGGGGTGTTCTCTTTGGCCCAGTTAAAGACTGGAGTCAGGGTAGTACCAAACTACTACTTGAATCGGATGGAGAAGGAGAGCTCAAGGTGAGATGCCAGCTCACTCTGGAGAATGTCACGAACTGGCTGGCGATACCCAACTTTCAAGAGCTTGGAGGGGAGGTTGGTCTTACGACAGCAGTGTCTACTTCCGCTAGACAATGCAAGGAATTCTCGTGTGAAGGTTCCTTTGAGTTAGCAGTCACCAGCATCGAGAGGAATAGAAGAGGAGACGAAGAAACCTTTGAGGTCATAGATGACACTACGGCAGAAAGGGCAATCGAACTCCTCAGTAGAGGTTTGGTGATCTAGGACGAAGCTGCGAATGGATCGATGGAGGGATTAGATGTTCAACACTAGATGATGGAAACGTTGGATGAGGTCTTGGAATCCATTGTGATTAGACCATTAAAACCCTTGGGAGAGCCAGTAGACGACATGAGGTATCAACTCAATTTGTCTACCCCGAAGAGAATGACGAGAAAGGAGACGAGTACTCTAGCAGTCCAGTTAGCAAGGATTGTGGAAGCCTTGGAGAAAGATGAAGAGATGGAGTCAGAGAACGAGGGGATGAGGAAAAAGTCTGTGAAGAAGGGAAAGGGGAAATTGACCAAAGGAGGGGTCACCCTCAGGCTTGATACGTTACAGAAGGAGATGGAAATTTTCGAGGAAGCTACCGAAACCCGAAAATTTGATGAGGTGAGGTCTAATTTGTTTGCGACCCACCCGCCGAGTTGGAAGTTGGAGGACAGCCAAAGGGGTTGGAGTCAGGAAACAATACAGCAGTCGATTAAGACTGCAGCGGAAGTTGTTATACTAGATTCTGATAATGACATGGACTCAGACGATGAGTCCATCCCAGATGGCTCCCTAACAAGGGCTCAACTACTCGATAGGTACCGAAAAAAGCCTCTCTTGGCTAGCTTCTCGAGTACCAAGGGTAATGGACCAATGGCGACAGTGGATGTGGTACCCGCAGTACCAGTCGTCAAGATGGAGGTGAACCGAGGCGAAGAAAAGGCTCCCGAAGGACTGAACGTCAGCAAACTGTTAGGGGCAAGCCGGTGACCATGGGAATACTGTCGGAATATTGGGAATTGGGAGAAATTGAGCGAGCGATATCATGATCACCAAACTCGGGCCTAACTGAGTGCACGTATGGGTGCGGGTTGAACTAAGAACATTGCTCGAAGAGCCAACAACTAGATACAGGATATGTGTATATATATAAGAAAGCAGGGTCGGTGTCAGGCCTCCCACCGTTCGTTGGTGGTAACCTCCTAGCCTCACACCGACATCAACTTCCAGGACGAAATTCTTCGAACGAACTTCGCAACCAGAGGACCCCCAACGTCGGCTTTTGCTTTATTTGATAGAGCGCGAGCTCAATAGCACTTCTATCTACTTTTTATTCTTTATTGATTGAAACTACAAAATTCCCCCAAGGGTAAAGTTTTCTGAACTTTCGACCCAAAA
>Ga0307511_10007914_pt1 | contig 10664 bp, 7 predicted proteins | sample 13_EM_MG_FD_200266 | JGI IMG/M metagenome (GOLD analysis project Ga0307511, IMG submission 200266) | Populus trichocarpa ectomycorrhiza microbial communities from riparian zone in the Pacific Northwest, United States - 13_EM | ecosystem: Host-associated > Plants > Roots > Unclassified | place... | reverse complement strand
TGACGTTGCGTAGTGTAATGTAGGCTTCAGATACCTCATCGTAGTGTATTTTGGTCTACCCATTTCCCCATTCCCTTGTAATCTTGGGATCCTGACCATAAATTCCGCGCAATAACCGACCTTCCGCAGTACTACAGGGATGACATAGTTCTTAGTACATCAGGCCCATTTACTCCATAATTCCCATTACCCAAGGTTTACCTTATTCTCCCTCATCATATAATACCTTTACGTCGTAATCTCAACCTTGGTTCTCCTGAAATGTTCCTTATTTATTCTCGGTTAGCCCCTAACAATCCATCCAAAATAGTATATGCCCACCCCAATAATATGACCCCTTAAATTTCATTCTCATGCTCTCTTCTCCCCTGCGGACATCGCATCTCTCCCAGCCCCACCAACGTGTACACACACCACATGGATCCACATTACAATACACATATTCGCCCTCCGACAAAAAACAAAAGACAGGATTGACATAACCAGTCGTAAGAATACAACAGAAATACAACCTACCCAAGGAAACATACAATCGACAACCCTGAGACTAAATATGAGCCCTTCACTCGACCGACCTAGAAAACCACCCTAATCACGATATCCTGATCCACCACCCGCTTACTGACAATGTACTTACCAAGCAATTGCCTCATGATCGTAATAGATTACCTTATTCGGCATCTAGTCTATAAGCCGACATATATCCATTGTTGCCATTCCCCTGCGAGTACTGCTCATTATTCATGGACTCTTCGACTTTCCCATCTCCTACCCTCTCCTCTGCGTCGGTATTTTCCTTCCAGTATATGTTTACAGTATCCCTTAGATCCGTTGCCGTCCCAACCTCTCCTGCTTGCTCTCCAGGCTCATACTGTTACGCGGGAGAGGCAGGCAAATCTCGCCTCAACTCCTCTATATAGTTATCATTGTCAAAGATCTCGAGCATGTCAGTACTCTGTATGTCCACTGGTTGCTTCTTGCCCACAATCAGTGTGCAGATATCACTCTTGATAGTTGCTAGCAATAGACACTGTGTCGTTTTGCTATCTCCCTGCCATGTCGAGATGTGTCGCAGGTTTGTCCCCAACACGTTTGTCATTAGACTTCACATCTCACTATCATTGGGTACTTTAGTAACTCATGTCTGGTATTTTCATAATTAAACTCCACACAAGCGTCGGTCACCTTGCCACTAGTTCATTCCCTCAGACAATGATTGATCGTAGTGGTTATCAGGTATATGTACGGATCGTTGATAGATCCGAAGAAGCTACTGTCATACTTGCCCCTCATCTTCGGCCTCAAGAAATAGATTCAGTATAGTATAGTCACAATTTCCTGGGGCCGGAATCGTTTCTTCAGTGACTATATTATGGCGGTTAGGGTCAATTTCAGCATTGTGGCAGTCTGTTACCTCTTACATCTCGTTCCTCTGCTCCACATATATACCGCTCCCCACCCAGGAGCTTTTTTACATTCTGCCTGGCCTCCTCCGGCATCTTCTTATTCAGCTAATTTTGTGCCCTATGCTGTTGCCGATACTGGAAAATAATATAGCACCTTTCCCCTGAATGCGTCATTTTGAGCTACTTTATATTAGCGATCAGACTACTTGTGACCCTGGTAGCTCCCTACTTACCAGTGTCATGCTCTCCTTGGTCGCCTCCTCATATCTGGTCTCCTGATCATGTGTAAAGTTCCCATCTGCCCAAAGGAGGTGTAGAACATTGGTTGATAAAAGGAAGGGATTGGTGTAGAGCATATATTCGCTCATGTACTTTTGTGCTGTATGAACAAGGGCTAGTACATTTGGGGCTACTCTACCAAAACTCCATGACCGGATTGCTAAATTTCTTGACTTTTTCACTATCTTGACATCTGATACTTTCTCTTTCTCATTTCCGTCTGTCTTGTCGTCGTTCTCATCCTCCCAATGTTCCTGTATTCACTTAATAAGATTAGTTCTTGCACTCTCTATTAGCATTGCTGGTCCTACCTTGCTCTTCCGCGTCAGACCCTGAACCCTGATATTTATAGACCCTTCCAGTTCTGGTAGTTCTGCGACATCTTGCACAGTATGCTTCCTGTCCAATGTTTTCCTTAATTTTCCTGTTGTTGGTGTATTTGGTGGTATTACATCAGTCTCCAACCCTGCTACATCGAAACTAGTGGTGGGAGCAACCCTATTAGGCCTCGGCTACCTGTGTGGGGTTACGGCACGTGATTTAGCAGCACCTGCCCTATAATCTTGTGCCATGTTAATACACAGAGTATAGAGAGGGGTAAAAGGCCCAAGAGAAGTATAGGAATAGCAGAAGACAAAAACCACGGCTTGCCGTCTCTAACTGTCTTCTCTTTGGAGCTTAAGTAGACATCAATTTGGGTTATTTATTAAAAACATGAGCCACAGCACATTGTGCTCTGCTACCCCTAAATGCTTGTCATCCACACTAATGAACCGAAACATGCCATCCGCACTCTGCCTCCTTACCAATCCCTATCGATCTATCCTAATCCCTGTCTTTCTTATCTTCCTCCAGATACTAGCGGCCTGCATTTCTGTGATACGAAAGCTAACCCAATAAGCCGCCACTCATCCCATGATAACGGAAAAACACAAGCCCTGTAGATCATGACGGAAGACTTCACCTTCCCCCTCCCATTGCTCCGTTCCCACAACTGGTTGCATAATAACAGAAAAACCCAAGTCCTGTTGATCGTGTCGGAAGACTCCACCTCCTCCTGTTAGCCAGTTCCTTTCTTGTCAAAAACTCCGCCTTATCCGTCGGTTTCACCATCCTAGTGAAAAACCAAGCAATCCCTAATGGTTCATCTTACAACTCAAGACAAAAAAATATCCCTTCCGTCAGTTCTATACCCTACATAAAAAAAAACAAAGGAATCCCCATTTTACAACTCAAATCAAAAAAACATTACATCCGTCGGTTCCTCACCCTCACACTATTAAAAAAATCAACTCACTTAGTCGGACATTTGAGTTTGCTTGATAAAGTGCATTTCGTTATACTACCTCTCATCATATATTACTCGTGGTGGTCTCCAAAGCTCAATGATCATTTTCCACACTTCTTTGATCCACGCCCCCTTTGTTTTGCCCATCGTAGCCGTATGATCTATTGCGTTGATCACCGTGCTCCATCTCTCAACCCATTCTGTAGCAATCTATGGATTTAACCACATAGTTTGGGTGAAATACCTGGGATCACCAGTGTCGGTATCAATTATGTCTTCAGCATACGTAGCCGCATAGAACTCCTTGTGTTTTTGTTTGAGTGCCTCAAGATGCTGCTATAACCATCGAATTCTCTCTATAGTCATGGCCTTTTGGTGCACAAACCCCTTATCGAACTTTGGCCATATCTTTCTCTTGGCCTTCGCGTAAGGCCTGCTAGACCTGTTGTTTTCTGAATCTGATACTGGGAAGTTGTATTCTGCCTCGGGTTCTGGGTTTCCGAAGACATCTTCAGCGAAGAATGGACGATCGTCGCGAGGTTCGCTTTGTACTCGTCTCGCAAGGTCAACTTGGAGGAGGGTTGGGGTATCGGTCTTCCCTATGTGTAAGAAAGCTCGCAGAACTTCGTCAGTATGAAGACGCTCCATGTTGGGTAGAGTATCTCCATTCCAGTGTGGTTTGGTTATCGCACGGTACATGGCCCTGATCGACCTTCCTTGGGGTATCCAACCCCTAATGGCGGTACATACCGCCTCTAGTGTCGCCTTCTCTAGTGTGATTAGTGCTGTCCTTGCGCATGTTGCCCTAACATACTGACAGGGATTAGTTCTGGACAGGTGAAATGCTGCCTCCAAATTGTCAAGAATGTGAACTCGGATTACAACACTTTTGCTCAACCTTGGACGTTTATTGCAATAGTTCTCATCGCTCTCATCATCAGCCTCAGGACCTTCCTTATCCTCATCATCTCCCTCTGCCCCAGCTTCTCCACCCCCCAATCATCATTTCGCAGGGCCTCCAGGAGTCACTGTCCCAGTCATTGTCATAACAGCTTTCCTTACTTACTTCCGACCCTTTTTGAGATAATCTAACAGGAGATAATTTAGATTTTCCTCTGCCTGTTGGTTTTTAGACTGCAACAAGGTGAAACCCGACGCAGGGAAGTGTAAGTGTGGGCCAAGTTAGTAGAGGAGTTCTGTATGGAACTCCGCCCCACCAACAGGGTGTATGGGGTCTTAAGTACGCCAGCTATGTTCTATACAGCATTATTGTAGGTGGCTAACGGTTGTTGAGTATAGGTTTGGTTGGAGATCAAGAGGTACAAGTAGACAAGAATATTACCAGTGTAGCTTGTGTATTCTGAAGTAGCTAGACTAGCCTGTGTTGAACGAGAACTGTCCTATCTAAGGCTGTGGAATTCAGATCTTTAATATAATCTGAGTTCATAAGGCAATAACTCTATTTGGACTCATACTAGGTAACAGTAAAGACTCATTATGATGCCAGATCATAATGAATAAATGATGGCTCATTATAGACACGTTCAGTGTCATGATGATGCCTGAGAAGGTAACAGAAACAAGGCTGCCAACGAGAGAAACAACCAACAAGAAAATAGCATAACATACTGCCCAATTAGGAAGCCATAGTAGGAGATGGTGGTCAGCAAGCTGACGTACATGGAACTAACCCAAAATGATTCAGAAATATGACAGGTAATAATAAGGAAATATGACTAGAAAACTACAAGGAAAAAACCACAAGAATAATCCCAATATAATCCTTCCTAATTTAAACATGTTCAAAAACAGTAGCTGCCAAACCAGGCCAAAAACGTGCCTTCAAGTAACCTAATTAAATCCACCAAAACTGGTATAGACAAAACACGTATAGAGAAAACATATACTATAAAACCAGTTCCTTACAGGAAGCTGATTGTCTTCTTTCTTGCAAAGATTCCCGCACCTTGCCATGCCGCCATACTGGCACCTCTCATATATGCAATTCCGTTATCCTCAAAATATGCCCACATCATCCAATGCCACATATAATAGGTCACATTGGTGGCTGCTATCCACCCTAACGCAGTTTTGGCGCTCTTGGTCGCTTCTTTTGCGGTTGGCCTGGCTGCATATGAACAATAAGACTATAGGCTAGGCAGCAAAGGCAATTTCTGGCTTCAGTATAGTCCCAAATAAACTGCGGAACTAGGAGATGGTCGTGAAAAGCAGTAAACAAGTAGTTCGGAAGTGGAGATGAGGAAGTAGTGCAGAAGTGGTGATAAGGGTCAGTATTTGGGAATTGCACCCCTGTAGTAGTTAGAATCACGCAGGAGATAATTTCAAAATAAGACTTACATGGTGATAAATAAGGTATAGAGCTAGTCAGTATACATAGCGGGTTGGAGGGGTTCTGATCTAGTCAGTATATCACCAGCAGTTAATGGGTAATGAAAGCTTATGTAGCCCATGAGTTGTCCTATGTCGAAAAACATCCTGAAGGTAAAAGGGGTGGTAATATGGAAAATTAGAGCGAGAGATCATGGACAACTTGGCTATAGAACAAAGATGGTAATAGAACAAAGATGGCCAACCAGACCAACCGACGGCCAGCATAGGTTGGCCTGTTAGAACCCAGGACTTTATCGAGGTACTCTTTGTTTCAGTCTTTGTTGCTGTGTTTATCGATACGGGGGAAACCTTGTGTAGTAGAGTACTCATTTACCTATTTGTGACTTATCTGACCCCTAGCGGCTCTTGATGCAAACAGAATACTTAGGGATCTGTGTCAACTATGCATCTAACAAAGCCCCATAAGACTGACTACAGGGCACAATCACAAGCCAAAGCTCAACCTGTTGTAATTATATATTCAACAATTATATACAATGCAGTTCAATTGTTGCCTTGGGAGGTGCCCTTTTTGTGTACAAACGTTCAAATCTGCTGGGGCATTATCAAACCAGTTGTCACACCGCCACTCAGGTATTAGACTCCCTTCTAAATCTATGGAGCGCAAATGACCACTCTTTGACACGGACTCCCACGTGGAAAGAGATATAGAATATCTGGAATCATCCAGTACTACTATTCAAGCATCGTACCTGTTACAAGTGTATGAGGCGGATTAACATCGCATCTTTCTCACATTTCCACTGTTAGAAGTGGGATCACATCTATCAGATATGCAGGCTAAAGGCATGATTCCGGATGACCAGCAGGAAATTGTGATTTATGAGGATGTTGTGGATGATCTAACTACTTCTGACGCTCACCTACCAAACGAGTCAATAGAGCTGTTCCCTACTGACTGATAAGCTGGGAAAGCACTAGCAACTCGTCCTTTTCTGATACCTTAAATACCTAAGCTCTTTGTACTGTTTGAAAATGCCCTTGATTACAAGGTTACATGATCCTTACACCTCGCTTGTATACCAAAAGCTATCATACAGGAGTTTTTCCATGATGGCTTTGTTGGGAAAAAAACACAAAGCGGGAAGGTAGTTGTGTCTGATAAAGGGATAGCAAACGGCGGAAACACAACTGTGCAAACAATTTCGTTTAGCTCGGCTCATACACTGGAGAAGAAATTCAGTCGAATGACAGCTGATCTAGACTGGATGAATAGATATGTGGACTTCAAAATAGTAAGGAAAACAGAGTTCTGGTATCGCTATGTATTAGAGTGTACCAAGTACTTGCTTGGTCAGCAATGCTACCAAGGGAATATATTATAGTTGCCTGTTAGGGAATTCGATGGAACCAGGGAACGAGTTTATACAGAAAGGAATATCGGGAATTGGTGGTGGAATACACAGGTACTTGGTCTCATATCCAGTAATATTATTTAGTTGACTAGTATTAGAGAACCCTAGCTGTCAGATCGACACTTGACCCTATCATATTCGCATCCGATGCCAATCATCTTACCAATTTTTCTGGTGACGGTAAACTCTGGCCTATATATATCAGTATACATCAGCATGGAAGGTAGCTTGCCTCTAGTGCCTCTGGCGCCACTGGCGCCCTTAGCGGCAAGGTAACAATCTAGAAGGCAGCGATCGCGACCGTGGGCGCCTGGATGCCATCGTTCCAGATCGCTGGCGTCAGCGCGCCCCGAGAGCCACAAATTCGTCCGAAAACGCCCAAAATGGGTCCGAAATCCCTGATATCTGGGCGACTGGATGCCAGCGTTCAGGCCTGGTGGCGTCCTGACGCCCTGAAAGTACCGGCGCCCCTAGAGGCAGCAGCAAAACCGCTGACATCAGGGCACCACTCCAGGGCGTCAGGGCACCAAAATTTCGTTGCTGATGTGAGGAACATTCTATCATCAATTCGGCAGAAACCTAATCAATGTGCCTGGGTCCTGGTTGCGCTCCTGCCAGTGGGACCCAAACGAGTTCATAAGACAGCTGGCTGGTCGGCTGCACAACAGAAGCGAGAAAGGTTAGAAACTACACACAATCTGCTTAGACATATCCTTAACACAATATCCAATGCTATGCGGCCTGGTATAACTACCTTGTATGGGGACGGAATGAAAACAAAGTGCTATATTAGGGTTGTGGCTTGGTTGGCAGATTACATGAAATATTGCACAATTCATGCATTATACAATACTCGATGTAGTATTTGTGAATGCCCTGCCGATGAGCTTGGGGATCACAGTAAGAGTTACCCTCCTCCAGATCACAAGTCCAATACAGAGTGGGTTAAAAATAGCAACATGGAAAAGCTGAAGGCCACTGGAGTAAAGGTAGTATCGAATACATTGTGGACATTGCGAGATGTCCTGCCTTCCAACTTAATACAGCCTTATCTTCTACATAATCTGTTCCTTGGAATTATTGAGCATTTGATAGACTGGGTTGAGGGCTTCTTGACAGTACATAACTGACTCATTGTGTTTGACGAAATTGAGGCAGAAATGGCAAAATATCCGGAAAACTTTGTACCACGAAAGCCATGTAGCAATTTAAGGCAAGTCCAAAGCAAGGAGATGTAAGCAATCTTGTGGGTATTGCTAGGGGTTTTTACGCCTGTGCTGCGTCGCAAGACAGAGGTACAAGCGTTGAATGGCAGTCAACAACAGGAGTTCAAAAGGGCCATCCTATGTGTGCCATATGTCACTGACTTTCCTCTGATTGCCCGATTTCAAAGCCATACAAACAGTACAGTACAATATATGCGGACGTACCTGCAAAGATTTCATGTGATGAAGAGCATCTATTTGCTATATCGTGTTAGAAAGAAATCTAGATAGAGAGCTGACGAAGTTTCAAAAGAACTAATGGACGAGATCAGGCGACGTAGAGCTGTGGATGTAAGTCTTCCACTGGCCCAGTGCATGCACCTCCGTGAAGATGATCAGGAGGAGAGAGCGTTCAGGATAAATCAAGCTTTGGAGGAGCATTCTTACTTTGACTTCCCAAAACTACATTTATTGTCACATTATGCTTATCAGATTGTACAGTATGGGAGTTTGCCTTAGTATTACACTGAAATTTATGAAACGTCCCATGACCCATTAAAAGATGTTGACTGTTGCAGCAATCACATGGATACCATGCCTCAGATCATTAATGGATACAAAATAGATCACAATTTTGGGGAATAGGTCCTGAACCTAGAATATTGGGCGGCTAGGGATTCTGACGTCAAAGCCGCAATAGAAACTGTTTTGTGTCGGAGTATACTACTGCTCAGTTTAGCCGACAGAAGGGTGAGGCTATGTGGATGCGGCTACAGAATAGGGTCTCTTTACGGGAGATTACAAATTTGAGACATATTGGGAAATAGTTTATGATACCTGGTATCTGGAACTATGGGGTAGATATCTTTGGCAACAATGTATATCGGAGCTCCAAGGATCCAAAAGCTGACGCAAAAGCTAGCTTGAACCATATAGAAGTTCAGGCGTTCCGTGGAGTGGAACTCCCAATTCCGGACTAGTATGTGGAGCATAAAAATATATACAAACTACAACATATATGGACCATAGGCAGCTTATCTTGGAGAGGAAGAAATGCATGGAAAGATCTGGTGTGGATCAACTTGGCTAAGAGTGGGGTGCAATGTAGGACTGTTAAAGGACGCATGTAGTCCTTTAACAACCGCCTACTAGGGTATCTAAAAGGGTTATTCATTATACACTGTACTGATAGAGTGATCGATAACCTAACCCATGTGTCGCTGCTGCAGGTAATCGGTAGGGCGATAGCATATGGTACGGAGGGACTGGCAACAGTGGAAGATTCAGAAAAGAGATCAAAAGTGGTAAGACTGCGGTCGTTACAGGGTGCTGCACACTTGATACTAGTGTAACCGACGTGGAAGTGGATTGTAAATAATAGAATAGATTATTATACGTGCAATGTAATGAATAATGGGGAAGAAGAGAGAGAAGACAGAGCGACAGTCGGGGGTTGAAGTTAAGAGAAAAGCTGTGTGTAAGTGAGAAGGGGAACAATATATAAAGTGGAAGAAATTAAACATGATATGACAATTGATGGGGAACAATTGGCGTGATATGCACACCATCGGCATGTAACGAGATTGCAATGGAGAGTTTAAAGGGAAGATAGATTCGTAAAATAAGACCAGAAGTGGTGGTGGGTGAAGGTGGGGATGTCCTTGGGTGGCGGTATGGGGACGCATAACGTGGGAAGTTCAGTAAGAGCTATGAGGGCACTGTAAGAAAGGGATGGAAGATGACGTCGGTTAGAAGAAGACTATCGGGAACGGTGCCAGTTGTAAGCTGTGTAGAAAACATAGTATAGGAATAGATTATAATACCGCACTGGGTCTTATAATGCAAGGTTTTTTTTGCTGATATAACTTTTGCTGACATATATTACACAAGTGATGGAGTTCTGGAAGTCTCTACCTATTGTCTAGAATTGTGTAGAAGTAGAGAAGAAACTTTTGTTGCTGGAAAATGTAAAATACATGACCAAGAAGATTGGTAGGGTGTGCGAAATTAGCAAACTTGCAAGCGTTTCAGGAAGATTCTCTGCGACATTTGATAGTTGTCGGATGATTGGCTAGAATCTTATGAATGATCCTTCTTAACAAAAACACTCCTAACAAAGAAACTAAAATTCATTCGACTTTTGCTGGTTTTGGCTTTTTGGCATATATATACTAAATTACCCTGATTGCTGTATTGGACTCAGCCTCACAACATGCTACCCCCCTTTTTATACTTTAGCAGACCTCTTGCAACAAAATATGGGCAATAGATTATAATTGTGATCAAAAATGAGCAGTCAAAGTTCCAAAATTCTCATGCAAAAATGGAATATTCAGAATAACAAGAAAACAACATATTCTATGTAAGGAAGTGATATTCTCAGTATGCTGATCTATCACCACCTCACAACTTACCCTGAACCAACATCTACTATATAATTTCTTACTAAGTTATGCTAACCTCCATAGTTAATGATGTTGGAAGAATCACATTTAATTTCTGTATTTTTATGAGTCACCTATGACTCAACAATTTCCTATGACTCATGAATGACTCTAAGGTTATGACTCACTTAATGAGTTAGAGATGGATTTCAAATCATGTATGACTCACTACTATGGCACAGCCACAATAGTGGGTCACAGCTAGTCTTGGCATGTAATACTTAAGGGCAGAAGGTCTGCATCCAGAGAAGGGGATCAGACCCAGAGAAGGGGAT
>Ga0307511_10007912_pt1 | contig 10664 bp, 14 predicted proteins | sample 13_EM_MG_FD_200266 | JGI IMG/M metagenome (GOLD analysis project Ga0307511, IMG submission 200266) | Populus trichocarpa ectomycorrhiza microbial communities from riparian zone in the Pacific Northwest, United States - 13_EM | ecosystem: Host-associated > Plants > Roots > Unclassified | place... | reverse complement strand
TGGGCGCACCGCATATTCCCGGCCAGATTTCTGTCTCAGTGCATAGATTAGGTGTATAGCTACGCAACCTGACCAATTTTGAGGAGAAGACAAGAATATTCAAGTCGGGGGGTCAAAAATCAGTTTCAGTGTTAATATGAACGATCAACTACTGTACTTACAGCCAGTTGCAAAACGATAGACCGCTTTTTGAAAAAATAGCACAGTTTTTCTTTGTTTATGCCGTGACATGTAAACAAAGATTTTCGATGTCGAGCGATGGGGACCTTACTCCTTCCACGCCCTCCCATGCACCTCTGGAGATGGAACTAAAAGTATGGGGCATACGGCTGTGCTGACCCAACGGCTCTGGGCAATTTTTAGCATAGGACTGACATTACAAGGCGTCGGGATGGCTGGGGGATAGCTAGTGGATAACAGCGCCCGTCAAGCGCTTATCAACTCTCTTGATCCCCGTCGCTGATTCTGCACTCAAAATCTTTGTTTACCTGTCACAGTGTAAACAAAAGAATCCTGTCCTATTCCATCGAAAAACGGTCTATCGTTTTGCAACTAGCTGTAAGTACATTCACAACATACAGCTTCGCCGTCATCAGGCACGCGAAGAACACTACTCCTTCTTGACTGTTGCTGCAACGACTGCTTGAACAAAGTCAAGGTGGGCTTTGGAGTCGGTGAACTCCTCGACGTGCTTGATCTTCAGGCTCCCGTCTTCGTCGGTGACGATGTGGTCGATGAAGATCGATTCGCGGATCGCCTCAACCCCGACCACGGTTTTCACCTTGGTACTGAGCTATCATAGGGTAGGGTGCCACGTTAGGTAGGTGCGGTGTCGATCTGAATATCTGGGATACGGACGTGAACGATGACCTTCCCGGGAGTGTCGATGATGGAATGGACGGTCGTCTGCGGGAGGAGTTTAACCGCGGCGAAGAGGGTTCGAGCAGTGGTTAATGTAGCCCACCTCACTCCCAGTCATGAAGCCAAGAACTCTCCCGAAGTGTTCAAGCCACTGCTCTCTGGTTTCCTCTGGCTGACCAAGAGATCGTGGGAGGGTTGTGTGGCGATAGTCCTTGTGCAAATGCTTCTCAATCTGGCCCAGGTCCCTGTTTTCGAATCCCTGACCCCATTCGTGGATGAATTTGACTTGTGGGGAATCGGAGCTATCTGGGCTGGACATTGGGGCGGAGCGGCTGAAGGTGAGTTTTCGAAGGTTCAGAGGTGGGTTAAACACCCGGGCACGTTCCCCGCCACTAGTTCACACACGGACCCGCTCGGTCGTGAATGGGCAACAGGCAATTGAGTGTACGGAACTTGGAGCTAGCTGGTGTAGAATGAGGCGCGGTTGCTGACCGGGACCTTTTAAAAACAGGCTAATCACAACGAGGCGCAACGTGGTTGAAAACAAAGTCAAGTGACTATCGTTCGGACTCGATGGCGCACATTGCTCCGGCACTTTCAACCTTCAAGCTCCGAGTTTCGAGTGCCATCGTGTCCGGTAACGGGTGGGTTATTGGCGCAATACCCGTCCTCACCAGCCCAGGCCTCCTGCTAGGGTGAGGCCGTGGTTCAGTATTGGCATTTGGTTTCTACCAGGGCCATGACCAACGTCGTGCAGGACCGGCGCACCGAGGAACATCCAACTCAGACCGCAACTGGGGTGCCCTCTTGGCGATTTTACCCACCCTCCAATACTCTTCTCCCCTATTGATCTCTGATGTATTCGCGCGTGGTGATTGTTGTATTTTTAGCGGATGGATTCCAAATAGAGTTCACAGCTTGTGGGAATCTATCTCTTCTACAGCTTCGTCGTCATCGGATCCTGCCCCCCCCCAACAAGAATACTACTCTTTCTTGGCCTTTGCCGCCGCGATCGCCTGAGTAATGCCGCCGAGGTAGGCTTTGGAGTCGGTGAACTCCTCCATCTGCTTGATCTTCAGGCTCCCACTTTCGTCGGTAACGATGTGCCCGATGAAGATCGATTCGCGGCTCATCTCAACCCCGATCGCGGTATTCACATTGTTGGTGACCTGTGCGGTGCACGTAGAAACCATACGTTAGGTAGATGCGAGGTTGGTCTGAACATCTGGGATACGGACGTGAATGATGACCTTTCCTGGAGTATCTATGATGGAATGGATGGTCGGCTGTGGGAAGGGTTTAGCCGTGGCGAGGGGGGTTCGAGTAACAAATCTCACTTACTTTGTGGTCAGTCCAAAGGCTGAGAACACTCGCGATATGGTCAAGCCACTCCTCTCTGGTTTGCTCTGGCCTACCAATAGATCGCGGGTAGGTCGAGTGGCGATAGTCCTTGTGCAGTGACTTCGCGATAAGAGCCAGGTCTCTCTTCTGGAACCCCTGGTCCCATTCGAGCATAAGTTTGACCTGCGGGGAATTGGAGGTTCCTGAGGACATTGGGACGAAGAGATTGGAGGTCTGCCTTTGCTAGATCTAATAATCCGGAGGCAAGTCAGACCCTCGGGCCCCGGGACCACATTTATATATGCCCACAGGCACATCTCCAAGCGCTAGCTTACGCACGGGCCCGGTTTGCCGAATGACGAGAGGCAATTGAGTGTACGGGAGCCAATCACAAAGGGACGTCATAGGGTTGTAGGCCAAGTGGCCGTCGTACGGACCTCGATGATACGAACTGCATCGGTACTTCAAGCTTCGAGCTTCAAGCCCCAAGCCCCACTACAGCCAAAAGTACGGGATCGTGCTCGTGGACCGCCCGTGCCAGGTGAATCTCGAGCGCTACTTGAAATGGGCCCGTAGTTCGGGCATCCCTCGCATCGAGTTTGATGTACTCGCACGCGGAGCTCATTGTGATTGCACTGGGTCGATTTCGACTGGATTTTTCAGCTTGTGCGAGTTTACGGTACATTCACAACATATACCTAGTTCGTCGTCACTCGGCGCAACGAGAACGCTAATACTTCTTAGCTTTTGCCGCCGCGATCGCCCGAGTGGTGTCGAGATACGTTTTGGAGTCGGTGAACTCTTCGGTGCGTTTGATCTTCAGGCTCCCGTCTTCATCGGTGACGATGTGTCCGATAAAGATTGATTCGCGAACGAGCTGAACCCCAATCGAAGTATCTGCCTTGTTGGTGAGCTGTGGGGGTGGGTACTGAACGTTAAGTGGCTGTGGTATCGACCCGAACATCTGGGATACGGACGTGAATGGCGACCTTCCCAGGAGTGTCTGTGATGGAATGGATGGTCAACTGTGGCGGAGGTTTAAAGGAGGCTCGAGTAGTAACTAATGTAACTTACCTTATGGTCGGTCCAAAGGTTGACGACGCTCGTGATATGTTCAAGCCACTGATCTCTGGCAACCTCCGGTTTACCGAGTGACCGCGGGTAGAATGTGTGGCGATGGTCCTTGTGCAAGCACTTCGCGATAAGGGCCAGGTCCTTCCTTTCGAATCCCTGGGCCCATTCGAGCATGAGTTTAACTTGCGGGGAATCGGAGTTTTCCCAGCCGGACATTGGGACGAAGCGGTCGAATCTTCCGTGAGGATTCAGAGGATAGTCAGACTCTCACCTTTATATACCCATTCCCGGCCACTATCTAGCGCATGGGCCCGCTCAATGATAACAGGGAATTGAGTGTTATGAAACTTGGAACTAGCCCGGTCGGTGTGGAATGAGGTGCGGTTGCTGACTTTTTATAAACATACACCAACCGCAAAAGAGTCGTCATGGGACTGACCCTGAGTCAAGTGGCCATCGTTCGGACCTCGCCGGTGGAAATTGAATTACACCGGTACTTTGCAAGCAGTACGGGGCCGCACCGGCAGATCGCGACCTTGCCCCCCGGTGCCAGGTGGATTTCAAGAGCCACCACTGCCAGGATGGGATTTCTGTGCATGTTGACGAGTGCCGGCGCTGGGTCCGGCCCGGGCGCCTGACCGACCCCAGTTCAATGCTAGGCGCGGTGATGGTGGACTTCCATGCTTACGCCTCCTTGGGGGTTGTGCGTATTCAGCATTTGGCTGGGACCATTCATGTCCCTGACATAGCGACGAGCCGCTGGGCGCTCCAGACTGCGAACAAGCAACATTTTCTACATGAGTGAATGTATTCAAACGCGTTTCGCGACGGTTGCAACAGGTTGGATTCTACTTAGCATCGGCCCTCCATCTCCATACCACACATCGCCCAGTTCATCACCGATCCTACTATCGTAGCTCACGATGATAGAACATCACCCGACTCGGTGACGGAGGTGGGGGCACCAATGCGGTCCTTCCTGATGCCCCCCGAGCTGCACCCACGCGCCTCTTGAGTCCAAAAGCAAACGTACAACTCCACGTAGGAGAGGTGGAGAGGGGCCTATCCGGAAGATCCTCAAGAAGTTGCGGGGAAGGTCATGTATCCCTTTCCTGCGAAGATTTTGAGGTCCCCACAGGGAAGGTGATTAACTCGTTCGCGTGCGCATCCTGTTGGACTTTAGTTTGCGTGAACGGCATGGTAACTCGGTCTGAAGTGGAGATTTGCGAAGCCGGGGTATGAAAAGATATGTGCCAAGTTTCATCTTGGGCTTCGGGTACGGTTCGGCCGAGACGGACAATGATCAGGCAGAAGGAAATTCCCACCGCTGGGCCGGTCTGTGGAGAAGTTACGGGGTAAGTCCGCGAATGTAAGTGAATAAGGGGACGGGGGTGGCAATGCACTGAACCGAGATAGAAGGGGAGAGTGGTGTTGGTGAACCCACCATTGCGAGGAATGTGTACGCAAGGTCACTCTTGGCAAGGAAGCTGAAGAAGTTCAACGCGACGAAGGTCCTGGAGAAACATTCAGTCAACCACATCTCGGGTTATGCGGGATCGCGATCTTACGTCCACAGAGCGGCGCTTTCGATGAGTATTTTCATGGATCGCTACTCGGGAGTGGGTTGATCAGTCCATGAACGGGCGGTGGGATCTTTTACGTACCAAAACTACTGAGCCCTCCGTTTGAACACCTGCCTTCACAGTTTCCCGGTGTACAAACCACAGCCTCAGGCTAATCGCGACTGTGAATGGCGATCAATAGAGCATCAGATGGAGGTGCTGTCATCTTCATCGCCACCGTATACTTACCCGTCGTGAAAACGCTATTACTGAATTGGGAAATGTTCAGGTGAGCGGGTTTTATGGGCTTGACGGAATTCACGGGAACTTACAATAGTGTGAGGCAGAAGCAAGCTGCGTTCCAACTGTCTTCTGCCTTGAGGGCGGAAGCGGTTGTGAGATCCCGAAGTTGGTTCGTCAGAGCACACCCAATAACTATAGAACCGGAGTTTAGTGACAAAAGGGGGCGCATGAGAGAGGGTAAGCTCACCAAATAATCCGATAGTAGTTATTGAAGGGATAATGCACACAAAAGTGTTCCTATTGTAGATGTGGTACATTCGGTATACCTGCGGACGGGTAGTTGGTGAAATCGATCAACGGTGAGAGATCTAGATGGGGTCGCACCATTATTGCATCAGCAACCACGATCTGGAACTGGAATATCCCCCACAATGCGATTTCCACGTTGGGGTACGGTGGGTCCAAAGCTTGATGGACCGTTACTCCCGGAGGGAGGTAAAGGATCACACCTATCGCCCGAATAAGTTGCAGAATGCAGTTCTATAAGATAGTGTGTGGTATTGAGCTCGTGGTGGTAGAATTTTTGGTGTTGCCTGCGCTTACGGTTGTGAGGGTACAGGCGAAGAATGCAGTCGCGAATGCCATAACAGGGTTGAGTGGTTTTCCCCTCTGACGTTTCTCCCACTGAACATAGCAAGCACCAATGAGGAGACAGAAAAAGACACCTACGCAACCGGTTCACCGTCAGCGCAAGAAGCCCTAGCGAGCAGGAGATAAACCAGGTGCTCACCATACAGTATGCACTGCAAGAAGGCGCCAAGGAAGAACGCCAACGCGTAACTCACTCCCGACATTCAGAAACTAGCCAGAGGAAGGAAGAGGCTTGCGGAGGTGGGGGTAGAGGGAGAGAGAGCGGAGGGGATCGGAGAGGAGAAGAGAAGGGGGTTTGAAGCCGCTGACTTGGCTCTGTACTTCTGTCGAATCGGCGGCTGTTGTAACATCGCCAAGATGGACCGAGACCAGAAGAAAGTTGACAGGTTCAACGTAATGGGGGGAATGTTACGGAAGGGTTCTTCCCCCTCTGGGTCGAGCACTGCCACTCTTCGGGAAGCTTGGATTGGGAGATTTCGCTTGCCACGGACCGCATCGATCGAGCCGTGATAGAATGGCTGAGAAGATTAAACAATGCAGAGAAGGACCAGCGAGAATCGTGATCGCCACGCCGTTTGGTGTCGCCCCCATACATAAGCGAAGTGAAACGCGTGCCAAAGAGGGAGAGACAATAAAACGCCTCGTTTGTGCCATTCGGAGTGGGGGACGCGGGGTGAGAGGGGAGACTCACTCCGGTATCGTGGTCAAACGGATTTAGATCCCATCGGAATGAGAGAAGATTCCAGCCCTCCGAGTCAGCTGACGCCGGAGTCTTCTCAAGCGCCCAGGTGCGATCGTAGAGGCTGCCTCACTGTATGCCCTACTTACCCACCAGATTCCCGAAAGGTCAGAGGCCATACAGTTGAGCAAGGTATTCTACTTGCGGGAACAGTTCGGCTCTTTGGTCCACCGCACAAGTGGTTTGATCGTACGACTGGAGAACGTAAGGCCTCCAACACATTTTGTTGGATGCCACGTCACTCTCCGTTCTTAAAGGTGCGAACTGTTCCCAGAGCCTTTGCTGCATACCTAAACACGCGCATTTGAGCTCATCCAATTGATTAGTGACAGTTGGATGACGGCTCGCACGTTCAGGTGACGGGTGGAACAAAACCTTGATATCTTTACGGAGTTAAACCTTGCTAAGTTCCACCTCTGCTCATCCCCGCAGCCGCAGACGCCCGGGCAAAGGAGGTGAGGACGCATGCTGCGGTATCCTGTGAGGCGTAGATGGGAAGGCGGAGAATTGTGGCTGACCTCTATTCGCAATACAGTACCATGACAGCGAAGCACTAGTCGTTCTTCGCGTTCGCGTCTAGTACAAAGGGCTCCAGTGGGCCTAAACTTTACGAGGGTGTCTTCGTACGCCAAGGGAAGGTCATCTCCCGAGACGGAGGCATGTGGAAAGCGGTTCGGAGTAGTCCAACGAGAATCGTAAGCATTGAACATTGGATGTTTGATTTCAAATGACGAGCGAACATGCCTAACAGTGACACACACCCGGACGCTGTATTCCCGCGAAGCAATGGCGGATCGCATATTCGTTGGACGCTCATGCCAAGAGAAGAGACGAAGGCCATGTTGCTGGGAAGGTCAATGCCACCGGCGGAGGACACCCTCTGCTGTCAGTCGAGAGCATGATCGCCAACCCCGCCCACTGATCCATTCCCCCTCGCCAACCTGCATGACTGACAAGGTGTAAGGCCGACAGGAGGGGTCCGCAGCGGTGGGATGACGACGATGCGTGGGTGCATCCCCCGAGAACGACAATTCGGTGGTAGCCTGATTCCATGTCAAGTTTGAATGGTGGGCCTCGCCTTCCACGAAGAGGACAAATCGACCCTGGGCTGTGACGATGGGAACCCGTGATCTGGGTCTTTACATCCATGACAAAACCTAGACAATTCCGTGGGATCGTACGTTCATGAGCGGCTATTCTCCCCCTACTGGTTTGGCTCAAGGCTTCCGTTCGGCGAGCCTATATAAAAACGCACGCGGGAGAGAGCGAGAGTACCCACCCCCCTCTCCCTCCAATGCGCGTACACGGGCCGATCTTGTGCAGCGGTTTCACGTATATCATCGTCAACAGGGAGACGAGGTTAGTCCTCGACGACCCGGTCGGTGAGGGAGGGTCCGTCACTGTCAACCGCCTGGGTGAGGATGACACCCAGAAGGTACGGCGCTCAGCATCTTACCGTTACTATCTCCCCATGCAACTCACCGCGGCTCTATATTGTAGTGGGTACTCTCCCAGAACCGAAACGGCCTCTGGACTCTCCAGAACGTCAGAAACGGCAAGTTCCTTTGCCTTGAGAAACCCAACACGGCGGACGGGGACCCTGTCGTCGCGAAGCACGGCGACACACAGGTGTGCCGTTGGTCCATTATCCCTGAAGACTGCATGAGCTACCGGTAGACTCAAACAAGTGTACCAATGTTCAGTCCGCGCGTACTGATGAGCTTTGATAACAGGATCCGTCCCTCGAACTCCAATCGTGCAGTCTCGTTGGATACAAGCGTCAATACGATTACTATGCCCATAGTACTGAAGGACTCTCCGGATGATTCCACAGGGGTGTGGACCTTCATGAGAACGGTGGAGATGTTCTAGAGACGCGTACTCGTAGTGACCGTAACAGGGCCCTTTGTCGGGCCTGGTGCCCCTAATACGAGCGAGTATTTCAGAGTGTCAGCGAGTCCAGCAGCTGAGGGATGAGAGAACGGGTGGTTTCGGGAGCTGGGATCAACTAAAGGTCAAGGGGGGACGAGGGTGGTGACAGATCGGTCGCGCGAAGTTCGCGCATTCGGGGTCTCACTTTAGCGAAATTTCAAAGCGATAAATTTGCAACCGTCGGGATGCGCGGGGTCTATTATTGACTCGGCTTATTGGCTTTCGGTGCTGTCGAGCCGAGCGGATTGTTGGGTTTGGGGCATTTGGTGACAAGAATGTGGTGGAATTTAGTACCGAGATTGCAAGGTTCGAGGGTGGGGACCGGACACAGGTTGGAGGGGTTCAGGACGCAAGCACAGATTGTGGAGCTGTGTAGAATGGTGACAGTCCGAAACAAGGGGCAACCTGAGTAGATAAAATACTGGAGTTCGTTGGGGATCAGATCCATATCGTGAGTTTCAGAAGGATGTTGGATCACGGTATATTTGTACATTTGACTTGGGCAAAATGACACGTTTGGGGGTACGATGGGTGTTCTACGAATAGGACCTACGCACGTTCGCTGGCGGGATCGATGGGAATGATCAGGCAGGGGGAGCAGTAGATGTAGTCCACAGCGACCTGGTTCCCATACGCGGTGACGACGTCTCTGAGGTTATTCCCTTCCTTGAACGGGGTGACCCAAGTGATTTGCATCGACTCCTCCGTCACCTCACGATCTTCAAGCCATTCCGAGTCCTCGGCGAGGGTCTTGTTGTCCTTGTTGATTGGAATCCCGCCGAATTTGGTGATGAGGTGCTCTCTGTAGGACTCATCCTCGTAGTTGTAGTTCGGTTGTTCGACGATCCTTTCGAGCATGATTCCAAGAGGTCGAGCGGCTATTCGGGTCCCGTCCCAGTTAAGTTCGTCATCATCGTAAACCATGCGAAGGGAAGGATGGATTTGCAGCTCTCGACAGGCTTGGTAAATATGCGCGTCCTCGCCTTTGAGGTACTTGACCATGCTTTTGAGCTCGGTTTTGAATGTGACGGGGTAAAGATGAGCAAGGCCAAATCCTAGAGTTCCGCCGTCAGGCAAGAATTCTGGAGACTTGAGCAAGTCCCGGAGTGTCGACTGAAGATTCGAGATGTCCCTGAGGTTGGGGACGACGGACGGGGGTTGCTCGTTCGGAGTCGGATCAACCAGATATAGGTTGTAAGTGAGGGTGACCCTGCAACCGCTGGAGACCTTGAGGACTTCGTGTTCGATGTCGCTATAGAACGCGACGTATGCGACAGAGGGGAAGGGTTGCGAGGAAGTCAGGGAGTTTGCGTCGAAAGACCATTCACGATCCTTGTGGCGGAGAACTAGCTCGCCTCCCTGGTGTGGGGTAGGATACACAATTACGAGTGATCCGAGCATATCTGATCCTCGGGGAGTATCCTTGTGCGCCTTGAAGAACGAGTCCTTGCCTGTTGACGACGGCGTTCGCGATCAGAGGAGCCCGTACCAATCGGTTATCGAAAAAACAAACCCACCATAGACGTTCAACTTGTAGATTTCAGCCTTGATAGACATCGGTTTCCCCGCCTGAGTCGGGGCGAGCTGGCTTTCGATGGTCTGGATCAGGCCGGAACTGATGGGGTCGAGCTGGACGGAAAAGTTCTGAGCGTCCATCTTCCCGGCCTTGCGGTACGTCTCGTCATAAACATCCTCTGTTCCGTGACCAAATGTGGCGGGCTGACACGCTGCGGCGAGCTGATTCAGCTCTTCGGGAGTCGCGGACGTGAAGTCGATGAACCTTAGGGGAGTGAGTTCGCGACGTGGTCTCAAGGAGTAGACGCTTACTTTGGGTCGCGATTCCCATAGTAAAGGTAGAAACCTTCGGGTGGTGGAGAGATAGTTCCACTACAGAATGGAGGACGGTCGAAAGAGAGAGCATTTCTCAAAGCCTTCAGCTGGGTTTTGGTAGCCATGATGGGTTGGATGTTGACCCTCTGGGGGTCAGACTATATATCCCGTTTACCAGTCCACATCCTAACGAGCCAAATGACTCGCCAAAGCGCGTGTCATCGCTTTGACTGAATACCAGAGCGAGATACGAATCAGATTACCTCGAGTCGCAGTCCTGGGCGGCTAACGAGTGATTGCAGATCGGTACTTTGACTCGCCCCCATTTATTCCCTTCATGATGCATGAACCCCGAGACAGATGTTCTTCGATTCGCGGGCCAGACCTTACACCAGCCACCAACGTGTCCGTTAAACGTCACCAAAGACCCT
>Ga0307511_10007911_pt1 | contig 10666 bp, 17 predicted proteins | sample 13_EM_MG_FD_200266 | JGI IMG/M metagenome (GOLD analysis project Ga0307511, IMG submission 200266) | Populus trichocarpa ectomycorrhiza microbial communities from riparian zone in the Pacific Northwest, United States - 13_EM | ecosystem: Host-associated > Plants > Roots > Unclassified | place... | reverse complement strand
AATCATAGACCTATTATGGCTGATTGGCAGACCGGCTGGGATTACTATAGTTTTGTTGGCAGGTGCCAAGGTTGGCAGGCGGATTTACCCCACTTCACTTGTTTATATAGTCTTTTTATATGTAGCTAGATCTGTAGAATCCTAGTAAGATTCTGTTTCTCTAGTTTCCTGTTCTAGTGTGAGAATTTTATCTATTATCTCTATATTCTTGTGCATATGTAAGACCAGTTAGGCTCGGGCCTTATAAGTCTAATAGTAATTACCTCTCTATCGGCTTATCACTAAAAACAACAAAGTGGTTTTAAGAGGGATATACAACTTGAATCAGATCGCTGACAAAAAGGAGTGGAAAATGGCTTTCTGTATCAAGAATGGTTACTTTGAATACAATATAATAGCATTTGGCTAAACTTATGTACCTGCATTATTCTAACCACAAGGGACTAAAACTTTGTTATGAAGTTACCCTGAACTGATAGACTTCATAGCTTAAGTCCTTGACTTATTGACTTATATCTAACTAACACTGATTTATTGACTAAGAGGATATCTGCAGAGGAGATATAGTATTTAACTAATAGTACCCAAATATGTTAATTTACTAATAGTATAGAGTAGAGTGTCTGTCCTGTACTTGCTGCTTGCTTCTCCACTACTCCAAAACTACTCTCTCAACTTGTTCTGACTTTTATTTAAATACTTTTTTAGTATGCCTGTTCAAAGTTTACATCCTTGTGTAAGTAAGTCAGAGTTATGCTCTGACTTATACATGATTGGCAAAAATATGTTTGTTGAGTCATAGTGTGGCTTAAGAATCCAAATATACTAATAAAACTCTTAATAATGAGTCATAGGAAAGTATAAATAGTAACATGATTCCTAAACAGTGAGTTCGAGAAAAGTATAAATAGGTAGGGCAGACTTACATGATTACCTAATAGTCTCCGTAATTGGTTATGAAATAAACATATTTAGCAATTCATCGAATGAAATATATAGTTAAGATACTAGAATATTTTGGGTTACTAATTGAGATAATAGTAAAGGTGTGAGAGGGTAGTGGGTAAGATACTTAGTAGGCTACTTCCTTATACCCATACAGTATCAATGAAACACTGCAAGACTTCTTAGATATTTTTTGTATGACATACTTGAACGACATATTGATCTACCTAAGTATGTTGGCCAAACATAAGACTCATATAAAAGAGGTGCTAAAGATAGTAAAGTATATTTAGCTCTAGCTCATGCCAAACAAATACAAGTTCCATATATAACAGGTAAAGTATTTGGGATTGATTATCACAGTACATAGCATCATGATAGATCCAATCCAGTTTGCAGCTGTCTAAGACTTGGAAATACCAATAAACCTTAAGCATGTTCAGCCTATAATTATCTTTAAGAATGCATAGCCCTAGTATTTTCCCAATATGTTTCTATTTATAAATGGACTGCCCTATTATGTTGATTTCAAATTATATAACAAGGGATGTACTACTATAAAATATTGTCACAAGGGCTATACAGCCCTATTATGTTGATTTCAAAGCATATTTTACTCCCATGTGATTGTATATTATATTACATAAGGTAGTAAGGTACACTTACAAGGATTCAACTTAAGTAGGGGACTGAGGCCCCTGTGGTGAAGCAAGAGGGAGAGGCAACCTACTAGCAAGCAAGAAGTATCTAGTTAGCAACAGGTTTGACGGACCTCTATGGTCTGCTTGGTTATAGAGTTAATATATTTGACACCTACTGGTTCAACCTCTTTTTCCCTCTAAAGAAGTTCCCTTGGTTATTAATTTGTAATATTCAAATACTATTCAATAAGTACAGCACTTTAGCGATGAAGACGATTAGATAAGTGTAATACCTGTACATACTTTTAGTGCCCTTTACATATTTATAATAGGGAAGAATATAGTTAAGTTGCTAGATATATCAATAAGTAAGTGATATACTAGATAAGGAGCCCTTCTTATTCAAATGGACCTAATGGCGTCCCTAACCTGTTTAACAGAACAATTCAGATAAGGGTCAAAGGCAGGCTAGTTTAAATCATGGACCAGAAATTATTAGCAAAAGGATGTTTTACAGCTATTTACATCAAAAATTGTCTTCCTTATAACTATCTTAAATAGATCACTTTCTATGAAGCTCATAATTGGAGAAGACCTTTGATTAGGCTTTGCTATTATTTCAAATAGCATTGCTATTTCCCTCTTTAGAAGAAGATAAGACCAGTATGCAACAAGTTTCTACCAAGTGCAAAAAGTACAATGTTTGTTAGCTATACAGACAGTCTATTGATCCATAGTATTTAACTACAAAATATGTATATGAAAGTAATGAGAGCAGCTTTTTGCATGTTCATTAATCCACTTGAGGTTGTATACCCACTTAGGATTGTTAACCTACTAAACGCACCTGGCAGCATTTACCTAAACCCACCCAAAAGTATTTACACTAACCAACCTGGTGGTATAAACCCAAATCCAGGTAGCAGCAGTAACACTATCAGCGAATCTGCCAGTATAAATTCCATATGCTTTGAACAAACTACCAAATTATGATTTTACCAATGACAGTATGATTTGTGATTGAAGAAAAGGGTTAAAGCTGGAAGATCACCGATTAGCAAGAATAAGTCTGCTGCCAGCATAATTTCTTTCCTTGAAGTTCTTCGCATGAGAACCAAACAAGCTGGATATGAATAAGGATCTAACCCAGCTAGATACAACTAAGCACGACCCACTTGTTCATTGTATAGGCTCCTTACACTTATAGCTTTGATAGACTTATTAGAACCTACAACTTATCTCTAAGCTTTACATGGACCTAAAGTGCATAAATACACTAAAGCTATGTAAGAGAGGGTTAACATTTTAACTACATAGGGTATATAGGAAGTCTTACTGCGAGCACCAAACTAGAATATTGTAGAATACAAATACGTGTTTAAGATTAAGAAAGATCCTGCAGGGAATATACAGATTTATAAGTCTAGGCTTGTTGCTCAAGGAATTTCATAACAGCTTGATACTGATCTTGATAAATTATTTGGTCTATTGGTTTCCGATAACTCCTTCCACTCTTTTATTGCTATATGTGTAAGAATAGGATAGCCAATATTAGACCAGGTAGGTATTAAAGGGGTATTTCTATATTCTCATAGCAATGAAGAAATCTATATATACTAACTCTCAAGCTATTAACAACACCGACATCAACTTCCAAGGACTGAGCGATTATGAGAACTCAACAACAAGGACCACCCCGACGTCGGCATTTGCTTTATTTTACTCAGCGCCCTCTCACGAGCACTTTGATCTAATTTATTTATCTCCATTTGCGAAACTACAAAATCCCCCCAAGGGTAAAGTTTCTGAACTTTTTCGCTCAAAAGTGGGCGATTTTCCGCTAGTGAACCTACGTGGCAACCGCCCCAATTTACATTGGTCCGGTCCACACACACCAATTCCTTGCGCTTCCATCACTTTCTATGGCTCAGCCGCCCTTATATTTGTTTAGTTTCAACAAGCCTCTGCCCACTACATAGCAACCGTTGCTACGTAACTCAGAACAATGCACTTAACCCTGTTCTAATCTACCAATCACCGGCTCTCACTCTCTTAGAATAAATTTATTCTGAGATCGAGTCTCGTTGGTGAATTTCAACATGGCACTGCACTCCAGAGGTGTTCTCTTTAGCCCAGTTAAAGACTGGGGCCAGGGTAGTAATAAACTGCTACTCGAATTGGATGGAGACGGAGATCTCAAAGTGAGACGCGAGCTCACTTTGGAAAATGTTACGAATTGGCTGGCGATACCCAAGTTCCAAGAGCTTGGAGGAGAGGTCGCTCTTGCGACGGCAGTGTCTACCTCCACCAGACAATGCAAAGAATTCGCTGGTGAAGGCTCTTTCGAGCTAGCGGTCACCAGGATTGAGAGGAAGGGAAGGAGAGACAAGGAAATCTTCGAGGTTGTGGACGACACTACAGCAGAAAGAGCCATCGAACTCCTAAACAGAGGTTTAGTGATCCAGGACGAAGCAGCGAAAGGATCAATAGAGGTTGTAGATGTTCAACACCAGACGATGGAAACGTTGGACGAGGTTTTAGAGTCTATCGTAATTAGCCCACTAAAGCCCTCAGGAGAACCAGTCGAAGATATGGGATATCAACTAAATCTGTCGACCTCGAGAAGGATGATCAGGAAGGAGACGGGTACTCCAGCAGTCTAGTTAGCAAGGATTGAGGATGCCTTGGAAATGGACGAAGATATGGAGTCAGAGAATGAGGTAATGGGAAAAAAGTCCACGAAGAAGGGAAAGGGGAAATTGACCAAGGTAGGGGTCACCCTTGATGTGTTACAGAAGGAGATGCAAATTTTCGACAAAGCCACAGAAACCCGAAAATTTGATGAGGTGAGGTCCAATTTGTTCGCGACCCACCCCCCAAGTTGGAAGTTGGAGGATAGTCAGAGGAGTTGGAGTTAGGAAGAGACACAACAGTCTATCAAGACTGCAGCGGAAGTAGTCGTACCAGACTCCGATAATGACATGGACTCGGATGATAAGTCTATCCCAGATGGCTCCCTCACGAGGGACCAACTACTCGATAGGTACCGGAAAAAGCCACTCCTGGCCAACTTTACCGGCACTAAGGGTAGTGGACCGATGGCGACAGTGGAGGTGGTACCCGCAGTACCCGTCGTCAAGATGGAAGTAGATCGAGGGGAAGAGAAGGCACCCGAAGGATTGAAAGTCAGCAAGCACAAGGTTAAAAAGCTTTCGTACGAGGAGGTGAAGAGGGTTGCGAAGGAGATGAAGACAGGCAACGGGGGATGTGAAGAGGACGAGGAGGAAAATGAGGAAATGAAGGGAGAAGAAGAGGAGGAGAAGGAAATCGCATGGAATCGACCCTGTCATAACAGGACCTTGACAGATTTAATTATCTGTATCATGTTAAACGGAAGGGTGATGACGGCAATCAGCCAATTGGAGAAAGGGAAGAAGTGGTGGAAGTCAGTACAGGACTACAGGACAGCCAAGGGCCAAGTGCTGGCAGCGGGGTGGATGATCGAAGGGGAGCTATATGCTGGAGGAATGGGAGAGGGAAAAGGATGGAAGAAGCTGAAAAAAGAGGTCAGAGCTGGAAGGAGTGAAGTAGATGCCATTCACATGGCAGAGGCGGCGATGACCTTCCACGAGGCGGCCAAGGTCAATACCGGGGACTTCTCTAGAATTGAGTCCTAACTTGAGATATTAACCAAGCAGGGTGACATGCTCGCATGTCTCAACGATGCGGGGTCGGCGGAAAATCAGGCTCAGGCCAAGAGACAAGCGTCGCAGAAGAAGGCGGAGGCAGAGAAGAACGCAGAGAAGGCCAAACAAATCAAGAAAATCGAACTTGCTAAGAAGGCACAGACGGAAAAGATGAAGAAGGATCAAGAGGAGGACAAAAAGGCAAAGGAGTTGGCGGCTCAGACGGACGCCCTATGGAAGAGCAGGCTGGCTGCCTGGGAGAGTGCCAACAACACGGTCGAAGAGTTGACGACAAAGATGAAGCAAGCTGTAACACATGCGGAGATCGTACAAGTTCGGGTAAAGTTGAAAGAGGCGATGACGATGAGAGAGAAACTGGAAGTGGAATGGAAAGTCGTCCCTGAAAGCAAGGTAGGGGAGAAGAGGGTAGTAGTGGGAAACAGGGTGCTAAAGGTTGCCAAAATTAGTTTGGCACATATGTAACCAATCGACAGAAGAGGGAAGGTAGAGGTTGAGGATGGGGTCAAAAAAGTCAACAGTCTACTCCGGGAGAAGGCCGTCACCAACAACGCCATCCCATGGCACACCACAGTGGAGATCGGCAAAGGATCCCAGGATGACGAGTCAAGGTGGACGGTCAGCAAGATTGGGGAGGAATGCACCAAACAGGAGGTCCTCACCACGATGACGGAGTGCCTTACAGCAGTCTTCGGAGCAAAAGGCGATGTGCTTAATGCATGGATGGCAGATGGGAAGACTGTGAGGATGCTAATACCAGCGGCCCCATCGAAGGTGGCAAGGGGCAGAAGAGATATCGGAAAAAAGCTGAGAGAGGAAAATAAGGAGATGAAGACAGGACACAGGTTCGCAAAGGTTTGGGGAAGCGCAAGGACCACCGGACTTACTTTCTACGCAGCAGACCACACAGAGGCAAAGAGGTTGGTCGAAAAAGGGGTTATGTGGGAGGGTGCACGGAGACAGGTCCAGATGTTGGACACCAACAAGATGGGAGAATTCAAACACTTCCCACCACCACAAAAGAAAGAGGAGAAGAAAGGAAGGACGGGCGAGAAAAAGACCTCCGTGCAGGTCAACACCAACACCAACACCAACAACAACAACAACAAGGGCCAACAAGGAAAGTAGCAGATCCCATAGTACTGGTCCATTGTGATCTGTTACAACTGTAATGGAAAGGGACCCAAGAGGGGAAGCTGCTCCTCCGCCAGCAGAGCTCCGTCCGCTCGTATTTCTGGAGGTCAAAAGAGGAACTCAGAGGTAGTTGGGGCTAACGAGAACGGCCAACAGACCCAGAAGAAGAAGGTAGAGGAGGTGAAGACAAACAAAGACGGGTTTGAGAAGGTTGAGAGGAAGAAGGGATGGAACGTCTGGAAGAAGCCAGCCCTGAAGACAGCCGGAGGAGCCACTCCAGGACCCTCCAACGCAAGAATCACCGAGGTTTTTGACGATAGTGTTGAGGAATGGACCCCAGATCGCTTCGGTCCAAATGCACAGAAGCCGGCAGAAAAGTCAGACTGGTCCCCGGACGAACAACCGGGACTAGGCAAACACGTATTCTAAGGGCCTCCGAGTGGCTTACCAGAACGTAGCAGGGCAGTGCGAGTGTACGCATACATTTCTGGAATGGTGTAAAAAGAGGAGGATCGATATTGTTTTTGTCAGGGAAGCGTGGGTAGACAAGAAAGGGACTGGGACACAATCCCCTCCCTCAAATACATTAGGATCGAAGGTGGAGAAGGGAAAGAGGACAATGGTATATTGGAGGAAGAAGATAGATGAGGCAGTAAAGGTTATCAGGGAAGACAAGAGACTAGCCTTGGTGGAAGTATGGGGCCATAAGCTAGTAGGAATTTATGCGGATGGGAAACTGTCGGGAGGGTCATGGAGGGCGTGGCTCGAAAGTCTAAACGAAGCTGATTGCTTAGTGGGAGACTGGAACGCACACAACCAGGCATGGGACCCCCTCAATGAAGATGACACGAGAGGAAAAGACATGGAGGAGTGGATGGTGGAAAAGGGATTTGAGATTGGGGGGGAATACGATGGACCAACATGGGAGAGAACAGTCAATGGACGAAGACAACAAAGCCGGATCGACCTCTTCATCAGCTGAGGACCCAAAAACTGGCAGAAGTTCAAGTCGGACAAATTCCTCTCCGACCATTGGGCCATCATGGCAGAAATCGATTGGAACGGGAAGCAGGAGGAAGTGGTAAGAGAGAAAATTGATTGGGACATTCTCGGAGTAGAGCTGGCGATGGCGGAAGAAGACGAAAAAAAGGGGGATTTTCACTGGTACGACGAACTAGAAGGAAATAACCCATATGAAAAACTAAAACTTCTTCGACAAGCATGTTGCAGCACCATGCGGATTACCGAAAAATCTAAGAGGTGGTGGGACGAGGAATTATCGGAACAGTTGAACATCACACGAGATGCCAGAAGAGGGAAAGGGTCGAACCGGAGTCTGGATCAAGCGGCAAGGATCAAAAGGTGGAAGTCGGAGAAGGACAAGATGAGGACTTTAGTGAGGGAAAAAAAGAAAGAATGCTGGTAGGCATTCTGTGAAGAAAATGGAGAAAAAGATCCGTGGGAAATCGTCAAGTGGGCCAAGGACCCGTGGCATCTCAAGGCCACAATGGGAGACCTGACAGACATGACAGACGTACCCCTTAAAATGGACAACGAAAAGAAAAACGGCCTGATCAGAGACCACTTCGGGTGGAGAATTGAAGGCAGGAAAGTTAACGAGGTGGAGGAAGAAAGGGAAAGATACCCGGGGTTGACAGGTAGCAGCTAAGAGAAGATGGAGGACCTGGTGAGGAAAGCCCTAGCCGGAACGTCCAACAATTCAGCACCAGGACCAGACGGAATTGGGTACCAAATGATCAAGCGAGTACTCGACCTCGAGTTAGAAAGGGAGCTTATCAGAGAAGTGGCGGAGAACCTGATAAAGGGAAAGATACCCAAAGAATGGCAACACTCCAAGGTAGTCATGATCCCAAAACCAGGGAAGGACCACAGCAAAACAAAAGGTTGGAGACCCATCAACCCAATCAATAGCATCGGCAAATTAGGAGAAAAGATGGTAGCAAATAGACTTCAAGAGTTAGGTCTCCTACACAGACACCAATTCGGATCGGTAAAAGGTAGGTCGGCTACGGAAGCAGCCCTAAGGGTGGTGACAAGGGCCCAGAGATGCATGGCGGCAGAGGGTGCCGTAGGTTGGAACTTCTGGGATGTGAAAGGAGGGTTGCAGAACGTAAGGGAGGAAGATGTGATTAGAGAATTGTAAAAGTCGGAAGAAGGCAAGAAGTGGATACCGTGGGTAAAGGAGTTTTTCCGAGCAAGAGAGTTGGAGTCGGAATGGGATGGGAAAGTACGAGGAAAAGGGAACACGAATATCAGGGCACCACAAGGATCACCCCTCTCACTGTTGATCTTCCTTATCTGGATGGCCCCGATTATCACCAAAATGGAGGAAGCATTAAAAAACCGATGGCCTACATTCGACCTCGAACTCCCATCATATGTAGACGACCTACATTTAGGAGTGTCAATATAGGAAAGATTCATGGCACGGGGCATAAAAATGGATGAGGTGTTGGATGAAGCGGATAAAATAGTGAACAGGATAGCAGCGGAGAACCATCTTCCCCTCGAAGACACGAAGCATGAACGGCTAGTCCAATAAAAAAAGAGAAAGAGGAAGAACAAGGACGTGAAGTGGGTAAAGTGGTTAGGGATCAACATGGACGAAAGTCTGACGTTCAAGGAACATTGGAAAGCCCGAATCAAGAAGGCACGAGCCATGCTTGCACAATTCAACAGGTTAGGAAACTATCAGTGGGGAATCAGTGCCACTGGCTGGAGACAGATTTAAACTGGGATGATCCGAGCAATAGCCTTGTGGGGGTCAGAATTAGGATGGAGAGGACAGAGGGACTGGGAGAAGGATTTTGAGCGGTTCCAATACCAAGCTCTGAAGAAATGTGTCAACGGGACACACTGATCCAAGGTAGAGCTGGTTAGTCAGATTGCGGGGGTGGAATCTCCGAGAATGGCGTTGGATGCAGCACAAGCCTGACTCATGGGAAAAATAATGAGGAATACCACCGCATTAGGAGATTTGATTTTTGAGGATGGGACAGAAAGGAACGAGGAAGCTGGGAGAGAATGGGATGACTTCGGACAAGAATACACTGTCGGTCCAGATGGATTCACCTCCGTCTTGACAGCAATCCAAAGCAAGGCAGGAGTATTGAAAGGGGAGGGACACGAGAAGATGAGTTATGGCGCAAGGGTAGAAAAGGTATTCATCCCGGAGGTTAAACTCCAGGCACAAGCAGACTCCAAGGCAGAAGTTTGGACGGAAGCCATCAACCAAGCCAGGAAATATTGCGATGCCATGGGAGTCTATACTGACGGCAGCATGAATGAGGACGGGATGGTGGGCGGAGGCTGGTATGTGGAGGGAGGAAAAAGGCTCGGAGGGGTCACACTAGGCAAGCTGGCAACAGTGTAGGACGGGGAGGTATGCGGAGTAAGAGGGGCACTGGAGGACGCACCAAGCGAAACCAACGTACTAATGCTTTCAGACTCACAAGCAGCAATTGCGGCAGTGAAGAAGGCAGGTTGTACAGGAAAAGTAAGGACTCGTGACCTCAGGATAGTGATGGAAGGGATAAGAGAAAGGCAATTTAGGCTAGGCCCCAACGCAGTCTCATTCGGATGGGTCAAGGCCCATAATGAGCTGCATGTTAACGAAGAAGCTGATCAGTTGGCCAAAGAAGCCACAAACTTATAGCCCGAAGATCCCCAAATTACGGAGGGGGGGCTAAAGCAGGCATGGAAGAGGATGAGGGAGGAAGAGAGAAGAGTGAAGGGAGCCGGGATGGGTAGGGTGGGGAAATGGAATAGGAAGGCAAGAGTCGCATACGTTCAATGTCGCACCGGAAAAGGCAACCTACAAGCCTGGCGCCACAAGATCGGAAAAGCTGAAAACTCGGAATGCCGGAAATGCGGAAGATAGGCGGAGACAGGCAAGCATGTAGCCTTGGTCTGTATGCACGGAGAGGATATAGGGCGGAGGTGGAGTACATGGGAAGATATGGATGATAGGGCGAGGTTGCCCAGGAAGGAAAAGGACGAGAAGGGTTTCTACACGATCGATTTGATGGAGACATTTTTCTCTAAAATTGACCTGCACTGATTTCCTATTATAAAGTTCGTTGATTGTGTTCCTTTTTGCTTGGTATGGGAGGGCCGGAAGGGGCGTGGAGGAGGAGGCATACTTTTATCGGGGACGGACCGGTAGTGGGTGTGGCAGAGGAAGTGGGTATCTCTTTGGACATTTCTTTGGCTTGGGACGCT
>Ga0307511_10007910_pt1 | contig 10666 bp, 10 predicted proteins | sample 13_EM_MG_FD_200266 | JGI IMG/M metagenome (GOLD analysis project Ga0307511, IMG submission 200266) | Populus trichocarpa ectomycorrhiza microbial communities from riparian zone in the Pacific Northwest, United States - 13_EM | ecosystem: Host-associated > Plants > Roots > Unclassified | place... | reverse complement strand
TTTTGATCTTGCTCTATTTCAAAGTTGTTTCCATTTGTCCATTGTTCCTTTTAAATGCTTCTTGTTTTAAAGCATTTTTAATCTGTCATTGACGTCAAATTTTATTTTGATATTTATGTTTCCATTTTTCAATAATTCCTTTTAAACGCTTCTTGCTTTAAAGCATTTTTAATCTATCATTGATGTCAAATTTGATTTTGATATTTATGTTGACTTTAATATATCTAGTTTTTTTTTTTTATTATTTCTTTCAATTTTCTAAAATGATTTTAATTGATATTGCAAGGTGAATGGATGAACAGTTCAGCTGGACTAGCTTTTTCACCCCATGTGGTCAGCATTGGAGTTGGAGAGGTATGCTATATCCTTTGTAGTTTCAAGTTTCTTGGACATTTGATTTGTAATCTTAAGTTGAGTGTTCAACTTTTTTAGTCCAAAATTCAGTTAACTTGAAAGTTTTTTCTCCATGAAACTCATTTTACTACCCGCATTTATGCTTTTTTAAATATGAAAGAAGCTGGTCTAACATCTTTGGAATTGTATGCATGAGGACATCTTTGGAATCGTATGCATGAGGTTTTCTTGCATTTTGGAGGGGAGAAATAGTGATATTAGGATAGTCATCCCTGACTTTGAAGTTTCCTTCATTTCCAGTCTGTGTTTTGTCCAGTATGTAAGTAAACTTGAAGGGTTTTCCTCCATGAAACACAACTGGCCACATTTATGCTTTTTAGAATCTGAAAGAGTAGTCTTAACGTCATTAGAATTGAATGATGAGGTTTTCCTGTACTTTTAAAGGGACCAGTTTTTAACTACTGCTAGCATATTAGCTTTGCTAGTGGGGTAGAAAGAACAATATTTGGTACTTGCCCTGACATTGAAGCTTTCTTAATGTTTTTCCAAGTCTGTGTTTTCTTTGGTATGCAAGTTGTTTAGCTATATGAAATAGCTAAACAGATTGTTCAAAACAAAATATGCATATATCAATGGAGAAACTTGGTGCACATGTGCAGGCACACACATGCATGCATTTGCCCTTATGGAGTTGCATGGTTTCCCAATTTCATGTTGATTTAAAACCTGTTATACTGTTCTTTGTAGGATATTGTTTCAAAACTATTGTCATTTTCCCAACAGAGGCCAAGGGCTGTTTGCATCTTGTCCGGTACTGGTACAGTTTCCTCTGTGACACTTCGTCAGCCAGCATCTTCTGGGCCCCCTATCACATACGAGGTTAAGGCAATCAAATATCTTTAGATATTTTTCTAGATTGAACTGTTTCATTTGAGTGACTCAGCTTCCTTACTGCAATTTTTCTATGCCACACTTATTTTCCCCGAAGTTTTATAAGAACCCCACAAGGTTCTGACTTGTTTTATAGTACATTATCTTTTTCCACATCTTCTAATACGTTAATGCACTGCAATAATTATTCCAAAATTGCTATTGAATTTTAGCATGTCCAGCTTCCTGATATATTTTTACTTGTTCTTTTGTTAATCGTTAAAATGCTGAAAATATAAGAGCGCGTGGGCAAACAATGTAATAGCTGTCAACTTGTAGATTTGTGACTAAACTAGTGAAGTCAGAACCAAGAATTCAATAAATGAATTTAAAGGAATATTTGAGCATAGAATGCAAGAATAAACAGGGAATGGTAAGGTTCTGGTAGAAAAATAGATGGGACTCAGCTTAATCTGGAGGTGATTAAGCATTGCATGAAAATAAATTGAATCTGAAGCCTGTTAGGCTGATAAGCAACAGTTGGGAATTTGTTTGAAGGTCTGGAATTTGAATATGGAACATAATTGGGCATATGTTCTATCGAGTAGGAGAGCTTTTAGGCTGGGTCAAGTGTCTAAAGTTGGTAATTATGTTCATGCTTTGCCTGTGATTACATGGATAGCAAATGGTATGTGAACAAGGATTCTAATGTCATTATGAGGAAGTATGTCACGGGTCTCAAATTATTGAAATATCAATTAATGTGTGACATTAGTGCAGATATCAAAACCAATTTTATTCATCATTTTTCTGAAACCTCAGGCAAAATCATTTATCAGTTGATAACTAAGACAAGAGTGCTTACCTGGCATGAATGTTGGTTAACTGTTACTTTGAACTTTGGGTGTAGGGTTCTAAAACCCCAACAAGGAGCAAGCATTTGCTAAATTTGGGAATGCTGCCCGAGATAGGATTGTATTTCTTGGCTTCAATGTTGTTCATTTTGTGGTAGATTTGTAGAGTAATTACATGTCTGGCCACATAACTTGTTCAGTAAGTTCCAGGGGTGGCGAACACTTTACTACTTTCTTTCAATGAATAAAAATATGCTTTTCCAATGGCTATGTCATCGTGGATTGAAGTGGCCTCAGAGTTTTTGGCAGATTTAATGTAAAAATAAGTGATGCCTTTTGAAGGTGGTCATTTGAAGTTTTGCCATAATTTTGGCCACATTGGATTGTTTAGTGAGTTTCAAGACCGGCAAACACTTTCTGTAGTGGATTTAAGTGGGTGCTGAGTACTGTGGTTTAATGGATATTGTTGAAACTTGGATGGATCTTTTTTGCCTTTCCCTTCTGCTTAGGTACTGTAATTAATTCAAACATGTTTTTAGCAGCAAGAAGGACCTCATTTAGAATATTTAACATGTGTAGGGCCGTTTTGAGATATTATGCTTGTCAGGCTCATACTTGATTGCTGAAGATGGTGGCCCTCGCAATCGAACTGGTGGTATAAGTGCTTCTTTTTCCAGTCCTGATGGCCATGTCATTGGTGGTGCAATTGCAATGCTTATTGCAGCTAGCCCAGTTCAGGTACTATTTTGATGCTCTGAATTGTGTTGTACCTTTAATTGTTCATTCTATGATAATGTTACTGTTCTGCTTACAATCTTTAATATTACTGAAACTTTGTTTCTTCTTACTTTGTTTCTTCTTACTTTATGAGTGTGCCCGTGCTAAATGCTGTAAAATTTGGTGATATTCAAAACTATTTTAATTGCAATTCAGACTTCCATTTTACTGGAAACAGCCAAAATCATGACATCATGCTTGGCATATGGTAGAATGTCATGCAAAAATCATGGTTCATCTTTTGCATGTATGTGAAGTGTGCAGCATTGTTTGGGATTTGCAATATTGAATTCACTATGGATGGTTTCCATTATGGGCGATCAAAGTGCACATGGAAAATGCATACTTTATGAAATACAATATGTGAATTGTGAAGCATTGTTTGGGATTTGCAATGGTGATTGTGTATTGGATTATCTTTTCAATACTGAACTTGGTAAAAACAGAATGGTTTAACTGAATATATATCCCTTTTGTTATTGTGTTGATACACCACCTTTATATTCACCTTTATAGTCTAGCTTTTATCAGTCTAGCCATGTGGTCATAATAAAATGATAAATGAGCCCTCGCTGCAGGTGGTTGTCTGTACTTTCCTATATGGTGGTTCTAAGAAGGATAAACAAGTAGGCCGTCCCAAAAACAAAAAAGACTCTGCATCTCAGCTCGATGATAATTCTGCTAACCTGAAATCAGCCACCCCTACCAGCACTCCTCAAAGTTTCACTCCCTCTCTGATAAGTGTTTGGCCTGGTCCGCGACCAGCTGATATCAGAAACCCCCACACTGATATTGACTTGACAAGAGGATGACTGTTTGCTGCAATAGACACGTGACAATTTTGTACATATCTGTTGTTCTAAATGTATCCAATCCTGCGATAATTATGAAATCGGTTCTCCCAAGTAAAGGGCAATGTGCTTGTGCTGACGTAGTTTGTACAAGTAGCCACCATTTAAAATTTTCAAGTGACAGTGTAAACTTGTCAAAATTTCCTGGTAAAAACATTAATCTGTAGCAGAAAGTAGCGTAAATCGCTGTTTCAAGCAAATGATGGCTGCTATTCTTTGGAACTTTGGTTTCCCTTGTTTCTCATTCCTAGTTTAACCGAGCCTTGGCAGGTGTTTCTTTGTAAGCATTACCCCGATCAATTCTTTATGTAAGAAACCCGTGTTGCTCGAGCATGTGACAAATATTATTGTTATTATACGATTTTGTCGATCAGGAAGAAAACACCAGCCTTCAACTGGACTGCTGATCTGAATTATTCATGGACTATGATATAACTGCTTGGGGAGGAAGATGTATTGATAGTATAGTATCTTGGATCTGCTGCAAGCCTGTAAAGGACAGCCAATGGAGATCATCACGAAGATCTTAAATATAACGATGAAAATGTTACCGATCTGGTTATCCTTGAATTAAGAAAGAGCGTGTCTAAACGAGATTTGAAGTTTTGAACTCCAGTGAATCTTCCTAGGAATCATCATAAACAACAAAAGAATCTGAAACAATAGAACCAAATGACAGAACATGTTGAATAATTACGTGATGCCAGGATGCAAGTCTCGCATCAACCCAGTTGTCTTTTGTTTTCCACCGCGAGAGTAACATTGTTTACATGCATCGTAAAATCTCCAAATCACAATTAAGAGGCAGTCTTTGGTAGTTTCCGCCCGAATTTTTGTCATTCAGCACCCCCTCTTTCTATTTATTTTCTAAGCTGTGAACATAATTCTGTACACCACTAATAATCAGCATCACTGCAAGAAGACATTCTGAAAAAATGAAGCAAGTTTACCCAACTTTTACGTATCTTCTAGTCCTCTTTGTGCTTCTTGTCACAGCTGGTGCATTGGTTGAAGCACAAAAGTGCAAGCCAAGTGGCAAAGTGAAAGGAAAGAAGCCCCCGAAAAATGAGTGTAACCAGGATAATGGCGCAGAATGATGTGAACAAGGAAAATTTAACACCACCTACAAGTGTTCGCCCCCGTGTCCGCGCATACGAAGGGAATTTTAACAATAAACAGTTTCGAGGAGGGTGGAGATGGGGGTGGACCATCAGAATGCGATGGTAGGTATCATGACGATGACACACCTATGGTGGCACTGTCAACAGGATTGTTCAGCAACAAGAAGAGGTGCCGCCACCATATCACCATTAATGGAAACGGAAGAAGCGTGAAGGCGTTGGTGGTCGATCATTGTGACTCTACTATGGGATGTGATGATGAACATGGTTACCAGCCACCCTGCGCAAATAATATTGTAGATGCCTCGAAAGCTGTTTGGAAAGCATTAGGAGTAAATGAGAAAGACAAGGAATAGGGATGGATGGATATCACCTGGTCTGATGCTTGATTTCCATTTGCTTTCTTTCTTGTGTTCTGCTGTAAGATTACATGCATGAAAGCTGCAATAAGCTTGCTTTGCTGCAAGACAGTGTTGTTGTGTTTCCAACTTTTCATACTTTGGGTTGGAAGGATGGTGTTGGTGTTAATAAGTTTATCATGAAATGATAACAGTAGTGATTCTAAGATTTTGTTTGGATAGAGGTTAAAAAAGAAAAAGGAACCAATTGAAGATAATCCTATTACATTTTACCTTTCTCTTTGATAGGAAAAAAAAGAAGAAATTAATGTTATTCAAAATTTGGGTAAAAAGCATTACAAAGAAAAGAAAACTATGGTACAGATGGATGCAAATTAGGTAGACTAAAGGTAGCAGCTACTGTTCGTTAGAATAACGGCGTATAAATGCAGAATTCATTTGCCATATCTTGAGTGAGGAAGTGACGGTAGCCTCAATGGCGTTGTTGAATAGAAAAAGCCTAGCAGCACCATAGATTGCCCTTGTTGGATAAACCCGTGATGTGATAACTGTCCGACCACCTTGAGCAAAACTTTCGACTATCGAATGATCCACCAGTATCCTAACAGATAATTTTTCACCCTCTAAAACTGGAACATAACTTCCATAAATTTCTTTCTTAACGTCATTTGCCACTGAAGACCTTGACTGGTCAGTGCAGAAGAAAGTTTTGTGGGTGCCATTATTTCCTTTAGCAACATAGAAGTATACAGAAGTGTGCTCAGCTAGGCTGTCATCTGCAAGAACCAGAAGACCAAACGGTCCTAATGCACCACGTTGAGCAGCCCCACCACTGGTGCTGCAGCTGAAGTCCACATTGGATTCAGCTGTGCTCTCTAAGGCCTTCTTGTCCAACTCAAACTCAGCAGCAATGTCTAGTTGTGTGGCACCGTCAAGTTCAAGCGGCATAACCGACCCTGTCTTAACCTCTATGTTGTTGAATTCCTTGCCTTTTAGTCTTAACCTCTCTACCTCTTCTACTGGCCATTGAAGCAGATTGCTACAAGTCTTTGTATCCAACAGAATAGTCCTTGGAATGCCCTGAAGAGATGCCCATCCTTTCTTTACGTCATCAACTTCAGTATCAGACTCTGCAACCCAACCCCACAACACTCTTCTTCCTTTATCCTGATCATAAAAGGTCTTGGAGGCATAGAACATACCATAATCGAGCATAATTCCGATACCAACATCAATTTCTGGATTATCTGGATACCATTTTCCAGACTTGTCATCATATGTCCCAAGGGCATAGGAATCCTTCCTAACATCATCTAGGCTTGTCTTCACCACATGCTTCACATGAGGACCATTAGCCGATGTATCCAATCCATTTTGACCTGTTTTCGACACAGGGTAAAAATCCACGCACTCCCACATTCCAGTTCCAGGGACACCATGAAGTACCCCACTTAACTTAAAATTTATGAAGTCTTCAGTATCATAGACTAAAGCTATGCCAGTATTGTTAGCTTTTGACCCTATTGTGATGCGCCACTTCCCTTCAGAAGTGTACCAAGCTGTTGTCGGGTCACGGAAGTCATTGGGATCAATGCCTGGTGGTGAGACTAAAACTGGATTGCCAGAGTACTTGACCCACTTAAGGAGGAGAGGATCATTGTGATCAGCTGGATAGGCAAGATTTTGTACCTGTACTGACTCGTTAGTGGATCCTGTGTATAGCATGACAATTTTACCATTAAGAAGAATAGTCGCCGAGCCAGTCCATACACCATTTATATCGAACCATTCATCGGAAACAATTGCCAATGGGAGGTGGAACCAGTTGATTAGATCTCTTGATACAGCATGGCCCCAAACTATGTCACCCCATACTGCAGCATGTGGATTGTGCTGGTAGAAAAAGTGGTACCAGCCCTTGTAATACAAAGGACCGTTAGGGTCATTCATCCAATTCTTTTCAGGTTGAAAATGGAAAGAAGTTCTTTGCCATGACAACATGCTATCGTTCTGAGGATAGCCCTTCTCTTGTGCACCCTTCAAATTCACGTTGGCCTTCTCTGACACACCAGCTGACACCCCCCGTGATCCTGGCCTCAAAATTTGCGGTTTTGTCGTTTCTTTGGGCGGAGAAAAAGATACATTTTGATCATCTTCTTGTAAATATTGGACGTGTTGTTTGAATCCGTTGTCATTACTAGCTATAGATACAATTAAAGGAACAAGAAACAAACCAGAAAATACCAAGAGAAGTACTATCTTGGATCTCCATCTAATAGAACTATAGGTGGAACCAGGGCCCAGAGAATGGGAAAATGGAAGCAATGGACTTGTGTCTGCCATGTATGATAGGCGTAGATGAAAAAGAAAGATGATGATTTTGGGTAGAAAATTTATGCAAAGAAAGAGAAAAAAGGGACCGATTAACAAGCGGAATTAGTTTGGGTGTAAAATGGATTATCAAGTAGTGCTATGTATAGGGTTTTTTCAATGAAGGGTCAGGTTTTTCTGCTGTAAAAATAATATGGCCTGGGTGTAACCGTTTGTTTCTATACCTTTAATTTGGTTCAAAGAGCTAGATGGAGAATTTTCCACAAAGAAAACAAGTGTATAATTCTTTACATGAACTGTTTCAGTGAGTAGAGAACTATAAATAGGGCATATGAGTATTCACTGTCTGTCTGCCAACGGTTTATGATCAGATTAGCCTAATGTAACTTGACTAATTTGGAGTTGTAAATTGGGGTTCTGAAATTAATGCCGGATAACTAGGCAAGGTGAAGGATCTGTTTTAGCTCAGGATTATGGTTTGCCAAAAACATTGCAGAAAAGTTATGGTATTTGGTCCGCAGCTGGAAAACAAATAATCACAAACATTTCTGGCTGTCCGAACGTGTCTGGCCTTTAATTTAGGAGGTTACTATTCTCATACAGAGAAGATTGTCATTTAGGGTATGGAACTTACTAATACTTAGATGAATGGTCACAAATGGTAGCATCATTCCATATATATATATATATATATATATATATTTATGGCTGTCATCATCTCTGGGCTAACTCATAAACAGGCGTTCCATACCCCAAGTAAAATGTCAAATACAGATGGGAAATGGAGGGTCGTAAACGAGCATCACAACCTCATCAACAGAAATGATGGTTTAGGAGTACTTGGAATCTTGAATGATTCCTTAGAAAAAGAGATTTTTACGGAAACATCAGTATGGGTGATCAGAAAATGGGGCTCCAAGTCTGAATGGGCTCAACGTTTGAGGGTGCAGTTCATCCCTAGACATAGCAGCACCAAAAATATTGGGATCCTTAAGAGGATATTAAAATTTGGGCACGAAGTAACAATTACACAGTTCTTGCATTAAGAGTGGTTTGGATAGTGGCTGAACAAGCCTGTTGATGCTTGGAATATCTAGTATCCAGTACTGCAAAATGAGAGACAGTAGGGAATGCCTTGATCATGATCATCATGAAAGGTTAGAGAAAGACATGAAGCACCAAAACGAGCATGCGTATAAGCTTCCGCTATCCATTAAAGAATAGGTTCTGTGAGAACGACAAGGTGATGGAAAGCTGATCAATTTCAGATGCAGGAATTAAGTGTCGATCAAACTTAGAAAAGCTCAGACAAACTCTCTCCGCAGAACTTTTTGGATTAACAAGAGCCTTATAAGTTGTTTGAAGAAAAGAAGTCTGATTGTGTTAGGTGCATATATATATAGAGTGTGTGCATCCTTCTATGTAAGTTTTTGCGCACACAAACCATATACTTATGTGGAGGCTCATGCACCTCTCTAAACGTAGATAGCTCCTTAACAAACTAGTATTAAAACTCATGGTTCAACTTGAGATGGGTGATGACTGTGGTTGGGCTCCCATGGTTTTGTTTGCTTCTCTATAATTAAGCAAAAAAGCGAGGTCTCAAGCTCTAGATAACGCACTTGAACTGTTAAATACTTTTGTTAAAGGGCGAGTTGTGTTTGAATGGACTGGATTCACATACGAGGGGGGAGATGCGTTCGGTGTATATGTGAGTGGTAAATATCATATATTAAAAAGGAATATAAAACAAAGAGTAATTATACAAGAAAGATCTAGGATCCATCTAAGCTTTTGGGTTAGAGCTGTGGTGTCCGTCATTAAATATAAGTTCTTGTGCACGTAGGTTCAATACGGACGTAGAGGCCTATAATCTTTCTGAACACATGCAACTTCTTAACAAATTGCTTCTTAAAAAAATAGCATGAGGAATACATTATGGGATCAAGAGCCAAACTGAACCTATCGGGGATCTTGGAGCCATATGCAAGGTTAGTTAATTAATGTTTTTGTTTTTTGTTTTTTTTTTCCCTACAGGCAGAAACTATAAAGACAAAATGTGATGAGAATATATGATGATATTCTTCTAATATATGTAAATTATACAATTCGATAGGGTGAATGATTGCAAAAGTATTTCCACAATTCCACTTTTGAGAAATTTAGATATTGTAATTGACCATTCAAAAGTTAAATTTAACCAATTTCTTCTGAAGACAGAATCGATGTTCCTGTAGGATCAAGAGCCAAGTTTAGAGGGGAGTGAATAGGCTTTGATATGATAACAACAACAACTCTTGTAATGAATTTGTAATATATAAGTACAAAAGTGTAAAATAAAGAATGTAAAGTTAAAGAGATCATATATACTTGGTTCTAACTTGCCTACATCGAGTCTCTGAGCATAACTTAGACTTTTCCAATTCATCAAATGTTCATATACTTACATGAACGATCGAGGACCAAAACCCTTTACAACTATTTTTTTTATGGGCTCAAAAGCTAACCCGAGTGTTGATCTAGTAATCTATTTTTGAGTGTTGATATGGTGCTACGTACTTTCATATCAGTAATATTTTAGCAAAGACTATAAGTAATTCAAATGATTATGCTTTCATGTACACATGATTATGCTCACCACAAAGAGCAAATCAATTGATGTTCATAGCACAATATACAAGAATATAACCAATTAATAAAACTCTCAAGCATGATGATAATGTATGTGTAAGTGTTTTCCTAACTTTCCTTCTTATTTACTCCTCGTTTTAAGATTCATAGAAATAATAGGTATTTGTAAAGGATTCAGAAAACTAATTGTCATCCCTTGTATGAAAATAGTTGTTACACAAAACCTTTCCAAAAATAAAAAATCATGCAAAAAATCAACTAGCCTGGTTCTGGATATTAAGGAAGATGCTGGAACTTTGCAGATGCATGAAATCTGCAAGTGATTGCAGCATTAGTGTGAAGGAAATTTGCTACTGATTTACAGCACCAAGTCTACAATCATGCTTGTGAATTAATACAAATATTCTGTCCATAAATATTTTTGATTGCTGTAATCTTTCCTTAATAGAATATGTAATCTTCAGTATATAACTATAGGCTGAGCATCAATAAAATTATGTTGAAAATTACATTGTAAA
>Ga0307511_10007909_pt1 | contig 10667 bp, 8 predicted proteins | sample 13_EM_MG_FD_200266 | JGI IMG/M metagenome (GOLD analysis project Ga0307511, IMG submission 200266) | Populus trichocarpa ectomycorrhiza microbial communities from riparian zone in the Pacific Northwest, United States - 13_EM | ecosystem: Host-associated > Plants > Roots > Unclassified | place... | reverse complement strand
TAATAATACATCTGAGTCGATCTATGTTTTTTGCGATGATGAGTCGACGGGTCGGCTTCATCAATACCATAACTTTCACTTATCTATGTGGTATCATCATCTAAAACAACATCATCTAGGCTCAATGTCTCTCATAACAAGTCAAGTGTAATACAGCATGTCTCGAACCAAGAAAATGCATAATAACAAGCTAGTCCATCATCATCTTCGAGATCACGAAGATCAGTCACAACACATCAACTATCATGTAACAATTACTCAACCTAATATGAAGCGAATAGAAATTATTAATCTAAAAATAAAATACAACGAGTTTGTCCAAGTTTGTAAAAAGTATTTATAGCATTCTGAATCCGACGTACATGTGGCTAATACTTCATCTCCTTGCGTGGAGAAACCTGCGCTGAGTTTGGTGTAATGATTCGACATGTTATGCTTAGGTATCAGCTCATACAACTCCATCATGTTCGTTCCACTTTGGACGAACAATTTCATCATATTTCTAAATTCCACATCACATGCAATCAATATCAAAAAAATATTAATGCTCCTTAACAAGAGACCTCCAAGTGATATTTATTTTAATATCATTATAATTCAGCCTAAGTCTTCCACATATAACTTTTTTGATATCTTCAAATGACATATCTGTAATAGCATTCAAGAACATAGTACTTCTATTAATATAAGTGAAATTATTATTTGTATCGGGAATAATAGTACCACCATAATAATACAACATAAAGACATATTATGTAAAATAAGAACATCCATTTCATCAAAATCAAATTATTTCACAATTCAATGCAAACTTTAATTGACATTACTTTGACCTTAATAATATCAATGAAAACATATATAATTGCACCAATTAAAAATTAAATGATCTCAATTAAACAAAATTAAACACAGACTCTAGTTGTTATGATTTTGACCATAGTTTTATTAATAACATCAAAAAATCAATTATCTATCATCAATTCAAACAATATTTATCCCAAATCAAACATTTATATTAAATATAGCAAGCAACACAATAATCAATTTAAAATTTAATTTCTCTAATTCAAACATATTTGATTCAATAAATAACATCAATTATATTAAAAATACATAATTGCAACACTCAAAACCCAAGATTATCTCAACATTAACAAAATATCTAATTATCAAACACAACACAAATAGTCATAAATCAAAACTCAAAATTCATCAACTCAATAATGAAACCTATAAAACTAAGAGACAATGCAGTTGTTATACCTTGATTTTTTTATGTTAAGGTGACGGGGAGGTTGCCTAGGCCGGTGGTTTGCAACAAAAACTTAGTAGAAAAACTTGTGGAGATAAGGGGAAGATGATTCTGGTGTTTTGATGGAGGATTAAAGATTGGTTTGGGCAAGGGTTTTGCAATTCTTAGGGTTTTTCTCTTTGCAAGAATGGCAACCATGGAGAATATGTGGAGAATTATTTACTTGTCATAACTGCAATTCTAAATCATGATTGTATTATGTAACCTTTATTCAGAATCGCAGTTATAATAAACATACAATTTTAAATCGTGGTTTTTATTAAAGTCATGATTCTGAATAGCAATTCTAATATAAAAACATGATTCTAAATAGCGGTTATGTAAAACCTCACTATTTTTCAAAAAAAATTCAAATTATATTATATCTCTAAAACTTTCTTATAATTGAATCAATTTTCAAAAGATAAAAACCAACTATTCGCTATAGAACACCACCACATCATCAACAACAATATTAATAATAATTATGTGGATGAAAAACCGTAGCCTTTTTTTTTCGTGGTCATTTGGTCAAAACAATGACTACGGGAAGCACATATTTCAAAATTCATTGAATATTCGTATTAGGTTTGTGTCTAACATCACGTTTGATCCAATAATTCATGATATGCTAAACAAATAAAATAGTTTTTTAATATATAAAAAATTATTAAAATAATAGAACTACATTTCAAATATTTGAAGCTATCTCAAAAATAATTCTTGATATCAATTTTAAGGGATGGTTTGTTGGTTAAAAAAATATGTTTTTTTTCTTCACTTTGTATATTTAAATCATGAGGTAGTATTTAGAGAAATTTATTAAATTTATTTGAATGCACTATATTTATATAATTATTAAATTTAATATTTATAAATATTTATGCATGTTTTTTTTAATTTTACCTTATGATAAAATTTACATGGATAACAACCCATAAATATTGTTACAGAAAATTATAAATATGACTTCAATACTTGTATTACAGGTGTTAACGTAGTTTTGTTATAATTTGATTATTTTCATTTATATTTAATACTTGTTTTGATACTTATCAATTTAACACTTAAAAATGTAATATAATAAATACATATTTTTAATCGATACGTTTTATTCTAAATTTCCAAGAACTGGATAATCAACGTTTCTGCAGGCCCATCAGCATAAACATAATGTTGGCCCAACTAGATTTCCTAAAACCCCAGAGAAATGGGAATGATAGATCAAAGCCCATAAACTATCTCGTCTCTCCCTAGGACTAGCAAGCCCAATAGAGCGAAGCTTCTTTTCATAAATCCTATTCAATATCTTTCTCCATAAACATTGTAGTGGTGATTATTTTCATTTCGTTTTAATTTTTATAAAAAAAAAAATTAAATTGATTTATTTTTTTAAAGAAATTGAACCGAAACCGGTTCAAACTAACCGGTTTCGGTTCGGTTTTTTAGGACAAAAACTAGTTTGGCTCGGTTTTTCGGTTTTGGGCTCGATTTTTTCCTGTTTGGCTCGGTTTTTTTGGTTTGGCATGGTTTTCGCTCGGTTTGCCTCTGTTTTTTTTTTCTGGTTTTTCGGTTTTGGTTTGGTTTGGTTTTTTGATTTCAAGCTTATAAAACCGAACCGAACCAGTCAATTTTTTAAAATTTTAATCAATTTAATCAGGTTTTTTTCACAGTTTAATTTTTCAATTTTATCGGTTTAATCAATTTTTCTATTTTTTTCTCACTCTTAAATTTCTCTCTTTTCCCTGCTCGCTAGGGAACAGAACCTGCCGTAATCAATGGGTTTTGAGTCTTTTGACTCCTTTTCTCGTACAAAAGTAGTCATTTGTGGATTTCTTAGTCGGAGTAAAGGAGAAACGGAAAGATAACAATCACAATATTTGTATAATTGGTTGGTGCCTTTTACTATAATAGCCTACAATCACCTCCCTTTACATATTACTTTCTTGATGCGTATCGAATTTAAATTCTTAATTATTTCTTAAAGAAATACTTTTGTGTCACTTGATTTAGTAGTTTTATGGAGAGAAAAAAATTAATTAAAAAATAACATGGGATCAAACGATTATGCATAATTGAACTTCTATAAATTCATGAAGAATGTTGATGTGGGTTGATCTAGTATAAGAGATGGTCTTCTTGATTTTTCTCCCTTTATATCTTGCTTAAAAATATATTTAATATATGTATCTTAAGCTAAAGCTTATGATATGGGCTTTCAATTTATTTAAATATAAATAATTTACAATAAACTTGTATTAAAGAATCATGAAATTCTGTGGTCGGTAGTAATAGTATTTTTGAGCTAATTTTTATGTATAAAGATTTAATATCTCATGCTGAAACTTGAATTGTAAGAACATGAAGAGAACAGCTCGAAATTATAATTTTTAACTTCGAAAAATAACGTGTTCTATTGCAATTTAAGAGAGTAGATATTAAAATTAGTCATGATCGAGTGGCTGTTTCCGTCTTTTTCTCAAATCTCGAAATTCTTTAGCATTAACAAAATTGATTTTTTTTATAATACAAGCTCAAATATTAGTCGAAACAGCAACATTCGGACATGAGTTTGTTATACTTTTGTTGATTGAATATGGTCCTCTTACAGGAATGGATAATGATGATGTAGCAAGGTATCTAGGAACAAGACTCCTGCTGATGATGGGATAAATTAATTGATATTTGCAATCTGCTTCACTTTCCTTAGCTTGTTTAAGGTTAAAAGCCATATACCTGCAAATTAAAAGACTCATCTTTGTTGCGAAGAGAGAGAACGCAATAATATTCTAGATAAAAATAATCTGAAAAAAAATATATATATATATTTATTTATTGAAAATAAAAAAGTTTGATTATGAACCTTGTTTTTTTAAGAGGTTGAAAAGTCATTTCACTTTTAAAAATTAGTTTTGTATCTTAAGTCGTCTTCCACTCATTCTATCCAAGACACCACAACTATATATCTATTTTCTACTAAATTTATTAAGCTAAGAGATAAAAACATGGCAGACTACGAGATACTTTTGTATAGCTAGTGATATATGGGGAGAAGGGTGAGGGACACCAGACACAGAGACTAGGCCCAGTAAAAAAATCATGAAGACTAGGTGTTGGATTTAGGTTATAAATCCAAGCTCAAACAATACTCAAGATTGGGTCTGACATAGCTTCAGGATCATGGAGCTTCAAGCCTGACGAGGTGTCAGGATAATGAAGCCCATGGAACCTCAGGCTTAGCGAGGGGTTGGGATCAAGTATCGCAGGCATGGCAGGGTGCCATACCTAGATAGATAGGCCCAACAGTGTATGAGGTCTAAGGAATTGGATTTGACATAGTGCCAAAACTGTTGGACGTGGTAGTATACCGAAGCTCACGATGGTAAATCCAGAAAAATCCTATTCCATGAGATAAGTTTCCCAGAAATCTAAAGTGCCTTTTTTTCCCAAAAGAAAAAGAAACAACATCCAGAGTTGGTTCAGTCATGGGGAAGTTGTTTCTAGAACTAGATAAAGTGCTTACGAGGAAGAATGGACTCAAGGTAGTACATTTGATGAGAGGGGAGGGGGAAGGTAGGTCCATTAACAAGAATCTTGTGTGGACATTATTTGATTTGAAACGATTAATGTACAATGCTCTCGTGACTAACCAGTGGCTGATTAGCAAACAGAGCTCGGAAATATTTGCATGGTTTGCATTTTGATCCTCACTAAATTTTTTTCTTTTCTTTTCGGTATAACGCTTACGGGTTACTTTGTCTGTTAAAGTTTCATGTAGCCATATTAATAGTTGAATATTCGAGGGATGACTGTTAATGATGAGAACAAAGGTGGGCCTCATCATTTATATTTCACATTTTCACCCGTGAAGTGGGTCGGCAATAGTGGGGTGGTGGTGTGCTGTGAGAGGAGGAGGCTCACGAGATTGAAGACTTCGGTGCGAACCCCAAGAAAGCGAAGTCATATGGGACCCACTAACTACTTTCCAACAGAAGAGGCCAAGGAGCAACCACCACACTCCAAATTCCCTCGGTCACATGCTCTCTGCTACAAGCTCGACAAGCTCACAAGCTCAGAAGCTATGGCACTGGTGGTGAGCCTATCCTAGTTTAGCACTATTCGAAAACATCACCCATTTAATCTCCTTCATAAAGTGGGGAAAAAACAAAGTTTCGGTGAAAAGTGATGCTTTAGAAAATGGTTAATGGGAAGGAGTGCAGTGGGAGGGTGGTGATAAGATGAATATAATGGTGAGTGGCATATAAACAATGGGTTCTCAAGGGATGCTAAGATCCTGTCAAGATAATTATGCTTAATTGGAACGTCTTTTTGTCAGATTATGATAATATTTTATTCGATGCTTCAAAGTAATGAAGTTTAGAGCATAAGCATATACCAATTAAGGTTGAAGAAAAATGTTTTAACTAAGCACCAGGTTTCCGACTCATCTGTCAAAGAACCATCTCAACCTAAAAGTTTAAGCGGTTAGATGAAGTCCCAGGATATGATTTATATTATTCTCTAACACACCCTCTCAAGTGAAAGCTTTTTAGGCTTGAAACTTGCACAGGCCTACTTTACCTTGTGCTTAATTTTTATCAAATAAATGGGGATGGTGAGATTCGAATTCGTGACCGTTTGGTCATCAAGGCTCTGATACCATATCAAAAAACAATCTCAACCTAAAAGCTTAAACTGTTAAATGAGGTGCCATGATATGATTTATATTATTTTCTAACACTATTTTCTCAGCTATGTAACCATGTTTCAGGCGCTTTCCTCTATGAGATTTCATCTTTCGATTTAAAAATAATAATAATAATAATAACATGAAGAGGAGCAAAACTGGACAAATGACTAGTGATTCCTTGTACTACAACACAAAATATTGGTAATTTGTCAAAGTTTTTTGCTTCAAGACAAGTCACAACATTTTTGTCCAATCAGACACTCGGATATTATCAAGATTTGTTATCAAGTGAATGGTGGAAATTATATTTCTGATGTGTATGATGCCAATACAATCAGCAATTTTAGAATGCAATCACGGAAAGCATTGCTTTACTTCAAAGAACGACAAGCAACCCTACAAGGAGAATCCAACAGCCTTAGCTTTTTCCCTATAAATACCTCATTTTTCATACGAATTCTCACAACAAATTCTGCATTTCCCTCTCCTGTGATAGAATTATTGTCGATAAGCGGCATGGAAACTCGAGTAAATAACTCTATACCCTTTTCCATTATAGCAAACAAAAGAAACACTGCTTGTGTCTAGTATTTATCTTTTCTTGACAAGTATTAGTGCTAATTAATTAGTTCTCTTTCTTCTTTGCCCCATTATGAGCTTGCAGGTGGTTCTAGCGTTACTTGTGGTTGCCTTCATTAGCTTCAGAGGTGCTGAGAGCAGAAAGGCGAGGATTTTGGACTCCTTTGAGTACAGTGCCATAAATTGCAGGGCTCACAGTGCATCATTAACTGATTTCGGAGGAGTTGGGGATGGAACAACGTCGAACACTAAAGCATTTAAGGATGCAATTGATCATTTGAGTCAGTTTTCATCAGATGGTGGCTCTCAGCTCTTTGTTCCTGCTGGAAAATGGTTGACTGGTAGCTTCAGTCTTACCAGCCACTTCACACTCTACCTACACAAGGATGCTGTGCTTCTTGCCTCTCAGGTTTGCATGGTTACACCTACGCATAGACGTAGAAGTGCCAACTTTTTTTTCTTCCTTAAAAAATTTCTCGCGCGTCTTCTGTTTTGTTGATTAACCAAGTCAAGAATGGAATGGTTTAGGACATGCAAGAATGGCCAGTGATGAAACCTCTGCCATCATACGGCAGAGGGAGGGATGCAGCAGCTGGAAGGTACAGCAGTCTCATATTTGGAACGAACCTCACTGACGTTATTATTACAGGTAATGCAATGCAATTTAAGAAGTGATGAGCAAGATTTAAGAGCAATTTTACAAATTATAACAAAATCATGCGCTTTTACCTGCGGTCGATCTTACAAGTGAGTTGGTGACAAATTTGAAATGTCAGGGAACAATGGCACAATTGACGGCCAGGGAGCTTTCTGGTGGCAGAACTTCCACAAGGGCAAGCTAAAATACACCAGGCCTTACTTAATTGAGATCATGTTCTCAGATACTATCCAAATTTCAAATCTGACGCTCCTGAATTCCCCGTCTTGGAATGTTCATCCTGTTTACAGCAGGTATTCTATACCCTGCTGTATGTCATCACATATATGATCACATCTCTCCACATTACACACACACACACACACACACACACACACACACATATATATAAGAGACTTTCATGACTATTTTTGTCCTCTTCTTAATTTTTTCTTTAATCATGGGATTGCAGAGATATTCTTGTGCAAGGCATTACCATCATCGCTCCAATCTCATCACCAAATACCGATGGAATTAATCCAGGTTTGTATTTCCCTGATTTCTGATTCGCTTATAATTGTTCAACCATCTTGAAGTTCAAGAACTTGAAAGCCGAATACCTTACATCCAATGTGCCTAATATTTTGCACGAACAACTTGGGCAGCATTTAATTCTGTGGTATGACGTTGCAGATTCCTGTACAAACACTAAAATTGAAGATTGTTACATAGTTTCTGGAGACGATTGTGTGGCGGTTAAAAGCGGTTGGGACGAGTACGGGATTGCGTTTGGAATGCCCACAAAGCAACTAGTCATCAGACGGCTCACGTGCATCTCTCCATACAGTGCCACGATTGCTCTAGGGAGTGAAATGTCGGGTGGGATAGAAGATGTTAGAGCAGAGGATATCACAGCCATCCACACAGAATCTGGGGTCAGGATCAAAACTGCTGTAGGGAGAGGAGGGTATGTGAAAGACATATACGTGAAGAGAATGACTATGCATACCATGAAATGGGTCTTTTGGATGACTGGAAATTATGGGTCACATGCTGATAAGAATTATGACCCAAATGCACTGCCATTGATTCAAGGCATTAATTACAGGGACATGGTTGCCGATAATGTGACAATGGCAGCTAGATTGGAGGGCATTGCAGGCGATCCATTCAAGGAAATTTGCATCTCTAATGTTACAATCGGATTGGCACCGAAGGCAAAGAAGGTGCCGTGGACCTGCACCGAAATTGAGGGGATGACAAGCGGGGTAAGTCCACGGCCATGTGATTTGCTACCGGATCAGGGGCCAGAGAAAATCACATCCTGTGATTTCCCTCCGGAGAATATACCAATCGACTTGGTGCAGTTCAAGACGTGCTCCTTCGGAATGAGTTACATGTGAACTTTGCTTCTCTACTACCATCAAGCAATGTATAAACACTGCTAGCTCCGAGCCAAAAATATATATAATCTACTAGTTTCTCTCAGTTTTATAACTTACAAGTGTTCATATCGCGCACACACAGCATGATCAGACTACCATATATTGACAAAATCTGTTCATTGCTTGGGATTGAAATGCTTTAAGCAGGTTCAAGCACAAACATAATCGAAACAAATACGCAACACGAAATTTGTTGTCAACAAATATAAGATTGAACAAGCAGAATTTGACACGAGCCATACAAGGCCTTGGATCGAAATGCATTAAGCACGCAACAAATAATAGTAAAACATAGCGAAATGGAAGTGGTGGGTTTTTTAGAATCGATTTCTCAAGTCGTGATGAAATTATCCGATTCAACTTCAGTGTCCCATATAATCAACATAACCTTTGCCATGGTTCATGTTCCAGATGATAACACAATCTTCGTTCGTACCAGCAAGGGTCTGGAATTCTCTCCTCAACTACTGCAGCTGGCTGTTGAAAGATAAAAAGCCTATGAGATCTCTATAACAACAGTCAAGCCAAACACCAGCACCCATGTCCCAACATCTAAAGTCCAAATCACCATAAAGCATAACCATCTCACAATAACCCGCACAACAGTACCAGAAATAATATCTACAGATTTCATCTCTTCCAGGTCCACAATGAGAAACACGTTATTACCTAGCAATTCTTCACATTCAAAATCAACATTCAGAAACTGGAAAAAAAAACAGGGACCATCGAGCGTCCTCAAAACCATGAAGAGTTCACTCCATGACCAATAGAGTTCACTAGAGAACTCCTCATAAAGCTTAAGTGGCCCATGGCACGGCCCAAGGAAGAACCTACAACAACTAAAGATGGAATCTTTATGGAGATTCTGCTCAGCAAACTTTAGAATTACACTGCTTGTCCTCCATCTTACACTTTTTGATGTTGTAAAAAATCTGAAGTATCAGTTCATTGAAACCTACAGAAAATTCTATGCATCCAGTACGTTTCTTATCTCTTCTTCTCTCAGAGAATCTGGTGGATATGTTATATTGTTGTCCATTGTAACCATGGGATAGCTTCCCAAATGTATACAACAACAAGTCAATCATATAATTCTCAAGGACCTGGATTGAAGTTTACAGATTCCATCCAGATGAGTTCCTTGATGTTTTCTTCAGTAAAAGATGGTTGCTCAAAATCAAAGAGGAAAGGCCTTGGGCAGACAGGCTCCTCGTTGATGTCATGAAGAGGTGCCAAGTATGGATGGCACAATGCCTCATCAACTGCAAAGAGAAAAGGTCAAATGTAATCACTGCCCAAATAAAAGCTTCATTGATCAGAAAATAAACTCAATTTTAATCAATTTGATATAATTTCCAAATGTTGGGACATACCATATTTTACTATACTACTACTAAGATATGCAATTTCACTTTATCGAATAATCGCCATTATCTCAAATATTATTTGGTGAATGCACTTACTTCCAGGTCAAATGCATAGCCAAGCTTACAGGAAAAGGTCCCATAAAGATAAAGCAACATGACACTATATCCGTATTAATTATTATTTTGATGCACTATCAATGCTACATATGACCCTGAATGTTCAACTGTACTCTATGTTTTTTTTATAGTCATCAATTTAAAAAAAAATGTTCCCACAATGTCACAAACTAGTCCTTGAAATCACTATCATGCCTGCCTCATTTTACCTGTAATACGCCTATTTGGATCAAAGACCAGCATTTTCTCCAACAAATCAGCAGCACCAGCAGAAATATTAGGAAATCTAGCAGCAAAATTTTGCCTTGGGTATTGTGGAAGCTGCCTGACATATCTTCGTGCATTCTCACTTCGCAGGAAACCAAGACAGGAGTCATCAGGTGAACCTATGAGCTATTCAAAGATAAATGCACAAGGTGTTAAGCTCATAGTTGTGCCATGCACAACCAGCAAAAAAACAAAACAAATAAGAATGTGATGATAAAACAGGATAGAAGTGGAGATGCATCACTATCACATAAATGAAAAGGAAATAAAG